>PVMK01143404.1_pt1 | contig 14253 bp, 15 predicted proteins | sample 1853481 | NCBI WGS metagenome assembly PVMK01 (sample SAMN08533507, study PRJNA380276) | Marine sediment metagenome, whole genome shotgun sequencing project. | reverse complement strand
TCGGCCAGTTCGGGTGAAATGGTGACGACCGAGTGGACATCCGTCTTGATTTTTTTGAAATGCGGGTGTTTTTCGATGCAGACTTTGGCCATCAAGTCGCCCAGTGGGCCTCCGTTGCGTCCGGCACCTCCCTGTCTCGGGAACTTCAGGGTATATTGATCAGCCACGCCGGAGGGGATGTCTATGTCCAGAGTCACGGTCTCGACGACGCGTTGTTTGCCCTGGCACTCTGTGCACGGACCCTCGTAATCATTTGATCCTGAGCCCCTACATTCCGGACAGGTCACGTGCTTGTCGTAGGTATAGGGGATTTGCCCCCCAAGAGCGGCTACGACAAAGGGAACGTTGACCATGAACTGAAGATCAAACCCGCGGGAGGGCATGTTCGGGTCCATGACCGTTTCTTCGGCAAAGGGAGGTTGGCTGAACGGCTCTTGTTGGCCTTCCCTGGGGCCCTGCCGGGTGTATTGTCGTCCGAAATCAAAGGGATCAGTATTACCCTCGTTTCGGCGGCCTCCGGGGGAGCGGCCTGACGGGTGCCTGCGTCCGTTGGCCCTTAACTTGTCGTATTCTTTCCGCTTTTTGGCGTTACCCAAAACCTCGTAGGCCTCGGAGATTCGCTTGAATATTTCTTCGGCTTTTTTGCTGCCCTCGTTGGTATCGGGATGGTGTTTACGGGCCAGTTCGCGATACCGTTTTTTGATATCCTTGGTCTTGTCGCTTTTTTTGACCCCGAGGATTTTATAATAATCTTTTTCTATGGAAACCTTCATGATTTTCCTATGGAGGTTGGACCTGAATTCATTGAGGCCTTTATTCTATAACCTGGCGGGCGGGTATTCAAGCGGAGGGAATCCGGGCGGATTCCAGATCGTCATCCACCTCAAATCCTCGGGTATCGGAATCCTGAAGGCCTGACAGTTGCTGGAACCATTGGTCGCGCAATTCCCGGGTTCTAAAAGGATAGAATTGTTGCCGGATAATGATAATCCATGCTTCCGCCTTTTCGTTCAAATTTTTCCGGGCCGGGACGATTTTGATTTTTTCGGAACTGATTTTTTCAACGGTTAAAATGGAATTTCGGGAAAATATTTTGCGGGCCATGATCCCGTCGAATATCAGTTGATGCCCGTTCCAATAAGCATAGCCTGAGTCGAGCGAAACGGATTTCATGCCGATTCCGATGCCGGTACCGGACTGCTGTCCAATCAACATGCAAAAGACGGAGTCCTTTGGGGCGGGTAAGGAGAGCGGCTGTAATTTTGATACCAGATGGCGGTAAATGACATGGGTGAAATCAAACCATCGAATAGAAATCAGAAAGCAAAAAATGAGATTGAATATAAAAAGGCGCGTGCTGTCAAAAATTAAAAAATAAACGAGGAGAGCCATCATAAACGCTATCGCTAAACTTAAGATCATATTGGCAGCCCCGTTCAAAAAATGTATCCAGACGATTTTTTTCCAGCGATAGGGCTGGCGGTTTAGTAAAAGAAGTTTGCCGTAGATGAGGTAACATGTCCAAGTTCCCAGGCATACCGCCACGCCGGGAATTGGAAAGATGAAAAATAAAAGAATAAGTAGAGTGATGCCGATTTCGAGCATGTCTGGCCTTCCACAAAAACTCGTTTATACAAGTGGCCTATTTCTTTTTCAGGGGGAACCAATTTTAACAGACTGTTTCAGGTGCGTCTCCCTGAAGTGGTGAAGGGTCACTTAAAGGCCCAATTTTCAGGGTGTTTGACAGGGTCGCTGGAGCTAAGGGGGTGGAAAAGGGGCGCAGAGACGGTCCAGACTCAAAGGTGAGCATTCACTCCATCAAGGTGACTTCTCCAGAGTCAAACGCGACTTCTTCGCCGCTGTCAGTCAATATCACCAAGTGTCCCCTTTTCTTATCCAACTTCATTGCGGTTCCGAAAAATGTCTGGGTTCCCTTGGTCAGGGTAACGTGCTTTCCAAACATATCACTGTTTAGATTCCATCGAGTGACCGTGGGTGAGAGGCCTTTATTTAGAAAGGACCGGTATTCCTGGTCCAGGTGATTGAGAAGAAAAGTGATCAGAGGCAGCCTCTCAAAAATTTCACCGTTCTCCATGGCCATTGAAGTGGCAATGTGCTGGAGAGGAACTGGGAAGCGGGCATGATTAACGTTGATCCCGATGCCGAGAATGACTTCTGAGTGTACCTTTTTTTGGCAATATTCGGTAAGGATGCCTGCGACTTTTTTCCCATTGAGAAGAATATCGTTCGGCCATTTTAAATAAGCCCGGACCCGGCTGAATTCGTTGATGGCCTGAACCAGAGCCACGCCCGCGACCAGGGTGATTTGGGAAATCTGTTCCGGAGGCAGGGAGGTTTTCAGAAGGGTGGAAAGATAAACACCGACATTTTCCTCTGAATGCCAGGTTCTGCCCCGGCGCCCTTTACCCTGAGTCTGGCTATTAGCCAAAATAACGGTACCCTCCTTATCCGACTTGCCAACCAGACGTTTCGCGATATCGTTGGTGGAGTCAACGGAATCGTAGGTTATAATTTCCTGCCCGATATTCTCAGCCTGCAGTTGGCTCTGGATCCATTGCTGATCTTCTTGAGAATAAGACATAAGCTTATGAGAAGGTTTGGGTTATAATTATATAAATGGTCACTGTTCCATCAGTAATACTATAAAGCAAATTTATGGAATCTATCAAGCGCGCCTGCAGATATTTTTATTATCGGTTTATCCGATTACAAGCTACTCCCGAGAGCTTGGCCCGGGGTGTGGCACTTGGATTGTTTATCAGCACCACTCCCACCTTTGGGGTTCAAACCTTCATCGCTCTGTTTTTGGCCGCAGTTTTAAGATGCAGTAAGATTTCCGCCGTGGTAGCCGCCCAGTTTTCCAATGCCCTAACGGCTCCCTTCATTTTTTTGGGGACCTATTATCTGGGGGCTGTCATTATGGATACTCCCTTTGAGCGATCCAAGTTGGACGGACTTCTGGATGGTTTTGAATGGGGAAATGTGTGGACGTCAGGGTTTTCGGCGTTTGCTCCCCTGTGGGAAGGATTTCAGGATGTTTTTATTTCCCTGTGGTTGGGAGGGCTGATTGTGGGGGTGGTTTTGGCCGCCATCGGTTACTTTATGGTCTTGGGGATCGATACCAAGGCGCACATGCAAATCATACGGGCCAGGAAGCAGGTCGAGCGGCTGAAGCGGCTCAAACAGAAAAATGCACCGGTATATGAAAAAATTGATTGAAATGTTTGAGAAATATTGATAAAAACCATAACACTATTAGGGATTGAGCCCTAAGTCAGTCAAATAATGAGGAGCTTTTTAATGAAAAATTTGGTGATCATTCTTATGTTGTTGACTTTTGGGGTTGCGGGCGTTGGTTGTTACGGGGGCGGTGAGTGTCCTCACGGCGTGTGTACGGAGGAGCATTCCAAATCTACAGGTCCCCCCGAAAGTGATTCTGGGGAATAATTCCCCCCCTTGGTTTTCAGAAAATACCCCCCTCTTCAAATACAGAGGGGGGTATTTTGTTTTTTGGCTGGATTCGGGGACTTTTTCCCGCTGCCTTCCCCTCCACGCATACCCCATTCCCTATAATTTGAAAAATCTCGTTTCGATCTAAAGTTGCCTGCAGAGGCCAATCCGAAATCAGTCGCCTGAACTTCTCCAATTTTATAGTCTTTTTCAGTTAATTTTTGACAATGGGGTCGGGGGCGGTGATAGAATGTGAAAAAATTTCATTAATATTGGGTAATTCCGGATCCTCGGCAAGGTACGCTCGGGAGTCGGAAAGCTTGTGTTTGAAGGAGAAAAGGAAGTTATGTCCAGGCAACGGGCGACAGTGGAACAAGTGGGGCAGGTTCAGGATTATTTTAAATCCGGAGTGGATTTCCATGGTGAGAAGAAATTCAAGGAAGCGATAGAATCCTTTAAAAATGCGGCAAAGATCACTCCCTTTCAAGAAAATCATTTGGATGAATTGAGTAAAAAACTGAAAGTTATGTCGGTCAAGCTCGTTCAAGAAAGCATTGCTTACATGGGATGCGCCGCGGTCCATTTGAAAGGTGTCATCGATGAACTCAGTGACAGTGAAAGGGAATTGGTTCCGGTGGATGACTCACTGCTCGATGCTTTCAAGGACTGGGATTGAGGGATCTTATGGACGAGCAGACTCTATACGACGTATTCAGGCAGGAGATCCGGGAGCGAAAAATTCCGATCAGTTTGGGTAAAACCTGCCCGGTCAAATGCACCTTTTGTTATGAGAAAGATCATAGCTACCGTCCCACTATCGAGCCTCCCCTGACCACCCAGGAGCAATGGAAATTCATCCTTGGGGAAGTCCAAAAATATCCGACCAAAGATGGAGAGGCCTGGCTTTTGGGAGGCAACGAATACATGGAGTGGACAGACATTTTTCTGCACCCCAAGGCTATGGACTGGTTGGAAGAGTTTCTGGATACCACGGACAAGCAAGTCATATTTTTTACTGTCGGGTATGCCAAGCCGGACCTCATTCAAAAGCTGGTTGAAAAATATCCTGGCCGCATCAATTTTGAGCTTTCTGTAATCACCCTCGGTGAACACCGGAAGAAACTCATGCCGCACGCTCCCACGGTCAAGCAGGTGCTGGAATTGATCGGAGGTTCGACCGTTACCTCCTCTAATTTTTATTCCTTTGGGCCGGATACCATGTCCAAAGATGCCTTGACAATTTCGAAGATTAATCCCCATTGTGCTTTATGGATGGGATGTTTGACGCCCCTGAAGTATATTGATGAGGAAACGAGCGCACTGATGCGTTACGGGAGACGTTACCTGCCCGATGAAATTCGCAAGATCTATAACGCGGGTCTGCCCAATGCGCAAATGATTCATACGGAATCGTATATTTCAACATTTCTGGCACGTCAGAAAATACTCAAAACCTTTGATGCTTGTGAACTGGAAAAGAAAGATGCCGTTGTGGTATCCGCCAGTGTTTACCGCCTGCTTTCGACCTTGCGCAAAAACCGGGCTCAATATCTTTACGTTCCCAATCAAATGCTGGGCGGGGATTCGGATTGCTCTACTTTGTTGACGTTCAATGATGTGGCTGAGCGGTTGAATGGCGAGACTCAGGTGTATCTGCCCAAGGTCATCATGGAGCACCCCTCTAAAGGGGAGAGGGATATTACTGGAGTCACCTTTGATGAGTTCAAGGAGCGGTTTCCGCGGATTCGGTTCAAGGTTCTCCATAAGGTCAATTCCAAAATGTCCAACAGCAAGCTTTATGAAAAAGGCTATTTGAAAAATGTGGTTGAGGATTATTTGGATAATCCGCTTGCAAAAAAAATTGCGGAGGCGCCGCTTCCCAATTAAAATGCCCCGAACTCTCCTCCGGACAGTCAGAGGCAAAACTCCAGACAAGGTTTGAAACGGTCAGGAATCGATCAATTCTCGCATAGGGCAGGGACATGCAATATTGGCTGAAAGTTGTATTTGTAGATAATAGTGAGTTGAAATTGGATGACACGGAAAAACATTTTATCAGCGACGATCTGGAAGTGTTGGAAGTCACCACTGCCAAGGAAGTATTGATCGTGCCGGTGCGGCAAATTAAGTACATCGCGTGTGATTCGAAAATTTTCAAGCAAGGGGGCGGCTCTTAGGGAAGGCAAAAAAAAAGAGCGCCACAAGGGCGCTCTTATTAGATTGGATTTTGAAATACTTTATAGTTTGATGCGGGCTTTCTTCAGCCAGTCTTTTTCATCAAAAGCCGAGTTGCAGTAGTCTTCAAACAACTGTTCTTTGTTGGAAAGCTTTTCGCCGTCAATGGGCTGGGTCTCTTCCTTATTGGCGAAGCCAAACTCCAGCACGGTTTTGGGCTTGGGGGGTTCGCCGTTGGGTTCCAGTTTGTAGATTTTTTCCGAAAAAGGTTTGGGATTCACATAATCATCCAACTCTTCCAGGCTCAGAAGAAGGTTGAAGACCGCAGATTCTGTTATCAACCCGTTAGACCCCAGCTCCTTGAGGAGCTCTTTCACATCCTTGGATGAGGTGATTGAGTTCATAATGGCTGCGCTGAGTTTTTCGTAAATTTCGTCTTGGTAAGATTCGTCAGAATCCATGTAATACCTCCGTTGCCACCTTCATAATAATTATATTATAACGCCATTTTTCTAAATAGATACACAGCAATATGCGTGCCATGTAAATATGGCTTCTAAAAATACTGCTTAACCTGTTGTATTTAAAAAACTTAGTTGTATAATAGGGACTGGAAAAAAATTTGATTAGAAGGGTCCACCGTCAATAATACAACTGCCTTTTGTCACAAGAATTACCCTAATTTGGGTGATTAACCGGTTTTGGGTGGGGTATTTCCTTCTAGTAAGTTTAAATGTCAAGTAACCCTTTTGATATAAGGGTTTTTAGCTGTTTTTTGGCCTGAATTAGGGTAAAAAATTATTTTTAAGGGGTAGAGGAGATTCCCATGCCATTTCCCATTCACCGACCCAGACGATTGCGAAAAAACCAGGCGATTTCGAGAATGGTGAGGGAAACATCTCTTTCTTCAGATGATCTGATCCACCCTATGTTCGTTTGTGAGGGCAAGGGCAGGCGGGAGCCGATTTCCTCCATGCCGGGGGTGTTTCGTCAATCCATTGACCAGGCAGTGGCCGATGCCCGGGAAACCCACCAGCTCGACATCCCAGCCATTATTCTCTTTGGCATTCCCGACAAAAAGGATGCGCGAGGCTCAGAAGCCTACAATCCCGATGGCGTGGTGCAACGGGCCATCCGGGAAATCTAATCAGCGGTTCCCGAACTGGTGGTTATCACCGACGTGTGCATCGATGAATATACCGATCATGGGCATTGTGGCTTGGTCGAAGGCGATCAGATCCTGAACGACGCCACTCTGGAGCTGTTGGCCAAAATGGCCCTGACGCATGCCGAGGCGGGGGCGGATATCGTGGCGCCATCCGATATGATGGACGGCAGGGTGAAAGCCATCCGTGAAGCTTTGGATGAAACCAACCATATCGATACCATTATCATGTCCTATGCCGCCAAGTATGCTTCCGCTTTTTATGGGCCTTTCCGAGAGGCAGCCGATTCCACCCCACAGTTTGGAGACCGAAAATCCTACCAGATGGACCCGGCGAACAGTGATGAAGCCTTGAAGGAAGTATGGGAAGATATCGAGGAAGGAGCCGATATCGTCATGGTCAAACCGGCGCTGGCTTATCTGGATATTATACGACGGGTGCGCGAAGAATGCACCGTTCCCGTTGCCGCCTACAATGTCAGCGGCGAATATTCCATGCTGAAGGCTGCAGCCGAGAGAGATTGGATTGACGGCTCCCGGGTGATGATGGAAATCCTGCTCAGCATCAAACGGGCCGGAGCAAAAATGATTTTGACTTACTCGGCCCAGGAAGCCGCCAAAATCCTCAACTCATAAATTTTAACGCCCCCATTTACAGGATATTTTTTTCAGGGGGGTTTTATCTATTGTTTAATAAGTCCCACCGTGGATATAATAAAAGAAAAACTTTCTAATAGAGGAGAACGGTAAATGTCAATTTTGGCTCAAAATATGAAAATCATTCGGCGTGAGTTGAAGTGCACCCAGTCCGCCATGTCCGATATTTTAAAAGTTGGCTTCAGAACCTACGTTCGCTACGAGGCGGGAGAAAGAGATGCGCCGGTTGCCGTTTTGGTGAAAATGGCGCGGCTGGGGAATATTTCTTTGGAGCACCTGCTGACTCAGAAAATTGATTCACTTGCCATATTGCCGATGGATACCGAGACACTGAACCTGACTCCTCCCGAAATTAAATCGGTCAATTTTCAAAGCGGTCATATTTCGTTTAAAAAATTATCCAAAGAAGGAATGCTGGCCCTGGACGAAGCCGAGAAAAAAGCGATTTCTGCCTACAGAAGAATGCCGCAGAGCTTGAAATCAGCTTTTCTTAAAGACTTGGAAAAAAACTATAAAGTTACAGGGGGCGGGCTTAAAGCCAGGAGACCGGCACCTGCAAAACTGGCGAGCCCTGCTCTGACCTTGCCTCTTGAGAACAAGCCGGCGGCTAAAAAGGAAAACGTCAAGGGCGTTAAAAGGAAAGGAAAACCCGGACGGAAAAAACTGGACAAGAAGGCCCTCAAGGAAAAAATTGACCGGCTTAAAATGATTACCAAGTCCATTCCGAAAATTACCGTGAGATGAGGTTTTGAAAAAGTCTGGAATTCTGGGAAATCTAAATGGCGTCGTTTTTATCGTTGCCCTGTTGGTGATTTTTTCCCTTGAGATTTTTGGTAATGTGATCGAACGAGGGGTCGGGTATTATCTCAAATGGGGGAATCATACTCGTCCTCAATTAGGACGAATCTGGGAGCGTGACCGCGAAAAGATCGTCGCTCAGAAAAAAATTGAATCCATCCTGTCCAACCTGAATACCCAGGAACAAAGCGCCGAATCCATCCAGTCCTTCAAGGAATTATTTGAAAAGCTCAACCCCTCCGACCCGCAGATGGTCTCCCGGAAAAAGTTTCTACAACTGTATTTCGAATTTCCTGAGCAGTTGTCCTACAAGATGGTTTCTCCCTACGAATTGCTGGAGATCGACTCCAACCGCGACTGGCAACGCGTTCTGCTGACGCAGTTGGGTGAGTGGGTCACTATTAGCTTCATCAATAATCAGAATTTCCCCATCCGGGAAGTATTTTTGTCTGCTGAAGGGATGGGTGAAAACCCGTTGAGCCGTGACATTTTTAAAGGCACGTTGGAGGAAGCCGGATTTAGCCAAACTTCGATCCTTTCGATTGCCGATTTCATGAGAGTGATGAGAACTCTGGATCCGGATGCCCAGTCGAATTTGTTTCCCGATCCCCATTGGTTCTTCAGCAAAAATTATCATGTGACCCGGGTGGGTGTGAAAGAGGTCGAAGGCTCGGATGAATATCCCCCTCCTGTTCGAATGGGTGTCGAATATCAAAGTGATTTTTACACGGAAGTTCTCATTCTTCCCGTGCCCATGGATATATCGGACAACCTGCTCTCCCAAGTTGAAATTCCAGTTTATGACGAGCCTATCGAAGGCGTTTCTCCTTTTGGCGATTATCAAGGAGACCTGAATTGAAGCGACGTATTTTTGAAAAAATAGCCTTTTCAATATTTACCCTGTTAATGGCGTTTTCCCTGCTGGGTTTCGGTCTTTACATTGACTTGAAGGACGATCTGCCACAACTGCCGGACAGCCTCGAAAAAATAAACCTGAGTCTGCCGACCGAAATTTATTCCTCCCAAGGCAATGTGATCAAGGTTCTGGGTCAACGCCATCCGGTGGCCCTGAACGAAATCTCCCCGCGGTTTACCGAAGCCATGATCGCGACAGAGGATTCCCGGTTCTACAGCCATAGCGGGGTGGATCATATCGGCTTAACGCGGGCCATGCTCCGGAATATACGGAACATGCGGATCTCGCAAGGCGGAAGCACGATCACCCAGCAACTTTCTAAAAATCTTTTCTTCTCGTTCGAGAGAAGATGGGTCCGCAAAATCAAGGAACTGATGGTTGCTCTCCAAATAGAAGCGACCTTTTCCAAAGATGAGATTCTGGAAGCCTACTGTAATCAGGTCTATTTCGGGAGCGGCGCTTATGGCGTAGAGGATGCATCATTGGTCTATTTTGGCAAGCGGGCGAAGGATTTGACGTTGCTTCAGGCCGCTATGCTGGCAGGGTTGCCCAATTCCCCCAATAGCGCGAATCCATTCAATAATTTCGAGCGGGCCATGAGCCGGACACGGACGGTTTTGAATCGAATGGTCAGTTCCAATTTTATAGGCTCCCTCCAGATGGAAGAAGCATTGGAAACCGATCTGGAGCTGGCACCGCACCGGATCCAATCCAATCCCAATCAGTACTTCATTCAGCACGTGATTTCCAAGCTGGAAAAAGAATACGGTAAGGAATTTGTTCATTTCGGCGGCCTCAAAATTTTTACCACCATTGATGTTCGCTTACAGAAGTTCGCCCAACAGGCCGTGACCACTCATATGAATAGCCTCGATAAGCGAATGGGATCCCGTGAGGATGAAGAAACTCTGCAGGCGGCAGTGGTGGCGTTGGAAAACAAAACCGGCGCCGTTCGCGTGTTGTTGGGAGGGCGGGATTACGCCCAGAGTCAGTTCAATCGGGCGGTTTCCAACAACCGTATGGCGGGGTCTTCCTTTAAGCCGATCGTTTATTTGACGGCGATGGAAAATTTTGGAATCTCGCCTGCTACCGTGATGATGGATGAACCTGTTATTTTGGAAATTTCGCGGGATAAAACCTGGGAACCGAAAAATTTTAATGATGAATATTTCGGGAATTTGATTTTGAAGCGGGCTTTGATGAAATCTCTGAACGTGGTGTCGGCCAAACTGGTGAACGACCTCACTCCAGAGCGCGTGATCAAAACCGCACGTCAGATGGGAATCACCAGCCCTCTGGGGGAAAACTTGTCGCTGGCGCTGGGAGCCACTGGGGTTTCGCCGCTCGAAATGGCCGGCGCGTACAGCGTCATTGCCAATTTGGGAATATTAAATGAGCCTTTCCTGGTAGAACGAATTGAAGATTTCCGAGGCAACACCCTCTATGAGCATTTCTACTTCGGCGTTCAAAGGTTTTCCCAGAAATCTATTTACCCCCTGCTGGACATGATGCGTGGCGTAGTGGAGGAAGGGACCGGGAGAGTGGTCCGGCGCATGGGCTTCCAGCATCCGGCAGGCGGCAAAACGTGGACCACCAACGATTACAAGGACGCCTGGTTTGATGGTTTCACCAAGGATTTTTCGGTTTCAGTTTGGGTGGGTTATGACAGCAACATCTCCATGGTCGACCGCAATGGTCGAGGCCTGACGGGGGGTAGCGCCGCCGGCCCTATCTGGACTTATTTCATGAAGAAAGCGTTGAGTGGCAAAAGCCCGGCCAATTTTCCCGTACCCGAAGGCATCCGGTTTGTTGAAGTGGACTCCGAAACCGGTTACATCGCAAATATCAGTACCAAGCAGACGATGAGGGTAGCTGTGAAAAATGATGTCGTATTGACTTTGCCGCCGTCCACGGATTCTATCCAAGGGTATTTCCCTTCAGACGAACCAGACCCTGAAACTAACCTTTCTCCCAACAACACTATAGAGGAAAATGTTTTACCAGAGTTTTAAATATTTTTTAGTCCGAACCGGGCTGACATTGTTCCTGATCTTGGTTTTCGGCTATATGTCGCTGTACTTCGTGCACGAAGTGGCCCTGCCCAACGTGTATTTCAACGATCTGTGGATCAAATGGGCTGTGGCGGGTATCTGCCTGTTTTTCGGGTTTGTGGTTTATGGGATCTTTGGAGAACACCGTTTTCTTAGCGCTCTGAGTAGCCTGAAGCACATCGACCTTAAAACGGTGGGGCCTGAAATCAGAGAGCAGTTTGAAAAGCTGGTCGAATTTACCGGGTCCTCCTATTTTTTGCCGGGAAAAGGCCACCAACTGCGGGAGCAGTTGATTCAGGACTATGCCGAATTTCTAATGAGTACCGGTTCCGAAGACCCGGAAGCCCTGAATGTTTTTCTGAAAGCCTTCCTGCAGGATACTCAACAAATCCGCTTCCGTAATGTTCTGGTTTCCGCCCTGACTCGAAAAGGGGAGCTGACCGATCAGGAAATTGATCTGATGTTGGTGATAATGAAGACGGAGGGATATGAGGACCGGGAACTACTCAACTACATGGTTACCGTTTTTCTGAGGCAAGAATGGTTCACCAATAAGTCAGAGCCGATTTTTCTGAAGGCCTTGCAGCTAAAAACAGGACAGGAAGATAAAATCATCAGCTTCATGCTTCCTCATTTGCTTGATAAAAAGCGAACCGATTATTTGGCGGTCAATTTTTATTTGGAGTCCTTATCCTCCTTGTCCGAGGACCAGCGGGGAATAAGTGCTTTCATTGTGAGTGCCAGTTACTGCGAAGAACGATTCAAAGTGATCGATCCCGATCTGCATGCCCGATGCAAACAGGTTTTCGATTCTTTAGAAACTCAAACCAAAGAGCGTCTGCTTCGCATGGCCAAGGACACCAAAGTTTCCGAACAGTGGAAAAGGGTCAAGCTGTTTCATTCCGATGACAAACAGGCTCTGGAGCGGTTAAAGGTCTACACCGGATTGAGTCCTACGTTCTGGCAGGTGGCCGGTAAAAAAGTGGAGGGACTGGGAGGCGGCGTTTTCAATCTGATCAAAAAAGTGGTTTTCAAGATGTTCGATGGGTTGAATATTATGGGAGGCATGAGTACGGCTTCCAAACTGGTCCTTGCGGGGCTCATTTTTGGAGGGATGTATTACGCCGCAGTGGTGGTGGACTGGAGAGCCCTGATTCCGGCATCATCTCAACCCGTGTCGACAGCTCCCCCGGAGCAGGCGGCGGTTCCAACAGTGAAAGTTTTCACCCTTCAGGTGGCTGCGGTCAAAAGCAAGAGCCAGGCCGATGTTACCGTCCGCAAGCTCAAAAAAAAGAAGGTGCAAGACGTGTATGTCGTGAAAATCCCACGTACAGAGGGAGGATTCTGGTATAAAGTGCGTGTGGGGAAATTCCGCGAACGCGATACCGCGGAAAAAGTCGCCGTTATCCTGATGAATAAAAAGAAAATCCGATCCTATTTCATCATTGCGCTGGACGAGCAGCCTCAGACCCAATAATCCGCGTTTCGTTTAAGGACACCACCTCTCTACGAGCCATGACCGACACCCTGAAACTCCACACGGAAAATATAAAAAGTTTTGTTACGGAAGAGGAGATTGCCCGCCTGCAACCGGAGGTGGACCGGCTCCATCAGGATTTGGAATCAGGCCAAGGGAAGGGCGCAGAATTTCTGGGTTGGCTGCATTTGCCTTCGCAAACCACGCCGGACCAACTCAAGGAAATTCAGCAGTCCGCGAAATGGATTCGGAGAACTGTGACGCGTTTGTGTCCATCGGTATCGGAGGTTCCTATCTGGGTGCCAAAGCCGCAATTGATTTCGGAAGCCACGCTTTTTCGAATCAACTTCCGCCATCAGCGAGGGGAGGGCCGGAAATCCTATTTGCCGGTCAAAACATCAGCTCCGACACCCTTCACGATCTGTTGGATGTTTTGGAAGATAAAAAAGTTTGTCTGAACGTGATTTCCAAATCCGGAACTACCACCGAACCGGCCATCGCATTTCGTCTGCTCAAGCAATTCATGGAGAAGAAATACGGGCCCGATGAAGCGCGCAAGCGCATCTTTGTGACCACCGATCCTGAAAAGGGTGCCCTCAAGCAGTTGGCGGAGGAAGAGGGGTATCGGCGTTTCATCATTCCCGGCGATGTCGGGGGACGCTATTCTGTGTTGACTCCGGTGGGGCTTCTGCCCATCGCCGTCGGCGGGCTGGATATCGGGGAGATAGTGGCTGGGGCGGTCGATTGCGAAAAACACACCTCCCAACATTCTGCCTTGGATCAAAATTCCGCCTACCGTTACGCCGCCATTCGCAATTTATTGGTCCAAAAGGGGAAAACCATCGAACTCATGGCGGCGTTTCATCCGGCCCTGCAAACTGTGGTAGAGTGGTGGCGGCAGCTGGCCGGAGAGAGCGAAGGCAAGGGCGGTCAGGGCATTTTCCCGGCTACCGCCGAATATACGGTCGATCTGCATTCCCTCGGTCAATGGGTTCAGGAAGGCAACCGGATCATCTTCGAAACGTTTTTGAGGGTGGCTGCTTCCGATCATTCCATGAAAATATCCGAGTCCCCCGAGGACCGGGCTGGCTTGAACTATCTGGCAGGCCGGAGCCTCGACGAGGTGAATGAGAAAGCCTGGCAGGGCACCGCCCAGGCGCATCTCGAAGGTGGTGTGCCCAACATGACCCTGACCCTGCAAGACCGCAGCCCTTATGCCTTGGGACAGTTGTTTTATTTTTTCCAGCGGGCCGTAGCTTTATCAGGATATTTGATGGGCGTCAATCCATTCGATCAGCCCGGAGTAGAATTTTATAAAAACAATATGTTTCGACTTTTGAATAAACCAGGATTCGGGAAGGAAAAATAATGGGGACCCTCAGTAAAGATTTAAGCGAAACCGTTCATCGCATCGCGTTTAAGGAAATCAGTCCGGGCAAGCCGGCCAAACAATACCAAAGTGATCCCCTGTTGGCCCGCCTCAAGGAACTGGGGGGCTACATAGCTGTCAACGTAGATCGGAAGAGCGTCGTTGACAGCTATG
>PVMK01167208.1_pt1 | contig 14254 bp, 17 predicted proteins | sample 1853481 | NCBI WGS metagenome assembly PVMK01 (sample SAMN08533507, study PRJNA380276) | Marine sediment metagenome, whole genome shotgun sequencing project. | reverse complement strand
CCTAATTCGTTAATAAAAACAATCAGTTAACATCCAAGATCTGCCTTCGGGAGACAGGGGCCGACCTGGTTACTAACCAAGTCGTCATATGAGGTTTCGTAATTAATCCATTTGGCTGCTGTGTGAATATTGCGTGATTGAAACGACCTGGCTCGTCACCAGGTTGTTTTGGAAGCACTTAAATGCACTCATTACTTCGCTGCGGGAGATTTGCGCAATTAAGTCCTGTAGGGAGGCAAATTACTAATCAATTGGCCCAGTCGACCCGCATAAGTCCCGCAAGCAATCAAAGTCACAAAGAAAAATGGCGCGCCCGGAGAGATTCGAACTCCCGACCACTTGGTTCGAAGTTAGATCGCTGAACTGTAACTTGTTGTAATAAAAGAGAAGCTGCTGGGGCGCCCGTTGCGCCCTTTTGCACAACACTGCACAACGACGCATAACTGAATCACGCAAAACTCCCGCACAACATTGGTCGTCAATGTCTTAGTTCGGCGTAGTTAGTTTTCTTCGCTTTTCATTTCTTACTTCTGCTCACGCTGATCACTTGTGCGCCGAAAAGCACAACGCGCGCCGAAAAATAAAGCCAAATCAACAGCACGATGATCGATGAAATCGAGCCGTACACGGCGCTGTAATTAGCCGCCGTTTCTATATACCAGACGAACAATGATTTGCCCGTTTCGATCAATACCGCTGCAACCAACAGACCCGGTAGCAAATCGCGCCACAGCAAACGCTGATAAGGGACCAAGGGCGTAAACAGCGCCAACCATCAAAGCTGTTGCCAGCAATCCCACCGCGCGACTGGCGATCACGTCCAGTACTGTATTCCACCGCTTGCCAAACAGTTCCAGCTGCAGTTCCGATAACAATTCGGCCGCCGGCGCGACAGCCAACGTCAGGAGGATCAACACTGCCACAATCAGGGTTAGCGCAAAGTAGCGCAACGACGACAGATAGATCGCGTAATTGCGCCGCATCCCCAAAGCGCGATTAATGGACCGACTCATCGCGCCTACCATCTTGCTTGCTGACCACATCAGTACAATTACACTCGTTATGCCTGCGGCGCCACGAACTCGAACCAGCGACTCAATGGTCCGCGTAACATATTCGGCACTTCCCGGAAGCGTCTCAACGATCAGGTCGTTTACCCGCAGCTGTAACACTTCCGACTTCAGGAAAAAGCCACCGATTGATACGAGTCCCAGAATCATCGGAAATAGTGACATCAACGTGTAGTAGGCAATACTTGCGGCGCTGTCTTTGCTCTGGCTTTTAAGTCCTTTATCGCCGGCACGCACCAGTATGCCGACGTATGGTCGTTCGATCGCCCAATCGTGGAGGGCGGACAATCTGGTAATGACTGGCGATAGCATGTTCACAATGTGCGAAATTCAAAAAGCAACCCGCAGGTGCCGGGGGCGAATACTGAATCGAAGTTTCTTCTTCTTCACCGGCTCACCGTCCAGATTACAGTGCAACTTTTGGTCGGACTCAATCGTAAACTCTGCAAGCTGACGATAAGTAACATGCACATTGTCCGGATTCATCGGATCCTCAAGTTCTTTGTTGATGTTTGTCAATTGCACTCCGCGATCCGACCTTATTGCCACGAGGTCGAGCAGCCCATCGTCGATCTTTGACAAGGGCGCGACATCGAATCCGCCGCCGGCAAAGTGATTGTTGGCAACTGCAGCAAACAGCATGCTGCCCTCGATAGTCTCCTCGCCCGGGATGACCACGCGCCCTTCATAGGGAGACAGGTTCATCGCCTTAACCATGCCCATCAACGTGTAGGCAGCACCTCCCAACGCTTTTTTCATCTTGATCGGCGTCGTTGCCGTAATCTCGGCGCCGAATCCCAGGCTGGCCACGTTGACGAAAATTCCGGCCCGTTCAGCACGCCGACATCGATTTCGCGCCCCTCTCGCTCGCAGCCAATGCGCAAGCATTCTGCGAGATCGTCGACTGGCAGTTCGCAGCCGCGCGCAAAGTCGTTCGCTGTTCCTAATGGACAAATGCCGAGCGTTACGTCCGGTTTGATTTTGCCATTTCCAATGAGTGCGTTAGCAATGGCGTTGATCGTCCCGTCTCCGCCGCCCGCTATTATTCGTGTGGCGCCGCGCTCAAGGGCCTCGTGCAAAATGCGAGGTTTCTCTGACTTGCTAAAAGGCACCAGTACGCGCAGGTCGTAGCCCTCTTTCCTCACCGTCTTGACCGCTTCCTTGACGTAAGGCTCGTTTGCTGACTTGCGATGCAAAACAAATACAGTGGTATCCGCCATAATATTTCCTCAGGTAACGAATCGCTTGATTAGCAGTCGCACGACATGCAACACAATGAATGTGTAGATACCGGCAATAACATCGTCTGTCATAATGCCGCTCCCGAGACCCAGCTTCTCCTCCACCCAGTGGATCGGAAACGGTTTCCAGATATCGAAAACGCGGTAGACGACGAATCCGCCCACTACCCAGCGCCATTCGGCCGGCAGCAGGTACATTGCGACGAGAAACCCGACCACTTCATCGTAGACGATAAATCCGGGGTCGACCGCCCCTACATCGTGCGCGGTTTGTCCGCAGATAAATATCCCCGCAACAAACATTACGGCGACGACAATGGCGTATGGTATTGCCGGCATCGACGCCATGAACCAGAATAATGCAACACCAACAAGGCTGCCAAAAGTGCCCGGCGCAAATGGCGACAGACCAGTGCCGAACCCATACGCAAGCCAGTGAACCGGGTACTTCCAGACAGCGTAATTCATCAACCCGCAGCTTTGGCAGCTGAGTCGACTCCGATCAAGGATACGATGTCGATGGTCAGCAAGCCGACGCCGAAAAGGCGCACCAACTCAATTTCACTTCAGCTGGTCGAATCAGCCGCTTCTTTCACGGCGCTCTCAACGACGTCCACTGTCGCGTTAGCTAACATTCCCAGCATCGCAATCGACCAGCCCGTGAAAATCAATCGAATACCAACGAGCAAGCCGATGGTGTACGTGCCGGAAATCGGCCACTGCCGCCACAGGATCACCGCAAGCACGATACTGGCAATGCCACTGACAATCATCCAGCCCCGAACCTGGTGTACCTTTGCCTCGTAAGCCAGCCGCGATCGCAAAAATGCCGTCAACGAGGAAATAGACCAGCAGTATGCCTGTAAGCGTTAGCATACTGAGCACCGGTGTCGACAACATCGCCACACCGCAAGCAAGCGTGATGCCGCCAAATAAAAACTGAAACAAGCCCTTGCCAAAGGAACCGGCCTTGAATGCATACACGGTCATGGAAAGACCTGCCGCCGAAATCAACACGGCGACCGTCGCTGTGACGGCAACTCCGGACACGAACGGGGCCGTGATGGCGAGTATGCCGAGTAACATAACTGCAAAACCCCAGCCCGTACCAACGCGCGATGATCTGCGTGCAATATCAGATAGTTCGTTCATTTCTTATTCTCCTTTTTCTTACTACTAATCAAATTTCCGTCAGCGGACAGGATCACGGCGATCCATCGCAGACCGCGAAACTGTGCACAAACGATGCCCGTCATGACCATCAGCGGGACAGCAAGAAACATGCCCGGCAGCCCCCATACGGTGCCCCAAAAAGACAATGCCAGCAGGATCATGAACGAGCTCAGGTTCAACGACTTGCCCACATACTTTGGTTCGAGGACATTACCAATCAAAAACTGCGCGCCGCCCAACCCTATCGCAACGATCAAGAACGGCGTAAATGTGTCGAACTGCACCAAGGTGAGCAGCGCCGGGAAAACAACGGCAACGATGGAACCGATTGTTGGTATGAAATTTAGAAAGAACACCAGCAGTGCCCAAATTATTGCGAAGTCAACGCCCACCACCGCCAGTACCGCGTAACTAACAACGGCCGTGAGTAGGCTGACCAGCGTTTTCATGCCGATGTATCGTTGGATGGACTCAGACACTTCGGTTGCGAGCTGCGAAATACGCGCGGCTTTATCCGGATCTTTATTCAGGTGCCTAATCTTTGCGGGCAAAATATGCTCTTCGGCAAGTAAGAATCCGACGTAGATTGCAATGAGCATGACGTCGGACATCAGCGCCGTAACCGAATCGCCGACCCAGGACAGAATAGCCGCGATATCGAGTTGACTCAGCAAAGTCTCTGTCGTCGGCAGCTCGACTATATTTAGTGCCTGCTTCAGGCTGGCGAGAATAGCGACAAGATTTTCCTGGTAAACAGGAACAGCGGCCGCCAACGCGCCTGACTGACCGATAATCACGGCGATCGTCGCGTACGTCGATGCAACGATGAGCAAAATACCGGCCACATTCGCGAGCCACGCCGGCACGTGCATCCCGCCCGGCGCCAGCCTGACCAACAATGACTTTATGGCTCCGAGCAGAGTCCAGATAAAGATCGCAATAGCGAGCGGCACCAGCAGTGCCTTTCCCAGCACCAGCAACGACACCGTGACGACGGCGATTACGCTCCATGCCGCAAGTCGGGCTGGATCGAAATCGAATGGCGTGTCGTCCACAGGCATCGTCTTGATACTTACTTTTTGCTTTTCTTCAACAAGTCTATAAGGAGCGGCAGCACCGGACCTAAAGGCACCCATAGCACCGCCACCTCCGCTGCCAAACGAAGAAATACCTGACTTCAATTGTTTGATGCTGGTACTCACGGCAGCAACTTCATCTGTAAATGTACTGATGTCTTTGGAAACCTCATCAGCTGCCATTTCACGAATTTCCCGCACCATCAGTTCCGAAGGTCCGGCCTTCGATTGTTTCTTTAGCAGAAATGGCACGACCGCAAGTGCGAAATTTCCTCCCGCGAGGATAAAAGCGGCTCTTGAGTCTATTGTTGAGTCGGTCAATAAGAAAAACAGCCCGGCATTGACGAATACCAGCCCGACGAAAACGCAGCCGATCGATATCGCCGACAGTTGCGCGTGATTTCTACGTCGCTCGGCGTCCACCTTAAATAACGTGACTTCGGCCCTCGCCAGTATGCGTAATTTGACGATTAGTTCATTCATTTCGTTGTCTCCTTATCGCATCAACCGACCCATGATAATACCGAGCGAAAATACAGTCAGGCAGGTGATCGTGGGTAGGTCACGAATCTCTGCCTGCAAAAGATCGCCAAGTTCTTCGAGCTGTGTCTTATGCCCCTCCGGTATGTCCGCCTCATCGGCCAAACGTTTTGCGGCTGCCACCTCTTCAACCAAGGGTTCGGATTCTGCAGGCTTGGCTGCCGCTTCCCTGCGAGCATCCGACAGAGCGGCGACATCTGCGCGTAGCTTTTCGAGTTCGCGCGCCGTTTCGTCTTTGCTCATGGCTAGTCCTGCAGATCCTGCTGAACGCGCGCGGCTGCGTCTTCGACGCTGCTGCGGAGTGTCGCTAGAGCGTCTGAGGCGCCCGCGTGTAGCGTGGTCCAACTTTCTTCCGCGGCGGCAGACATCTTCTCGTACTCATCGCGAGCGACACCTAGTTGCTCGTTGAGCACCACAATGCCCGGGTCAACATCCGCCGATGAAACTTTGTCGCCAAGCAGCTTCTCCGTTCGAATCAGCGAAATGTTCACTCTCATTACGTCTAGTTGTGTTTGCTGAATAGATTCAGAGATTGCGCGGACGTGACTTTCGAGCGCGTTGATTCGTGCGTCTTGCTCTTTATCGTTTCCAAAAATTCCCATGGTTATCTCCCGGTGACCAACTTAATTTTCGATTGGATGCTCAGAGAATGGATCTTGCTGAACGGTTCGTGAGCAGAGGGGCCAGTCGAACTATTTATTGTTTTATTGGCTTACGTCCAATTCCTTGATTCCCCGCTTGGTCAATGATTTAGAACTGGACTAAATCAAAATTGTCATATAGGCGCGTTTTGACTCGGACCATCCATGGTCTTCGCCGTCGCGTTCCAAATCGGCAGTCCTGCCGATTTGTCTTGAAAGGCAGCTCCGCTGCCTCGCCTAGCGCGGTCGTCAGAATCCCTTTCCAAACACTACTTAGACGGCATCGTTCAAATTACTTTGGTGGCTCGAAGTCCGTGCCGAACATCTCGTTGGTCTGATCGTAGTACAACTTGATCACGTCATCGAATACAACCCGACCGTCCCTGATGTATTTTGAGAAGCCAATCCGTTCTTTCGGATCGGCGGCGGCTTTCGGGTAAATTGAAGGCTGCGGCCAAACGGACTCATCTACTGCGGCCATCCGCACCCGAATGTTGTCTTTTGTGACATTGAATACCATGTAGTCAGTGGCCAGCTCCACAGGGCCGTCGTAGGTCTGTCGTATCTCCGACATGATCTGGGGCTTTGTGTCGAAATCGTTAAACACATGATAACCAACCGCCAAGCGAGGCTTGGTCAGGCTCATGACCTTGCCAAACATGGCGGGCGATGTATGGACCTGGGTTGCCACGTTTAACGCATCGCCCACAGGGAACCGTTGTTTGTTAACCATGATTGACGGCGGCGCAAAGCACTCGTGAATAGCGAGATCGCTGTTCTTGGTATGTTCCATCCACCACTTGTTGGGATAGGTATCGCTGCTGAATGCGAACTTCAGACCGTTCCACTCCAAGATGAAGCTGACAGATCCGTCGACCGCGTGGATCGCTGGAATTGTTCGAATCGTGACCCCGTTGGCTTCGTAGATCACTGCATTAACTGCTTTGTAGTCGAACTCGTTGACATTAATGGTGAGGCCTCTCGTGTTGACGTTGCCCTTACGCGAGTCCATGTCCCAGTGATACATTTTTTTCATGTGATCGACCATATATGCCGTGCCATTCTCCGGCGTGGCACCGGCCGGGCCCCACACATTCAGCGGGCCCTGACGATTCGAAATGACGCCACCAATCCACAGAGCATCCAGGTCTCCGATATGATCGGCATGCAGATGCCCGATGAATAGTTTGTCCAGGTAATCATAGGGAATTTGCATGGCAGAGATTCGTTCAGCCGATCCGAGGCCGATGTCGAACAAGAACTTGTCGCCATTGCCTAGCTCAACCAGGAAGCATGCCGCTGCTTGCTTCGGGCGTGCATTTGGCATGCCTGTGCCGCAGGCGATGACCCTCATTTCATCGGATTGTAGGTCTTCGCTTCCCGGATAATAGACATCCCGTTCCGGTAGTGCTTTGACCGAGGTACTCGTATCTGGCGCACTCTGTGCACCGAGGATAATCAGAAATGCCAAGCAAGAGATAATGCCCGCGATAAAGGTAAGAATTTTTCCGGTTTTCATTTTGAGTATTCCTTATTGTTGGGTCTCAAATTTTCATCAAGTTTCACCTGGCGCAGCCGTTAGAACCCCTTTCCAAAAACGACACCGAGTATCAAAACTTCGTCTCCGTCGACGAAGTCCACAGCAAGCTGCGGCGAGATTTCCCAAGAGCCGGCCTCGAACGCGTACTCGGAGCTGAGACGGACAAGCGATTCGGTACCGTGCTCATCACTAACTTCGACACCTGGCGCGATATAAAACTTCCAGCGGTTAAACTTATAGGCGAACGCCACGGCATACACCGTAAAATCGATATCGTCGAACGTGCGCTCGGCGAGCACGCCGATACTAAACGACTCGTTTAAAAGCCGTTCGTACGCAACTCCCAGTGCCCGACCATTTTCGCGCCGCCCTTCATGAGTCACTCCCACAAAAAATGACACGGCGTTCTTGTGCGGCTCATGGGCACTTTCATTACTCGAAGTCGATTCATGTTCACTTGATTCATGTTCGACGGTCTGCGCATAACCGGGTAGCGCGCACATTACGCCTAGTACAACCAGACGAATCCGTATGCCGGTGAAATCACCCAATATCATTCTGACTAGAACACCCACGTAAAACCAACTACCGGGCCGTTCTCAGTAACGTCCCACCCGTATGTTCCCACATTGTTGTAATCGTCGACAAAGTACCGGTATCCCCAGGTTCAGTGACTTGTTGTCCCCAAATCGGCGATTGAAGAAGATCGACGAATTCCAACTCGAGTCCGAATCACCGGCAACCGACAACATCGCCGCGCCAAACCATCAACCATTTGTCGCCGAGATCATTGTTGAATCGGAATCCTGCAAACCAGTCCGTCCAGTTATCGCTTACGCCAATCGGGGGAGTAAATGGTGGGTCTGGCAAGCCACTGACTGATATTGCCTGATCCTGGTAACGCGCCCCGCCAATCACCTCCCAGTTGTCGTGAAACTGATAGCCGGCCCACAGTTCGACAATCCAGATATCAACTTCCATCGTGCCGGGCGGGACGTCGGGAATTGGTAGTGCCGCTTCCATTTCAATTGATATATACGTCGGATCAATGACAAACACCCAGGGTCCGCGCTTGAATTCCGTGTGCAGCGACATTGCGAAGTTTAGATTTTCCAAAATGTCGCTAAAACCCACATCAACGTCGAGCGGCGGTAACGCGCCGACGGTACTTGTGCCATTGATGGCTACGCCCCATAGATAGGGCGTCAGAATGATCTCATTTGCGTCCTTATCGAAGCTCTGGGCCGATGCATTGGACGACAATAAACCAACTGTTAATAAAATCAGGATGGCTCGTAACGCCCTTAATTTATGTTCTTTCATCGCAATGATCTCTCTGGAGTTGCTTGAATAATAATACTTACAGGTCTTCGGTACTCTTCACTGAAGGCCGGTCGAAATTTGGTTCTGAGCGTCGTTCACCGTTATTACACCCTGTTTTCGAGCTTTCGCAGACTTGCCGATGATGAACAGCGCGCTCGCAAGCAGCGATGCGCGATTCGGCAATATTTGCGAAACCATAAAGTTCATCTGCGGCAGAACTCATCAGATCATCGATCAACGCATCAACGCGTAACCAACTTGATCGCAATTCACGTCGGACAGCACCATACGATCGACGATTGGACTCTATGTCCGAATTTGTTGATGCTTGTGTCGAGTTGCAATGTGTCTGCAGTTTGGCCAGAACATCATCGAGAATTCTGCGGGCGTCACCGCGGATTCGGTCGCCACGATGGCCAAGCTCATCCGCAAGTTGTATTAGTTCGCCGAGACGGAGCCGCGTGGACTCCTGCTCCGAGCCCGGCTTTTTTATTGCGGAACAGTTCATGATGGCGATCAGCTTCCATGATAGCGATCGCGCCGGCTATCCGATTTGGGACGATCGCAACCATAACAATCCTTGCAGTCTCGCCGTACGCCAGTGACATATCGCAACGCAATCGCATTAATTTGTCCACGCGCTAAAAATTTCTGTGTGAGCGCGTTTCAAGATACCGAACGCTGTCCCAAAACGGATAAACCTTTGAATAAGTCATTGTTGCCGCTAGGATGTTAAGCGATTAGACTCAGACTCAGAGCTAAGATCAATAATAAGCAGGTGCCAGCCGTGACCGAACCAATGCGCATGCGGTTCACAACGAATGATCCGGAAGTAATGACGGCAAATCTTGCGGTCGCGGCTCCGGGTACGACAATCGAAAAACGGCACACGGGACCATTCTCGGCGAGTGTCGATGCTGTCCGGTTGGGTGGCCTTTCGCTTATGCGCATCTCAACGCGAAACATTAGGGTGCTCACATCGCCGTCGTCCGCCTTCACGAGCCTTAATATTCCGTTGCGGGCGGGGTTCGAGATCGACCGGAATCGACGCTGCGACCAATACGACCGTACATGCGCGTATCTGCATAACACGGAGCGAAAACTCGATTTATCATCAGTCAAATCGAGTGTGCTGGTGGCTGATTTGGACAATTCATTTTTGATGGCGGAAGCTTCGAAATTCGATGGTGGAGAGCAGATACCGACGCTGAATTTTCGCAATCGCATTTCCCTTTTCAGTGAAAGCGGTGCCCGGCTCTGGCGGGCCTCAATTTCACTTTGGATGCTCGCTGGCAGGGAACAGGGATCGCCGGCATCTGACCTGGCCATAGCCGCGGGAGAAAAGGAGCTTGCATCTGCCATATTGCTGGCAGCAGATATTGATAACGGTCCCCCGCTGTCATCGATCGGTCAGGAGCGCACCGTCGCAGCGCTCAAGCGCGTAAAATGCTGGATCGTCGCCAACCTCGACCAACCAATAACTCGCGCTGATCTTTGCGCAGTGTCCGGGCTTCAATTGCGGGCGTTGACAAGAGCTTTTGCGAAATACGATGCGAAATCTCCGATGCAATTTGTGAGGGACAGGCGGCTTGACGCTGTTCATAGAAATCTGCTCGGTTCGGAGCCAGGCGAGGTAACTATTACGCGAGCGTCGACGAAAGTGGGGTTTTATCATCTCAGCAGATTCGCTGCAGATTATTTCGTTGCCTTCGGTGAGCATCCGTCTGAAACTCTGCGCAGATAGGCATTTGACCTGACTATTACGACATGTCCCAAAGCGGATAGCCAGACGTGGCACCGCGCGCGACTATAGTTCGTTAATGCATATGCCTGTATGGGGTCTACTGTTATGAAGACTGTCAATCGTTTGTCTCACTTGCCGATATTCTAGAGTCTCAATGGTAATAATCACTGTTCTCTATTTGGCGTTGGTCTACATTCTGTTCTTCAGACTGAAGTTGCTACCGTGGAACAAACTATCGCAAGGATTAACCACGTTGATAGGCGTTATCATATTGACCGGTTTCCTGGTAGGCCTGCAGGGTCTGACGCCGTCCAGCGTCCAGGGCACGATCACTGGCAGAATCGTGGAGATTGCACCACAGGTGAGCGGCCGCGTTGCCACCGTGCAGGTAAAACCCAACGTCACCGTCGACGAAGGCGAGACCTTGTTCACGATCGACCCGGTGTTGTTCGAGGCGCGCGTTGAGGAACTGAACGCAAGAGTCGCACTTTCAACGCTAAGGCTGCGGCAATACCAGGAACTCGCCGCCAGTAGTGCGGGCAGCGCGTTTCAAGTTGAGCAAACCGAGGCCGAACTAAAACAACTAAACGCGCAACTCGTCGGGGCTGAGTTCGACCTCGAAAACACGGTGGTACGCGCACCTGCTCGCGGCACCGTGCCGCGCTTATTCCTTAAACCCGGCATGCAAGTGTCGCCGTCGCGTTCCATTCTTGCCTTTGTCGATACAGACGAGCTTGTTATTGTCGCTCAATTTCAGCAAAAGGCGGTACAAAACGTAAAGGTGGGAGACAAGGCGCTCGTGAACTTTCCGGCATTACCCGGAAAGGTATTCGAATCAAGCGTTCTCGCGATTCCTAGCGCCATCGGGGATTCCCAGGTGATGGCATCGGGTCAACTACCATCGATTCAACAACAGCAGACGACTCGCCTTTATCCGATTTATATTTCATTGCCAGAGGATTTTCCGCATGACCTGCGGAAAGTCGGCTTTGCCGCTACAGTATATATTCACACGGAAGGTGCCGGCGTCGTTGGTATTGTTGCGATTGTATTGCAGTGGACAGCGACATCCCTGGACGCGATTATTTAGAGGGGGCAGATTGTGACTATTATCGGATTTGCAATACTGGTGGCGCTGGTACTGCTCATTGTCTGGATTTTTGTGAAGCTCGCAGCATTGCCAGGACAGACGGCTAAAGATCGCGGTCATCCGCAAGCCGAAGCAATCAATGTGCTTGGCTGGGTAGGCTTGCTGCTCGGCATAGCGCCGTGGCTGGTTGCCCTGGTTTGGGCTTACATGAAACCGGTGACTGCACCCGCTTTGGCAACCGCATCTGCGTCTATTTCTAACAGTCCCTCCCATGCGCACACTGACAGCGATTGAGCTAACGCTTTGCGCATTGCTCGGCGGTTGCGCAACCCAACTTGAAGAGCCGCCGACGCAGGAAAAAGTCATCAGGGATGCATTGCCAGAAACCACGGAGGTAAGAACCGGGTGGGCGGCGCCTGCCAACGATACTGGACAGGTCGACGACGATTGGCTGACTACATTCAATGATTCTCAACTCGAATCGCTGGTCGCCGAGGCACTCAACGAACAAAATCCCAACCTGCGAATCCTGGCAGCGCAGGTCGACCGGGCTCGGGCTGCCGCGCGTTTGGCAGGATCTGCATTAAAACCCACCGTTGGCCTCGGCGCCGAGCTGTCGGGAACAGCGGGCCCGGATCCGGTGGAGCAGCAGTCCGCAGGCGGCGGCGTGGGCATCAGCTGGGAAGCCGACGTCTGGGGCAGAGTGCAGGCCGGCGTCAATGCTGCAGATGAAAGCTTGCGTGCAACCGTTGCCGATTTCGAGTTTGCGCGGCAATCGCTGGTCGCCGGCGTTGCAAACGCCTGGTATGTCGCCACAGAACTTAAACTACAGGCGGAACTGGCCGAGGAGGTTGCCGCTGCCCTACGGGAAAGCGTCTCACTGATCGAGACCAAGCAAAAAGTCGGACAGGTCTCCATGCAGGATGTCTATCTCGTCCGTGCTGACCTTGCCTCGGCAGAAGATGCACTGCAACAGGCAATCTCCGGGCAACAACAAGCCAGGCGTGCGCTGGAAATTCTATTGGGCCGCTATCCCGCGGGAGAGATTGAGACCGCCACGGAACTCGTGCCGGTGCCCCCTACGATCGAGGTCGGCATACCCGCCAACCTTCTCGAGCGGCGCCCTGATATTATCGCGGCCGATCGACGGGTAGCGGCCGCGTTCTTTCTCACCGAAGAAGCCCGCCTGGCTAAATTACCGAGTTTCTCGATTAACGCTGGCGTTGGAGGTAGTAGCGACCTGAGCGGCCTCATAGGTGATCTGAGTCTCGGACTTGTAGCCCCCCTGTACACTGGCGGCGCGCTGGAGGCGCAGCTCGACATTGCAACAGCGGACCAGGAAGCGGCGATTGCGGCATTTGGGATCACCCTGCTGGGGGCGCTGGAGGAAGTCGAAGCCGGCCTGACCAATGAAGCCTTACTCGCGCGGCGCGAGGCATTTTTGCAACTGGCGGTGGACAACAACAGCCAGGCCTATGATCTGGCGCGGGTGCAATACAATGTCGGTCAGATTGATCTCTTGAGTGTGTTGCAAATGCAGACGCGTTGGATCGGTGCGAGGACCGGGCTACTACGGGTTAAGAACGCACGGCTGGCCGAACGCATCAATCTGCATCTTGCACTTGGCGGTAGTTTCGAAGCAACCGCCGAATAATCGCCGGAACCTGCAGATCGCGGAGATGATGGATAAAGAGCGCAACGGTCTATGAAGATTTGTTGGAGCAGGCTTTGTCAGGTGCGATTATTTGGGATTGTAGCGATACTTTTGCTTTGTAAGGCGGCACCCACCTTGGCGCAGGCGACTGACGAGGCAACCGAAACAGCAATCGCCGAGTCAGAAGCAATCGCGGCTGATATTGACGGTTCGCTGGACGATGCAGACAGCTCCATCGAGATCAAAGAAGAGCAGCGTGGCTTAACTCTAACCACGGACATTCGTACCGCTTACACGCGAGCGAACGTTGACGAACGCGACAACAGTAATAGCATCGATGACGTATTGCGTGCGCGCTGGCGTGTGCGCAGCACCTTTGGTTTCTTTCCGAATCTGCGAGGGTCGTGGCGTGTTGCTGGCCTATGCTCCAACGACGAATGCAAGCCAAACTTGGTGCTACAGGATTACATACCGACGAATAACGGCATGGCTGACGGCGATATCACGCTGGACGAGGCCTTCCTGCAATGGTATCGCTTGGACAAATTCGACCTGGCAATCGGAAGGATGCAAACAAAGTTCGTAGCCCGCGGAGGCGTTTTCGCCAAATCGCTGGATCGAAACGACAGCCACAATTTCAACGTTAATTGGACCGACGGTCTGCACGGAACCATTCGTGCCAAACATGGTTGGGTCTCACACCTGATCCTGCAACACAATGCGTCGGAAGGCGCCACGAATGTCGTCGCGCGCCGCTCGACTTCGCCGACAGCGGTGCACGTGTTAGCTACTTCGTCGCATTCGAAAACCTGGAACGCAAGCCTTTCTTCCTCCAGAGGGCGCTGGACATCTCGTACCTGCCGAAATCGCTGCTGAAGGACGGCACGCTGTCCGGGCGGCGCGAGGACTATTACGCCGTCGTCCTACGAAGCGCGAACCGCTGGCCTGAGCGAGACGACGGTATCCGCTTACGTGTCGCTGCCGAAGTCGGTTACGCGCCGGAAACACAGACACTCGCAGCTGCCGGCCTGGCAGGTAGCGGAGATACTGACGGCTTGGGCTGGAATGTCGTCTTAAGTCTCATGGATTTCAAACCCCACCACAGTATCGGCGTGAACTACGGGCGAGTTGGGGCAGGATGGTTGTTGTCGCCGCAGTTTCG
>PVMK01127605.1_pt1 | contig 14254 bp, 25 predicted proteins | sample 1853481 | NCBI WGS metagenome assembly PVMK01 (sample SAMN08533507, study PRJNA380276) | Marine sediment metagenome, whole genome shotgun sequencing project. | reverse complement strand
TCGAACAAGCTTTTTCTCCAAAGCCTTTCTGTAAATATAAGCTGCTTTTTCAAGAACGTTTGCAGAAACCGTAACCTTGTCTTTTAGTTTATTTAATTCGCTTAACGCTTGTCTCAAATTTCTATCAATAGGTTCGTGAACTTGACTTCTACTATCCCAAGTTCTAAGGCGTTCAATTGTACTTTTCATAGATGTAGAAAGTGGCTTTCCTGAAGCATCTTTGTTAATTGGATTGATAACTGTGGATAATCCCATATCGTGTATTGTAAGTGATGAGGGTGCACCAGTTCTTGCAGGATCTGAACCGCCATCTTTTTGAAATGATCTCCATTCTGGACCTGTTTCTTGCGATTTCTCAGAAATCACAAAACCACATTTTGCACAAAATTGTTCTCCAGTTTCTTCATCTGTTAACAACGAGTTTTTTCCACATCGGAAACAGTTGGCATTTGCTTTGAGATTTACCATATAAACTGCCTTACGTGGTCGCCCTTTTTATTAAAATTGTAATTATTGGAACATTTCTTTTCTCTATTAACTTGAAATACGATCTCTTCTCTATTGCTTAACATGCAAAGTTAATTCTTACGTTTAATTTAAACCGAGTATTGGTCTATCGATTTTTTATGACTAGTGATTTTGTCAAACTGAAGACAATGATGTTTTTGATTCTCAAATAATTGTATTCTAAAATCACGTGACTATCTTAAGAATAAATAATAAAAAAGAAAAGATTGTAAAAAATAATTAATTTTTTGACCTAAATCACTTTAAATGAAATTAACTCAAAATCTTCAATTACGATGTTTTGTTAAACATTCCTTACAATATACTGGTCTGTCTGGTTTTGGTTCAAAAGGTACCTCTGAATCTGTTCCACAATCGGAACATTTGATAGGATACATTTTTCGTTCTTCTGACATGATTTCATGCAATTTTACTACAATAAGAACTAAGATTTTTTAAATTTTTTAGTGAGAAATTTGATAATTTCAATCTTGGAAATTATCTGGACTTTTTTATAATCTTCAATTATGGCAAAGTCATGGATATAGCAAAAAACTACATGAATGTCTCTATTACAATAGATAATTCTGCAAATTTAGCTCTAGTTTTAAAAAAAATAATTAATGAAAAAAAAAGTCGCTTGCTTGTAACTGATAATGGAAAAATAACTGGAATAGTTTCAGAAAAAGATTTAGGTTTATTTTTATTCTCAGATAAAACTGAAAGAAAACTAGATCAAATACCTATAACTGAGATTTCTAAAAAAATTATCTCCGTAGATGAAAACACTCCTTTGGATAAATGTGCAGAAAAGATGTTAGAAAATGGTATTGGCTCTCTTGTAATTACTTCAAATGGTAACGTAGTTGGAATCATAACAAAGTCTGACCTGATAAAGTATTTTGCGACTGCCCATTTGAAAGAAAAGATTGTAGGGGAATACATGTCTCCATATTATGCATGGCAATACTCTGACTCAACAATTTCAAAGATTGTCTTAAAAATGATTGATGAGAAAATATCGCGTATTATTTTACGAAATAGAAACGAAACCCCTGTTGGGATAATTACTTTTAGAGATCTTTTTAACATGTCGCTAAAACTTGGAGAGGAAGATGATGTACTTGACAATTCTGACTCTCTGATATCTGTAATTTTTCCAAGGAAAGGGTTTGTTTCTGAATCAGGTTTTGGTGGTATCACAAAAGCAGAAACGATTATGAGCAAAAACATTGTATCTGTAAGATATGATGATGATCTTGCACAAACAGGCCAACTGCTTTTAGATTCAGGTATTAATGGGGCAGGAGTATTATCTAACTCTGAAAATCTTATTGGAATTATTAGCAAAACTGACATTGTCAAGGCACTAGCATTTTTTGAAATAATTTTCATTTAAAATTCCGTATTCCTCAAAAATATCTTAGATGATCTTTTTATCATAGAATAAATATAAAAAAAACCATGAAAAAAATCGAAGCGATTATTCGGGAAACAAAGTTTCAAGAAGTAAAAAACACTCTAACAAAACTGGGCGTCAAAGGAATGACCACTTATGAAGTAAGAGGACGTGGTGACCAAATGGGAATGATACGATCTGGAGAAGAATCCGATAATTATGAAGATGATGGTTTGGTTCCAAAAAGAAAAATCGAAATAGTTTGCATCGAAGAAGAAGTAAATAAAATTGTAAACTCAATAGCATCCAACGCCTCTACTGGAGAACCAGGAGATGGTAAAATCTTTGTTACTGACGTCTTAGATGTAGTACGAATTAGAACTGTTGAAAAGGGTCAAGATGCTGTCTAACAATATAATTAATTTTATCCTGTAACGGCCAGATGAGTGAATTTTATTAGTTAGTATGAGGATAATAACTAATGAATGATGAAGATAAAAAAGAACCTAATGATGAAGGAAAAATCATTCAAGAACATCTAGAAAATATTAACATGGATCCTTGGTATTTTATCTACCAGAATTATGTAAATCCTCCTGAAAAAAAGAAAAAGGACTAGTTTTAATAATTTTAAAAAATTCTTCTTGCTGTTATGATTGGATAATTCTAGATGAAATTATAAAAGAGGGGTTCCTTGCTGGGCCAATTTTATCATGTATTCTTCCAAAAACCCCGCAAATACTAGCAACCCCACTACAATACCTATCTCAATTAGGCTTGGTTTGATGAGTGATTTCGGATTTACTTTTTTTATCAACGAGTATACTACATGAAAACTCCGAGACATTGCAATGGAGTAAGCGGCTAACTCTATTAATCCGTAGGGCGAATAGTACAAAATTGATAATGGTTCAATATTTGCTAATCCTGGTGCCATAGTTGCAATTGCAGCAAAACCAAATCCTGTGGACCATCCAGAATAAATTCCTAACATGGCCCCAACACCTGGAACAAACATTGGTAATGATACAGATACATTATTTATAATAAATGCAAAACCTTCACTGTCTTGTGTGGCAGATAGAAATTCTTGCACAAAATCATTTGCCTCTGATGGGCTAACTTCTGATGTTGCTCCTATTCGAAAAGAAAGTGAGTAAATTCCCATGAAAATGAAAAATGTAATTATTCTAAACTTTAACACATTGCTACCTTTAATTCACATTATAAGATGTTATTGTCACAATCATAATTTTAAATTAATAACTGTGATTTTTTAATAGTATAATTTTTGGTGATAACTTATAATTCCTACAACATGCTTTTTAACTCTCAATTACAACCTGCCATATGGTCAGATCTAGAACTATTACAATGTCTGTTTGTCGTAAAACTGGAGATGTTTTTGATGCAATTTTAAAAGCACCAGCAAAAATGATGCCAGATGCCACGCAAAACAGTGACGAGTCTTGGTCCTTTTCAACGCCAAGGGGAAATGCCAATCTAAAATTTATGCAAAATAAGACATTAGGAATTTTAGATCATTTGTATACAGATGATGAGGCTACATGGGAGGTTCCAATGCGGGTTGTCTCAAATGGTGATGAATCTGAAGTTATCATTACGATTACAAAACCAGATGTTCTAACTGATGAGCAATTTGATGAAAGAATGAAAGAAATGGATATTATTTTTAAAAATTTAAAAGAGATTATTGAAAAAAACTAACCTGTTTTTCAAATCAGAATATAATTAGTCTTGAGCCTATTTATGAACAAATTCTTCTTTAAGGTTAAATGCAAATTTTACAAGGATTTTCTAGAAATGCCATATGAGGAAGTATATTTTCAAAGATTAGAAGATGACTCTGTTGATAAGATAAAACAAAAACGATTCGCTAAAAAATCTTAAATTATTTTTCACTATCCTTCTAGGAATCCTTTCCATCCATCCGGTTATCTTTACTGGGACCTACCATGTCTTCAGGTTTGACTTTACTATCCCAATCCCCTCTAACTCCTTTGATTAATGCAATTGTCCCTATTGTAATCAATGCTACCACTAAACCAAAAAAGATATTTTGAGAAAGTATTTTCTCAGAGCAATCTATTGAAACTGGTTCATTATCATCAGAGTATTCAAAACATTTTTCAAATTCACTTGTTTCAATATTAGCTGATTGATAATTTTCACCAAAAATTCCCAAAATTAAAAACCCTGAAAATATCAGGGCTACCCCAATCATGATGAATCGAATGTCACTCATAATTTTTATTTGGATTTACTGTATTTACACTTTGATTTTAATAATTATTTTTCTAAGGATTTTTTTAGGTTTTCCAAAGATGCCTCATAAAAAGTTCCCATAAACACTAGAAATTCTAAAAATTCATTTTCTGTCATTTTTTTACTATTCAAATAAGATTGCCACGTCAATTGAATTGAATTTTTACTTTTAGGTTTAATTGAAATTGTGGCAACATATACTCGTAAAGGTAAACCCTCAGTAGCAACATACGTAAAATATTCTCCGTCCTTCCAGGCAACAACATGTTCCTCTATAGTATTTCCATCATCGAAGGTGATTTCTCGAATTGCCCCCACACCTCGCTTTTTTTTGGACAGGTAGACGGTTTCTTTAACATCAATTAACCATGAAGGCAATCCTACAATATTGCTTATTTTTCTCCAAACCTTCTGTTTTGATGCTTTAATGAAAATAGATTTTTTCACAGTACCTGTGTGAAATGATTTTGCACCTCTTTTTTCCATGTTGGTTAGTTTTCCATTCTTGATTTTAAATTTAGTTATCTAACACATTTAATCCCCATTAACTAAGGAATACAAATGGTATTTGGATGGGGTAAAAAGAAAACAGAGCTAATTCCTGAAGAAATTCCACAACACAGGGGGGTTAAATTATCAGAGGTTCAAAAAATAACACAAGATTTACTGGACCTGAGAAAAACTCGAACTCTAACTGAAATAAAATTTCTTAGAAACCACACTTTACCCCTTGATTAAAGAGCTATCCGAAATTGCCAAAACCCTTGAAAAAGACGATCTTAAAGTTGAGGATATTGATAAACATCTAAGAATAATTGTTGTTAGAGGAAAAAAAACAAGTAATTGATATAATCAAAAAAGAATCCAACGATTTACCCGAGATTTCGTCATTTGATGATATATTGGAAATGAATAATGTCCTGAGCCAAAAATTAAAGAAAATTGGGGATGTTTTAGGAAGACAAACACGAGTAATCCATATTTTTGCTAAAAAATACGCCGAGAAACTAAAAACTATTTTAGCTGAAATGAATTCTAACCATAAAGAAATTCAAAAATTAATTACGAATTTTCAGGATACTATATCATCTTCAAATGAAATCACAGAATTGTTGAACAAAATAAAAAAATTAGAAGATGATTCTACTTCAAAAAATCAACAAATTTCAGAATCCGAAAACATGTTGATTTCAATTACTGCTAAAATTAAAATTTATGATGACTCTATTGAGAAAATAAAATCAAGTGAAAAATACAATGAATTTTTGAAATTAACTCAAAGACTATCATTGTTTAATAATACAAAAATTGAAATTAAAAATGAAATTAATTCTCAATTCACAAAGATTTCAAGAGCATTGAGCAGATATGAATATGCATCATCTTTGGATAAAGAACAAAAATTACTCTTATCTAAGCTGATTAATGATCCCTTTAATGCCTTGATGCCAGAGAACAAGGATTCCATAATTGTTATTTTTGAAAATGTGAAAAAAGGAATTCATTCGGGATCGATTTCAGTTAAAGATGCTGAAAAATCAGTATCTTATATTACAGAAACCGAAGAATTACTGGAAAAATACATAAAAAAAATTAACGATTTTTCAGAAAAAAAGAAAGAAGTTCAGGATCAACTATCTGCCTTTGATAATGATGAATTATCCACATTACAAAAGGATTTAGAAAAAACATCCAACCAACAACAAGATATCCAATTAAAAATTTCTTCAAATAAGAAAGATATTGATGAAAATCATGCAAGTATCCCAAAAATAGTAGAAGAAATTGAATCAAAACTTAAACTATTTTCAAATACCAGTTACAATATAACCAGACCATCTTAAAATTAATTAGTATTGTCCAAAAACCCTTTTTGTGATATTCAAGAAGAAAAAATTTGATAGAAGTGTTTCATTAAAAAAAGATGTTGTTAATAGCATATCCACATACTGCAAAATTAAGCATCCAAATGAGAGTATCTTGATTCTAAAAGGAAAATCAAAAGGTGGAAATATCCTAATTGATGGTTTGGTAATCCCACCATTCAGTCATACTGGCCCAACGTTTGCTGGATTCCCACAGTCATTTTTACCATTTGATATGAGTTATTTGGGGATTGTTCATTCTCATCCAAGCGGTTCAGCTGAGCCTTCTTTGACTGATCTTCATAATTTCTTCGGTCTGGTTTCTTTGATTGTTCAGTTTCCGTATGGTGATGAGGATATTTTTGCATGGGATAGTAAGGGTGATTCAATTAAACTTGAAATTATTTGATTCTAGCTTTTCAAATCTATGACGGCAAGATGAGAGATGCTGACAAAACTTTATAAGGATTTTAAAGGTATCTTCAATGAAATGTTTAGTTTTAAGATCTATATAGTTTTCTTACTTGCGTCCTTGGCAATCAGTATAGGATTGCAAATGATACTTCCGTTCCCATTTGGTCTGGCTGCGGCACTTGGAATTTTCATTGTTTTTCCATTGTTACTGAGAAAACGTGCTATGAGCAGAATGGGTGGCTATGGAGATTCAGGAACAAGTGGAGGATTCTTTGGAACAAACTCTGGACGTACCAAAGTTCGATATGTGTGCCTTGTTTGCAACAACAAACACAACGGAGGGACGTGCCCTCGATGTGGCTCAAAAGTGCAACGTGCTGATTTTTAATTATCTATAATGACCTTAGATGATTTAAGACAAAAGGTAATTTATCAAAATACACTTGATGTTTGGATTGGGGTATGTGAGGAAAAAAATATCAAATGGAACGAGACTGAAAACTATAAAAAATTTATAGATTATCTGTTAAAACAAAATCTTAACATGAAAAAATTTCCCTTGTGTGTAAGTGACAGTGATTCTCAACTTGAATTAGATAGAAAAAAAGCAAAATTTTCAGAAATTTTATCTGAAAAAAAGGAGCCTAACTGTGCCACTTATACAGTAAGGTTAAATGATTCTACACTAGATCTAATTCGGAAATTTGACCTGAAGGATTAACTATCTTCTAAGTTTAGGATTTACAATAACATCCAAAGCATTTCCAATGAAAACAAAGGCAAGACCAGTAATTGCAATCATTATTCCCCTGGGGGAACTATCCACCACCATAAGCCCCTTGATGCTGCACCATAGACGTTTGCGTCATGTAAAATTTGTCCCCCATGTTGGAAATGAAGGATCACCTAAACCAAGAAAACTAAGACCTGCTTCTGTGGTGATAGCAGCTGGAACTGATATGGCTATACTTGCAAATGCATATGGGGAGTAGCTGAGGTAAAATATGTCTGAGAATAATTTTAGATTTTCTTTGACCCATCATTTCAGCAGCCTCTATGTATCCACGAGTTTTGATTTGAAGGGCCATGCTTCTTGAAACCTTGGCTATTCCCACCCAACCAAAAATAGTCAGAAATCCAATCATTAGAAAAATGCTGTTGCTAATAGTAACAGAGAGGATAATTAGAAATGGCAGTGCAGGAAGGGCATAAATGACGTCATTTAACCTCATCATGGACTCATCAGTTTTCCCCCCCTTGTATCCGGCATAAACTCCATAAAGCAACCCCATCACAACTGATGCAATAGCTACTACAATTCCAATGAATAGTGCCAAAGGGGTTCCCCAAAGTAATCCTATTGCCAAGTCTCGTCGGAGTTCGTCAGTTCCCATCACTCCGAAAGCTTTTCCTCCCTATAATCAACCGAGATTCTGGGGATTTGATTTTGAGAATCAACTCCATAAAGATTAATCACATACAGATAATTTCCTTTAAGGGGCTGATGGGACATCCGTTTTTGAAAATACAATATCTTCAGAAGATAGTTTGTCAAGGGGGAAATCAAATTTCTCAGGTTGCAAGTAAAGTTTTTTTCTAATTGATTCATCTGTTGAAAAAATCCTCTCAGTATGTGTTGTAGTAGAGTCCGACTTTGGGAGTGATGTTGATAGCAATTCTAACTGTACTCCATCTGGCCTTATTACCAACATTTCCAGAAGTGGTGCGCCAGAATATTTTGCAGAAAATTCGTAAATAAAGTCATTTGGAAAATCATCATAGTCAAAGTTAAATCCAAATTGATGTGAAATCAAAGAAATATTCCCTGATGTTTTTATTTCTTCAATTGGGGTTTCAAGGATTTTGTGCTCTGGAATTTTTTCAACTAAAAATAGATTTACCCATCCCTGGAATTGCCACCTTTGGGTATGAAAGCCAACTACCTGGATTATTCCACTCACTAAATGTTTCACTTGGAATAGCAACTACAGCAACTATTGAAATTATGACTAAGGTGGCCAATATAGTCACACCTGCAATTCCCATTTTGCTTCTAGCAAATTCTCTGTTTGATTTGTTGAGGTGAAATACTCATTACCCTGTCCTTATCCTTGGATCAAAGTATCCATACAACAAATCTGCGATAAATATGCTAATTAGGAAAAATACTGTCAAAATGTAGGTTGCACCAATAATTATTGGCAAATCCATCGCAGTTATTGCCTCAAAATATAATCTTCCCATCCCTGGCCAATCAAAGACAGCTTCTGTGATTATTGCTCCTCCAAGAGAGCCTGAAAGACTTAGGGCTAGAATTGTAACTATTGGCGGGGCTGCATTTTTTAGTGCATGCTTGTAAATAATTTTCTTATTACTTATTCCCATAACTTTTTTTGAAGTGATAAAATCCTCTTGCATTATTCCTATCATAAAATTTCTTACCAGGTAAGCCCAGGCACCAAACCCAATCATTACTATGGTAATTAATGGTAACGCCATATGGTACAGCAAAGAAAAAATGTAATCTGGATCAGATGATGGGATGGGTGGAGTAGCCCTTGCTGGGAAAATCTGATAAACAAAGGCAAATAAGAATATCATTATCATACCAATCCACCAAACAGGAAAACTAGAACTAATGATTGCAAAACTAGAGGTTATTCTATCAATAATTGATCCTACTTTACTTCCAGAGAAAGCACCTAGGAATATTCCAATAACTGAAATTATTATGGTCGCAGTAGTAAATAGCAAAATGGTTCTAGGTAATTTTTCTAAAATTATCTCTTTTACGTCAGTGGATCCTGCATCACTTGTAAGAAATGTAGCATTACCAAAATCTAGTAATAATATTTTGTACATGGTCAAACCTATTCTTTGAGGTGCATACCAAGGGGCATCTAATCCAAGAAATTCTATTCTTTGATCAATCTGACTTTGAACAAATTCTTCAAATTCTTCAGAAGATGCAAAACTATTTGCAATTGATGGATCTTCTGTGATCTCACCTCTTACTTGAAACACAACTCCTTGTTTGAGAATAGTATCCATATTAGATCCAACAAGAGCAACGGTGAGAAACAATGTGATCATTAAAACACCAAACATTGTGACTAGTCTAGTCGCAACATACTTTTTTAGGCCCAATAGTCTCCAGTAATAAAATCAGTTTATAACAATTAATTTCATAATAGATCTGAATTAATCTGTTAATATTTTCATAAGTCATATCATCAAAAAATTTTTAGATCTTCACCCAAAAGATAATTGAAAAATCTAATTTAGTATGATTTTGATACTATTTTTAATGAAAAAGACTATTTTTGAGCCTGATAAATTGGCATTGACAAAAAAAGACATTCTAGATTTTTGTGACCGTGTTCTTGAAAAGTGGGGAAAAAATCCTTCAAAAAACACCAATAATATTTTGGCAATGAATGCCGTAAAAACAAGCATAGTTTGGACAGACGATGAATCTCTTAAAGCAATTTGGAATGAGATAATATCTTGGACTTTTGAACTGCTTTATGAAAATGCGTTAGCTCAGGGAAAAGATGATGGTGCTGATTGGTCAAAGGTAATGAAAAAAATAAAGGATAAAAAATAACTATAATGATAATCTTTTATGAGTGCAAGCACCATTAGAAAAGCAAAAAAACTCGTTGAGAATGGCGGTGTTGAAAAAATCGACGATGACCTTTATCAAATCAAGTCTTCATCTGATCCAAACAAATCATACTTTGTTACCTCTGATTCATGTGAGTGTCCTGGATTCAAAAATTTTTACAAGTTTCATCATGGCAAAGGTTTGAAAGCAAATTGCTCTCATCTTGAAGCACTAAGAATTTTCAAACAAGAAAAATGAAATTATTTTATATTTTTAACATCAATTTTTCCTACATGTGCCTTGTTGTGTTTAATAATGTGGGGCGCTTGATGAGACCTGGAAATTTTATCATGAGTTTAATAATTTCGTTTTGGGTATGTTTAGTACTATCAAGGTTCAATTCTTTGTACATTTTGTCTCTTTTTCTTAAAAGTTCATTTGGATTCAAACCTGATAATTTTATAATTTTTTTTAATTCTATTTCAGAAAACGGCTCTTTGAAAAAATCTCTTTTTTGTATATCTATTTTCATTCTATCTATCTCTACAAGTGTTTTTTTGCAGGTAATACAAGATGATTTGTGATAGATGATTGAATTTGATTTAGTATTTGCCATGATGGATTTGAATAATTCTTGATGTGATGAAATCCTTTAAATGAATTTTGATTTTTTGGCATTCAAAAGAGATGCTGATAATTGTTTCATAAAACTTGATTTACCTTTGATTATTATTTTCTATATGACAATTGCTATTAGGCCCGCCAAAAAGAATGACATTCCATTAGTTTTGGGCTTACTTTATGAGCTAGGACGTCCAAAACCCCAGAAAGACTCAGTTTTGGATTCATTTAGAACTCTTGTAAAAAAACAGATTTCTGATTCTGATAAAACAATTTTTGTTGCAGAAAGCAACGATGTTACTGTTGTGGGAATGGTCAGCGTGATTTTTCTTTCCAGATTAAATCAAATCCAATATGAAATGTATATCCCAGAACTAATCGTCACTGAGAAATATCGTAATCAAGGCATTGGAACTAGTTTAATTAACACCTGTATTTTCTTGGCAAAGGAGAAAAAATGTCATAAAATAAGGCTAGAGTCTGGAATCCAAAGAAAAGAGGCTCATAAATTCTACGAAAAACTAGGCTTTGAATCAAAGTCTTTGTCCTTTACAAAAAACCTTGATTAATTTAAAAAAATAAAAAATTATACTGTCAAGCACAGCAAATTGTTTTTTTAAAATCATCTGTGTTTCTTTCAAAATCACATTCTTTGCAGACTTGCCAACTCCTTTTTTTTAGAATGGTAAATGATGTTTCGTAATTAATAGAATACATTTTACCTCCACATGAGGGACATGACAAAGGTATGTCTATTTTCATACTTTGATTTGGGTAAATTTTGAATATAAGATCCACGTAGAATTGATAAATCATCCATCTAAATTATTCATTGTTAATTTGAGTAATCTCTGTTCCATTTACCATAAACTCTAGAATTACACCATTTACATTTACAAAAAATACTGATTCAACGTATTCCACTTCAACCATCACTCCATCAGCATCTACTATAATTGGGGATTTTGATGTCTCTTCGTTAACTGATTCTTCTGTTGTGCCAAGATTTGGGGAATTTTCATCAACAGCTTCTGAACTTTCAGAATTGATTTCTTCGTTGTCTGTATTACTATCAAAATTTTCTATAAACTCCCTGGTGGTGGATATTTTATCCAAGTAAGCCAACTGTGCTTCTTCTGCGGTTCCTCCATTTGCTAGAATCTCAGCTCTTACAACCTGTGCTTCTTTAACCAAATTTTTAGTAAACTCTAGATGACTAACTACAGTTTCCCTTATTTCCTCATCTAGACTATTCACATAGTTTTCATATTGAGGACCAGAAAAAATTCCCATGCCTGGCTGGAATTCTTCTATTGCTTTTTCTCTGAATTTATTTTCAATTTCTTTTTGTTCTGCAATGAGTGCTTTTTCTTTAGCTATTTTCTCACTAATTTTTTCATCTTCTAGATATTCTTGATATAATTTTTGATAATAATTATAGAAAATAAATCCAATTGGATTTTTATCAAAGTCATCCGGATTTGCCTCAAGATACTTTTTAGCCTCTGGAGTGGATAGTTTCTCTTGACTTACTGCTGAGATGGCAAGTTCTCCCTTTACCTGAAATTGAATAGTGCTAATTCCTGTTTTTCCGTCTAGAGTTGTTGCTGAAATGGTTACTAGGTAATTTCCAGGTGTTCTATCATGCTTGCCTAATTCTACTTTGAACTCTCCTGACTGGCTAGTAGTTGTAAAAATTGACATTGCTTCTGACTTGATATTTACTGTGGCTTTGTGCACGGGTTTTGAGGCATGATCAATTATTACACCTGATACAATCGGTCTATCCCCCGAGAACAATGGGGCGTTCTCTACATTAGCTTGAATTTGTAAATCCCATAATACCGCCTCGGAATTTGAGGCTAGAGGGAATAAAAGTAAAACTGAGAAAAATACTAGAAATACTTGATTCTTAAACACAGACACATATTTTCATGTTTATTGTTAAGACACGGTATGAAGAAAAGCTAATTTTTCTTTAATTATTTTTGAGTAAATTTTCCCATCTAGTTCTTAACATACCAAATTAACTAATAATCATTAAATGGATTTAGAAAAATTTCAAAACGATGTATATGCGGTAACAGATAAACTCTCTACAGAATTACCTAAAGAAGATTTACCTAAGCTAAACCATGTTTCTCAACAGCTCATCGAGATGTATAAAAAAAATCTAGTAAAGATTAATCATTCAGTTTTGGAGTTAATTTGTGCTGCAAATCTGATTAGAAATGGGTATAAAGTTGAAGTGGAAAAACAAGTTTCAGACATATTGGTGTGTGATCTTTTTGCAAAAAAAGGAGGTGGGGATACCATTATTGAAATCGAGACTGGATTTACTCCGCCAGACCATGCAATGGATACCATAGACTATTCTACAGCAAGAATAATGAGTAAAATTGCAAGATATAGTAAATATTGTTCAAAATTTTCTCTGGCAACACCTGTAATGGGCCTAATCCCAATTCCCAAAATATTCCTAATTCCTCCTAACGCCAGAAAAAAAGAAGACGTAAAAAAGGTTCAAGATTTATGTGATCGCTATTACAAAAATCCTCCAATAAATTATGATGATATTCTAAATGCCAGAATTCATTCGGTTTACCTGATAAATGTGGATAAGAACTTTGCAAAAGCCTTAGATCCACAAGGTTACGTCGATCTAACTGAAAAATTACTCAACAGAAGCGAAGTAAGTTACTAGACATCCAAAAAATTCAAATCTATCAGTTCTTTATCTAATATTACATGATTTGTGCTGCTTGTGAAACTAGAAAACATTTTGAATGCATTGATTGTATTAATAATCACGATACGCATCTATGCAGTTGTGACTGTCACGATGAAAACACCCCTCCACACCCGATAGACAAACCTCACTGATTTTAGAAAACAATGAAATACAAAGAAATCTAACTAACAATATGGTTTTTGTCATAATAATACCTCTTACCATTGTTGCCGTTTTGGGAATAGTAGGATATCTGGTATATCGTTTTGTCATCTTTGAATATTTGAGTAATAAATCCGTAAACGACACTCTGAGAAAATATGATATCAAAAAAACTCCTTTTGAAATTACAAAGGAGTATCATGAAAACAAAGGTGAGAGTCTATCTGATCAAGAGGTATGGCGTCGAGTTAAACAATACAAAAAGAAAGAACCAGAGTAATTTCTTGCAATGTATGATTCAATACGAGAAAACTCTAAAAATAAATAACTTTCAAACTCTATGGCTCTACTGGAATTTGAATAAATGGAGTCCCACCCTCACCTACTACTAGTGGTAATTTTCCATCCCATGCTTGTGTCTTGAGCCATTCCAAATAATTTGGATTATCTGCTAATGCATTGTTGATAATTTGAATTGCTTTGGCCTCACCTTCTGCCTCTGCAATGTTGGCAGCAGCTGTTCCTACGGCTTGGGCTTCTAGTTGTCTTGCCTCTACTTCTATTCTTCTTAGATCATTTTCTGCCTTTTGTGCCTTTTGTTCTGCCTCTACTTTGGATTCAATGGATGATGCAAAGAGTGATGAGAATTGAAAGTCAGTAAT
>PVMK01122711.1_pt1 | contig 14254 bp, 17 predicted proteins | sample 1853481 | NCBI WGS metagenome assembly PVMK01 (sample SAMN08533507, study PRJNA380276) | Marine sediment metagenome, whole genome shotgun sequencing project. | reverse complement strand
CTTCGACAGGTTCAGAAAGATACTGAATCGCCTGATACAACTGCCTTTCAATGTGATGGGTGCCGTTACTCATGATTCTGGAATGCTTATTTGAAAGTCCGAAAGCAATTCCAGCAGGAAAGCCTCGAAGGGTTCATCGGCCCGATCGATTTCGTCAATCAGCAACACCGGCGGTCCGCCATCGTGTTCACTGAGTGCGTTCAGCAATGGCCGTTCAATCAGGTAGTCGCGTGTATAAAGGCTGCTGCCAATGTCGGCAGCCGTGCCCTCGGCCTCCGCCATACGAATGGCGACCATCTGGCGCGGGTAATTCCACTCGTAGGCAGCACTGGCGAGATCCAGCCCTTCGAAACACTGCAGGCGTATCAGGTCGCGACCCAGTGTCGCAGCGATGACTTTGGCTATCTCGGTCTTGCCAACGCCCGCTTCGCCCTCGAGCAACAGCGGGCGCCCCATACTGAGCGCCAGGAAAACCACGGTCGCAAGATCGCGCCCGGCGACGTAATCGCCATCAGCCAGCAGCTTTTCCGCAGCTGATACGTCGCTCGGGAGTGCACTTATTATTTGTTTTTCAGCCACCTAAGGCGATTACGGCCCGCTGGCCATGACCCCGACCAAATGCGCCCGGTACTCGGAGCTGGCATGCAAATCGCTGTTCAGGTCGGTTGCATCGACGGCAATTCCCGCAAGTGCTGCGGCAGAGAAATCCTTGCTCAACGCCTCTTCCATCGCTGTTGCACGAAACGCGCAACCTGCAGCGCCGGTCACGGCCACACGAATGCCATCGCTCGATTCGGCGACCATGACGCCGACAACTGCGTAGCGGGATGCCGGGTTCGGAAACTTCGAATAAGCGGCACGCGCGGGTTTGGGGAAACGAACAGCCACGACGATTTCGCCTGCGTCGAGTGCCGTCTCGAACAGTCCTTTAAAATAATCATCTGCCGCAATTTCCCGGCGATCCGTTTTCACAGTGGCATTAAGCCCTAACACGGCTGCCGGGTAGTCCGCTGCCGGGTCGCTGTTGGCGACCGAACCACCGATAGTGCCCCGGTTGCGTACCTGTGCATCGCCGATGCTCTCTGCAAGATCGGCCAATGCAGGAATTGCCGCTCGCACGTCGTCGCTCGCCGCAACCTCGGCGTGGCATACCATCGCACCAACTTCGATTGCATCGCCGGTGGCCTTGATTTCGGTGAGCCCCTCGATATTCGAAAGGTCAATAAGGTCGGACGGCTTGCGAGGCGCATCTTCATCGTCGGCAGTAGCGTCATGCCACCCGCCAGCAGTTTCGCCTCATCGTTGTCACTCAGAATTTTTTTGGCTTCGTCGATTGATGACGGGCGATGGTAATTGAATTCGTACATGTCGAGTCCTTATGTTTCCTGACTACCTGCCTGCATGGCCTGCCACACACGCTCCGGTGTTGCGGGCATCTGCAGGTTGTCAACGTTGTAATCCGACAAGGCATTTAGAACGGCATTGATGACTGCAGGCGGAGATCCGATGGCGCCCGCCTCACCACAACCTTTTACGCCAAGCACGTTGTGCGTGCACGGCGTAACGTTTGTCGTTACGGCAAAATTCGGCACGTTATCGGCTTTCGGCAAACAGTAGTCCATCATCGAACCCGTCAGTAATTGTCCCGAATCGTCATAAACACACTGTTCGTAAAGTGCCTGACCGATTCCCTGGGTGACGCCGCCGTGAACCTGCCCGTCCACGATCATGGGATTGATGATGCGCCCGAAATCATCGCCAGCGGTGAATCTCACCACCTCCACAACACCGGTGTCGGGATCGACTTCGACTTCGCAGATGTGGCAACCGGCCGGGAACGTGAAATTCTTCGGATCGTAAAACGCGGTTTCTTCCAGTCCTGGCTCCAGCGTCTCCAACGGATAGTTATGCGGCACGTATGCGGCCATGGCGACGTCGCCAAAGGCGACGGATCGATCCGTTCCGGTCACGGTGAGCTGACCATCCTTGAACTCGATGTCGTCTTCCGATGCTTCGAGTAGATGAGCGGCAATCTTTCTTGCTTGGTTTTGATCTTCTCCAGCGCATTCATCAGCGCCACACCACCGACAGCAGCCGAGCGCGAGCCATAGGTACCCATCCCAAACGGCACCTTGGCGGTATCACCGTGGACGATATCAACGTTGTCGAAATCAACGCCGAGTGCCTCAACCACGAGCTGCGCGAACGTAGTCTCATGTCCCTGGCCATGGCTGTGCGAGCCGGTCAGCACTGTGACTGAGCCGGTTGGGATTGACGCGCACCGTACCCGACTCGTACAGGCCGGCCCTTGCGCCGAGTGCCCCGGCAACATTCGATGGCGCGATGCCACAGGCCTCGATGTAAGTGGAGATGCCAACCCCTCTCAGCTTGCCGCGAGCTTCCGACTCCTTACGACGCTTCTCGAAATTTGCATAATCGGCAAGCTCGATGGCCTTTTGCACCGTGGCGTCATAGTCACCGGTGTCATACTCGAGCGCGACCGGCGTCTGGTACGGGAAAATCCTCCGGCTGGATGAAATTGCGCCGCCTGAGTTCGATCGGATCGATGCCGGTCTCTTCGCAGCCTTGTCAACCAGCCGCTCCAGCAGGTAACTGGCCTCCGGTCGACCCGCACCCCGGTACGCATCCACCGGCACCGTGTGTGTGAACATGGCCTTCACTTCTGCATGGATTGCCGGGGTCTTGTACGTGCCGGCCAGCAGGGTTGCATACAGGATAGTCGGTACCGACAGGGCCGAACGTCGACAGGTAAGCGCCAAGATTGGCGCGCGTCGAAACACTTAAGCCCAGGAAATCGCCGTCTTTACTCAGCGCCAATTCGGCGTGGCTGACGTGATCCCTGCCGTGCGCGTCGCTCATGAAAGATTCGCTGCGATCCGCGGTCCACTTCACCGGGCGATTCACTTTTCTGGATGCCCAGGTAACGATCGCTTCTTCCGCGTAGTGAAAAATCTTGGAACCAAATCCACCACCAACGTCCGGTGCAATCACCCTGAGTTTGTGCTCCGGGATGCCGAGCACGAAAGCGCCCATCAACATGCGGATGACATGCGGGTTCTGGCTGGTGGTGTAAAGCGTGTATTCATCCCTGCCGCTGTCGTAGTCGCCGATGGCCGCGCGCGGCTCCATCGCATTCGCAATCAGTCGATTGTTGACGATATCGATACTGACGACCTGGTCGGCACCCGCAAATGCCTCATCCGTGGCTGCTTTGTCACCGATTTCCCAGTCGAAACAGATATTACCCTTGGCGTCGTCCCAGACCAGCGGTGCACCTTCGGCGCTCGCCGATTCAAGGTCTGCAACCGCGGGCAGGACATCACAATCGACTTCTACGAGTTCGGCTGCATCACGTGCAATGGCCCGCGTCTCGGCCAGCACTACGGCTACCTGGTCACCTACATGACGCACATATTCAGCCGCCAGGGGCGGATGCCCAGGTTCGACCATCGGCGAACCGTCTTTACTCGTAATGCCCCAACCACACGGCAAGCCGCCAACGCCATCAGCCACCATATCGGCGCCCGTTAAAACGGCGACAACGCCCGGAAACCGCTGTGGCGGCGTCACGTCTACCTTGTTGATTTTCCCGTGTGGGATCGGGGAGCGGACCATGTGTGCGTACAGCTGCTGCGGACGATTGATGTCGTCGACATACTGTCCGCGTCCGGTGATAAAACGAAGGTCTTCTTTGCGTCGAACTGCGGCGCCAATACCATTCTCAGTCATACTTCACCTCGTTTCCGCTGACATCTGTGTCAACCTGCTTTCATGGCCTCGGCACCGGCCGCGACGGCGCGAACGATGTTCTGATAACCCGTACAGCGACACAGATTTCCCTCGAGCCACTCGCGGATTTCTTTTTCGCTGGGTTCGGGATTTTGCTTGACCAGATCCAGTGCGCTCATGATCATGCCCGGCGTACAAAAACCGCACTGCAAACCATGATGCTCACGAAACGCCTCCTGCATGGGATGCAGCTGGCCGTTTTTCGCGACGCCTTCGATTGTGACGATATCCGAACCGTTGGCCTGGGCGGCAAGCATCGTGCAACTCTTGACCGATCGGCCGTCGACATGAATGACACAAGCGCCACACTGGCTGGTATCGCAACCGACGTGAGTGCCGGTTCTGCCGAGGCGCTCGCGAATCATGTCAACCAGCAATGTACGGGAAGCGACATGGGCGCTCACGGCTTCGCCGTTCAGCGTAAATGAAACATTAATAGACATGAGGCAATCCTTTTATTTTTGTTCTTGCCCGGGCATCGTGCGAGCAGCGCCAATTCGCGGCTTGCCGCTCCCGCCGCCATGTGCTCCGCGACATAAGTACGTCCTGTACAAAAAGCCGTTCCTACATTGCTAATTAGACAGCATTGCTCAGCGTAGCAGAAACCACCAGATCAGCAAGACCACGACGGCACCGGCGACTGTCAGCCAGGTCTTTGGGGTGACCATTCCGCTGCTTTTTTCGTCCACGTCGACACGCTCTGCACCGGGATCCATTTCCCTGGAAAACGTGCCAAAAAAATCGTCGGCGGTCTTTTTGGTCGCGCCAAGCACGAGGCGGGATCCTACCTGGGCAAGTTTGCCCCCGACCTTGAAGTCGGCGGTGTAAGTCAGCAAGGTGCCACCGTCATTCTCAGTTAAGGTCACATCGGCGCTGCCGCGGCCGAAGCCGGCCACGCCTGCCTTGCTCTCACCGACCAGCGTATAGCTTTCCGGTGGATTGAGATTTTCGAGCGAAAGTTTGGTGATGAACCTTGCGCGGACGGGGCCGATCGCCGCCATGACCCTGGCGGTCAGTTCGGTATCGCTGATTTTTTCCAATGATTCACATCCGGGGATGCACTTTTTCAGCATCTCAGGATCGTTTAATGCCGCCCACACATCTTCACGACTGCTGGCAATCTGGTATTCGCCCTTAATTTCCATATTGGATCGCTCACGTGATATGTAGGAGCCCGCCTGTAGGAGCCCGCCCTAGCGGGCGATAGCAATTCTCCAATCAATATCACTAAAGATCAATCCTCGCCGATCAATTCAGAAATTCCGATCAACGCGGGAGGATTGGGGACGCGCTCCTACGCACCCTCGTCAGGAAACAGTCAATTCACATTGTCGGCATGGAGAAATCCGCACCGGCCCTGATCCCGGTCGGCCAGCGCGACGTGATGGTCTTAAGCCGCGTATAGAAACGCACGCCTTCCATGCCGTAGATTGACGTAGCTCCAAAGAGCGACCGCTTCCAGCCGCCGAAGCTATGGAACGCCAAAGGCACCGGAATGGGAACGTTGATACCGACCATGCCGACTTCAATGCCATTGCCGAACTCGCGCGCAGCGTCTCCGTCGCGCGTGTAGATCGACGTGCCGTTGCCATATTCGTGATCGTTAACGAGATTGATCGCCTCGTCGAATGTAGCGACGCGAACCATAGTTAGTACAGGACCGAATATCTCTTCCTGGTACACGCGCATGTCACGGGTTGCATGGTCAAACAATGTGGGTCCGAGGAAATAGCCCGGCGATTTTGTAATGTCGTGCGTTCTGCCATCAACCACAACCCTGGCGCCCTCTTCTTCACCAATATCGATGTAGGAACGCACCTTCTCGCAATGTTCCTTTGTGATCAGCGGACCCATATCGTTGCTGTTGTCCGTGCCCGGTCCGACCTTCAGTGCTGCGATCTTCGGCAATAACTTCTCGAGCAGAGGCTCCGCTGAGTCACCGACGGCAACGATTGCCGATATCGCCATGCAACGCTCGCCGGCAGAGCCGTATCCTGCACCAACGAGCGCGTCGGCTGCCTGCTCCATATCCGCATCCGGCATTACGACCAGGTGATTCTTGGCGCCGCCAAGCGCTTGTACCCGTTTGCCGTTCGCGGACGCGGTCTGGTAAACATGCTCCGCCACCGGCGTAGAACCGACGAAACTGACAGCTGCGACACGTTTGTCGGCAAGCAATGAATTCACGGCCACATGATCACCCTGCAAGACGTTGAACACGCCCGGCGGCAAACCGGCCTCGTGCAGGAGCTCGGCCCACTTGAGCGAACACCCCGGGTCCTTCTCCGACGGCTTTAGTATGAACGTATTACCGCAGGCGATGGCCAGCGGAAACATCCATAGCGGCACCATCGCCGGGAAATTGAATGGCGTAATTCCGACGCATACGCCGACCGGCTGACGCATCGAGTAGCAGTCAACACCTGTTCCGACCTGGTCGTTATATTCACCCTTGATCAGATGGGGGATACCGCAGGCAAACTCGACGACTTCGAGTCCGCGTTGTATCGAACCAGCGGCGTCGTGCAATACCTTGCCGTGCTCCTGCGTTATCAACGCCGCGATCTCCGCGCGGTCGCGTTCGATCAGCTCTTTGAGCTTGAACATGACCTTCGCACGCCGCAGAACCGGCGTTTTGGACCAGCCAGCGAACGCGGCATGCGCTGCAGCTACCGCCGCATCTGCATCGGCCTCGTTAGACATGACGACTTCCGCACAGCGTTCTCCGGTCGCCGAATCGAATACATCGCCGTATCGATCGGAACCGGATTCCTGTATCTGACCATTGATCCAGTTAGGGACCTTTCTGATTGCATTTATTGCCGTCGCTTTCTGCGCCATGTCTGTTTACCTGCGTTTCTGATTTTATTGCGATCGTATAGCCGAACGTACCGACTCGATAACCATGTCAATCTGTGACTCTTCGATAATGAGCGGTGGTGAAAATGCCACCGTGTCGCCGGTCGTTCGGATGATGACACCACCATCGAAGCAATCGCGGAATACCTTCATCGCTCGAGCAGTGGGTTGACCATCAATCGGTTCCAACTCTACCGCGCCAATGAGCCCGAAGTTTCTGACATCAATCACATTTGGCTCGCCTTTGAGGCCGTGCAGTGCATCTTCGAACTTGCTTTCGAGTTCGCGTGCGCGATCAAACAGGCCTTCCCCGAGGTATACATCCAGCGTCGCACACGCTGCCGCGGCCGCCAGCGGATGACCGGAGTAGGTGTAGCCGTGGAAGAACTCGATGGCGCCTTCCGGTCCGGTCATGAATGTATCGTAGATTTCCTTCTTCGCCAGCACCGCGCCCATGGGCACCGTGCCACTCGTCAGGCCTTCGCCGCTGACATCAGGTCGGGCGTAACGCCGAATCGATTGGCGCCGAATGCGTCACCCGTTCGGCCAAATCCACAGATGACCTCGTCGAATATCAGCAGGATGCCGTATTTGTCGCAGATTTGGCGCACGCGTTCCAGGTATCCCTGTGGCGGAATCAATACACCGGCTGAGCCAGCGATAGGCTCGATGATGACCGCGGCAATCGTCGACGGATCATGCAATGCCACAATGTTTTCAAGATCGTCCGCCAGGTGCGCGCCCCATTCCGGCTGTCCCTTGGAATAGGCATTCTTCTCGATATTGTGCGTGTGCGGCAGGTGATCGACACCCGGCAGCATGGCACCAAACATCTTGCGATTCGGGGACAGGCCACCTACCGAGATGCCGCCGAATCCGACACCGTGATAACCCTTCTCACGCCCGATCAATCGAGTCCGTGCGCCATCGCCACGAATGCGGTGATAGGCCAGCGCCATTTTCAGCGCAGTGTCCACGGCTTCCGAGCCGGAATTAACAAAAAACGCGTAGTCGATGCCCTCGGGCGCTATGTCGACGAGGCGGTTTGCGAGTTCGAAAACCCGCGGGTGTCCGAGCTGAAACGCCATCGCATAATCGAGCGTTTCCGCCTGTTCCTTGATCGCTTCAACGATCTTCGGATGACAGTGGCCGGCATTGCAGCACCACAATCCGGCGACAGCGTCGAGCAATTGCTTGCCATCATGCGTATAGCAGTACATGCCCTTCGCGCGCGAAATTATGCGTGGATGTTGTTTGAAATACCGGTTGCCCGTGAACGGCATCCAGTAAGCCTCTAAATCGGGTAGATCGTGTTGCAACTGTCGTGCAGTGTTGTCAGCCATGTACTCTCTCCAAAGCTTTTCAGAGTATCTCTTTTAACCGGTAATAAAGCATACCCAGCGCCAGCGCGGGATTGGCGAACCACTTGCCGCCCGGCAATTTCCAGTGTCGTACACGTTCGAACACATCGAATCGCTCCGAATCGCCGCAAATCATGTCCGCGAGAATTTGTCCCGCAATGTGTGTCGGCGCGAGACCGTGTCCCGAATAACCGTGCGAATAGTAGGTGTTTCCCTGGATGCGGCCCATCTGCGGTATGCGCTTAATGGTGATCGCAATATAACCGCCCCATTCGTAGTCAACTCGAACGTTTTCGAGCTGCGGAAATACCTTGATCATCCTCGGTCGGATGCTCGCAGTAATGTCCTTTGGATGCCGGCCGGAATAATTGCAAAGACCGCCAAATAACATGCGCTTGTCGGCAGACAAGCGATAGTAATCGAGCCCGACGCGCTGATCGCACACCGCCATGTCCTGTGGGAGCAACTCGGTCGCCAGTTCATCACCCAGCGGTTCCGTTGCGATGATGTAACTGCCAGCAGGAATAACCTTGCCATAGAGTCGCGGCTCGGATTTGCCGAGATACGCGTTGCCCGCCAGCACCACTTTGTTGGCATGCATCACACCATCATTTGTCTCGACACGCGGTTTGGCGCCATGATGAATCCGCGTAACCCTTGATTGCTCGAATATTCTTGCGCCGTTTTCTTCGGCCGCTCGCGCCTCGCCGATACACAGATTCAACGGATGCAGGTGGCCGTTGCCCCGATGGACCATGCCGCCGATGTACATATCGGAGCCGACAACTGTGTGCAGTTGATCTCTTGGCACTATTTCCATCTTGTGCGGATAATTCATGCTGCGTTTTCGTTCGACCTCTGCCTCAAAGTAGTCGAGGTCTTCCTGGGTTAGCGCAACATCGAGGAAGCCGAATTTCAGATCGCAGTTAATGCCATATTTTTTGATGCCATCGAGTACGACATCGCGACTGTCGATCCCTATCTGCCGTAATGTGTTTGCTGCAGAATCACCGTATTTCCGGCCAATCTCGCTAATCTTCTTTACTTCGACGATGCCGTCGATCAGTTGGCCACCGTTTCTGCCAGAAGCACCCCAGCCGACACGATTGGCTTCGATGATGGCCACATCGTAGCCACGCTCCGCCAGGTGCAGCGCCGTCGACAAGCCGGTGAACCCGGCACCGACGACAGCAACGTCACAACGGTGCTCGCCCGCCAGCAGCGGGTAGTCCGTCTGCCAGTGCGCCGTCGCCGCGTAGTAGGAGCTGGTATGTTCGCTGGTTTCCTGCATAACCATTCAGGGTACTAGAGCCCAAAGAAGTTAACAATATTTAAATAGTTGAAAATAACTCATTGAATTTATTAAAATACAACACCTAAACGTTCATTATTTTTAACAATTCAACACGAGGACAGCCCCATGGACAATGTCGGCCAGCAATTGCAGACCCTGCGCCAGAGACGCGGCCTGTCGCAACGCAGGCTGGCACACCTGGCCGGGGTATCAAACGCGACCGTATCCCTGATCGAGCACGGCAAAACTGATCCGTCGATGGGTCTGTTAAGAAAGATCCTGGATTCACTCGGTGTGTCATTCGCCGAGTTCTTTGCTGCGGATACGCGTACCGCAGAAAAATATTTCTATGCGCGCGATGAACTCAGTGAGATCGGCAGCGGCCCGATTTCCTATTTGCAGGTTGGTAGCGACCTGAGCGATGGTCAGTTGCAGATTCTTTACGAACGCTACCAGCCGGGTGCAGACACCGGTCAATCGATGCTTAGCCATGACGCGGAAGAAGGTGGGATCATTTTGCAAGGCCGCCTCGAGGTTACAGTCGGAGAAAAGGTGCAGGTACTTACAGCAGGGGGCGCCTATCGATTCAACAGCCGTTTGCCGCACAGATTCAGGAACACCGGCAAAGAAGAATGCCTGGTCGTCTCAGCCTGTACGCCGCCAAGTTTTTAGTCGCCGTGCCAGCCATCCATTATACGAGCGATCGATGTCTACTTTGGATCCGCGCTGTTAATTCATTCGTAGAATATGTGGCTGCCGATCCTGGCGACTCGCTTTTTTTCCCTGGCCCACCTGGGCTCTATGCTATCTGCGTGATAAAACAACGCGCCCTGAACGGTTGGCTCTTGCTGCTTGTCATAGATTGCCTCCGCGGCCTTTATCGCCCGTCGCCATGCGATCCCGGTCGGCTTCGACACTGATGCCAGCTCCGTCCATGAAAACGCACCCACAAGACGATTGCGCCCGATGTCGAATCTTTTCTCGTATACGACGTCACACACGCTATCGGGGAATCGGCGCGAAGCGACGCGATTTAGAGTGACCTCGGCGACGGCATACTGACCTGCAGTCGGTTCCCCTCTCGCCTCGTGATAGACATTGCGGGCGAGGCACACAAGATCGGCCTGACGTTGCTGTTGCCATCTCAATCGGAGGTGGTCGGCATAAACGAAGTAAACCATGGAACCGATCAGGATCATGACCAGTCCGAACACGGCAAAGAAAACGAAGTTTTCCTTCTCCCAGGTGAACCAGTGATTTAGCAAACGCTGGCGCCAGCGGGCCAGCCACCTGACGGGTGGCCACAGGCGCATTTGGGCAAACAGGGACGTCAACCGTGTCAACATTGCGGTTAGAAATAACGCCGAATCTTTCTCACCCGATTCTGAAAAGATTGTGTGCGTGTCTTCGGGTTATTCGCGATCGGTGATGGCAGGGTTGCCGCCAGCTCAATGACCTGACGATTCGTGAGCCTGGATGCCGGTATCTTCCAGTAATAACGCGCGGCTGCATCAACGCCGTAAACGCCCCTGCCGAATTCCGCAACATTCAGGTAGTGCTCAAGGATGCGCTTCTTGGAAAGATTTCTTTCCATGCCAAGCGTTAGCAAAAGTTCGTGCCACTTGCGTAGTGGATTCCTCGATGGGCTAAGGAATACATTCTTGACGGTCTGCTGGGAGATGGTGCTGCCACCGTAGACCAGGCGCTTCTCGGACAGGTTGTGTTCCATCGCCTCTTTGAATGCATCGATATCGACGCCGTCATGCTCATAGAAGCGCGCATCCTCGGCGACGATCACGGCCCGGACCATTCCTCGCGGTATGGTCTCGATCGACACCGGATTCCAGCTCAGCTTTGGCCAGTCCGGGTGCCGGTGTTGTTCGAATTCGTAACTGCGAATAAAGCTGGAACGCTGGATCGGGCCTTCGGTGTACAGCTCCCACTCCGGCCAGATCCCGATCATGTAACCGATATCCATCATGATCAGGACCGGCAGCAATCGCCAGCTCCAGCGCAGCGTGCGCGTAACCACGGGCACGCGAAACAAGGAGCCGATTTTTCGTCGCAATCTGGAGGCCATCGGCCCGAATAGTAGTGCAAAAGCGCCCGGAAATGCTGTGACCTCGTCGGCGAATTGTCCGTTCAGGAACCAGGCCGGTTCGCATAGGTGTTGATCATTTCCACCGCCAGTGTGGCGCCAGCGAGCGCAGTGATTTCTCCGACATCATAGATTGGCGCTACCTCGACGATGTCCATACCAATAAGGTTGATGCCGATTAGCCCACGGATAATCTGGATCGCCTGATGCGTTGTCAGCCCGCCGCAGACTGGCGTGCCGGTGCCTGGCGCATAACTTGGATCGAGGCAATCAATGTCGAAGCTCAGATATACGGGCCGGTCGCCAAGATGTTTCCTGGTCTCCGCGACCACCGCATCAATACCGTTCTCGTGTACCCAGGGTCCGTCGAGGATATTGAATCCCAGGGTGTCATCGTTGGTTGTGCGCAAGCCGATCTGTACCGAGTGTGCAGGATCGACGAGACCTTCTTTGGCAGCGTGCCAGAACATCGTGCCGTGATCGACACGGCCCTCTTCGTCTTCCCAGGTATCGCTGTGCGCATCGAAATGCAATAGAGATAGCGGCTTGCCGTGCTTTTTCGCGTGCGCCTTGAGCAGCGGCCAGGCAATGAAATGATCACCACCCAGTGTCAGTAAGCCAGGTCCGGCATCGATGATGGAGGACGCATGCGCCTCGATCACAGCAGGTACTTCCTCGGGCCGGCCAAAATCGAAGAAGCAATCGCCGTAGTCGATCACTGCCAGTTTCTCGAACGGATCGACCGCAGTATCGTATGGCCGCATCCACGCAATGCTCGCGGATGCCGCCCTGATTCCCCGCGGTCCGAATCGCGCACCGGGTCTGTTGGTTGTCGCGGTGTCGAGCGGCACGCCGGTCACGACCAGGTCGACGCCCTCCAGGTCACGCGAGTACTTGCGGCGCATGAACGATGTTGCGCCCGCATACGTCGGTTCGTTCGTAATGCCGTAAAGACTTTCACGAGTAATTGCAAAGTCGCCGTCTTTTTTCACTGTCATCTTATTTGCTCACTGCTTGCGCTGTCAGGTCGAGACACTTCCAGGCTTTTTCGATCAGTTGGTCCGCTTGTGCATGGGTCAGGATCAACGGAGGTGCAACGACAATCGTGTCACCAACAGCGCGCATGACCAGGCCATTATTGATCAGGAAATCACGGCATTTTGCGCCAACGCCGTCGTCTTTATCGAAGGGTTGCAGCGTTGACTTGTCTTGCACCAGCTCAAGCGCGCCCATCAACCCGACCATGCGGGTTTCGCCGACAATCGGGTGTTCCGACAGCGCTTGCCACTTCTTCTGCAGATACGGTCCGATGTCGTCGCGCACATATTCGATCAGATTCTCTCGCTGCATGATGTGAATGTTTTCGATGGCGACAGCGCACGCGGCAGGATGTCCCGAGTAGGTGTAGCCATGATAGAACTCGCCACCCTTGTCGATCAGCACGTCGCTCACGCGGTCACCGACCATAACGCCGCCGAGCGGCAGATATCCGGAGGTGACACCTTTTGCAAAGGTCATGAGATCGGGCCTGACGCCGTAGTAGTCGGCGCCAAACCATTCACCGAGCCTGCCGAAACCACAAATGACCTCATCGGTCACCAGCAGGATGCCGTGCTCATCACAGATTCTCTGAATCTCCGGCCAGTAGGTCTGCGGCGGCACGATGACACCACCGGCGCCCTGTATCGGTTCGCCAACGAATGCTGCGACCTTATCTGCACCGACCTCCTCGATCTTTTGCTCGAGATAGCGCGCCGCCTGCAAGCCGAATTCATCCGGGGACAGGCTGCGATCGCTGCCGAACCAGTAGGGTTGGCCCGATATGTTCGATGCCCGGGTACCAGCATTCCCGCCCTGCGCTCTTTGCAGCTTCATGCCGCCAAGACTTGTGCCGCCGATGGTTGAGCCGTGATAGGCGTTTTCCCGCGCAATAATGATCTGCCGCTCCGGCTGGTCCATGAGCTCCCAGTAACGCCTGACCATGCGAATCATTGTGTCGATAGACTCGGAACCGGAGCTTGCGTAGAAGGCGCGATTGAATTGCGGCTGGGTAATTTCCTGCAGCAGGCACGATAGCTCTATCGACGGCGGATGCGCACACTGAAAAAAGCTGTTGTAGTACGGCAACTCGCGTAACTGTTTTGCTGCAGCCTCGACCAATTCGTCGCGGCCGTAGCCGACGTTGACGCACCACAGTCCGGACAAGCCGTCCAGGATCTGGTTGCCATCTGCGTCGTAGATATAGACGCTGTCGGCGCGCGTAATGATGCGGCTCTTTTTTTTCCCGAGTTCCTTGTAATCGGTAAATGGGTGCAGATAGTGGTCACGATCGAGATCCTGCCATTCCGATCGCGAGCGCGATTCAACAATTGCCATGATTGTTCCTTATACGTTTAATAATAGTACTTCGCGTTCCCAGGGCGTGACAATCTCCTGAAACTCGCGGCACTCGTCGAGTTTCACCGCACAGTATAAGCCCACAAACCTGTCTCCCAGGATCTTGCGCATGGCCTCGCTGGTTTCCATCGCCTTGATCGCCTCAACATGAAGGGATGCAAACTGAATGGCTGATCATAGGCACTGCCTTCGATCGACTCGTTCGGTTTCAGTCCTTCGATCATGCCAAGGTAGCCACAAGCGAGCGTTGCTGCGAGCGCGAGGTAGGGATTGACGTCGGATCCAGCCAAGCGATTCTCGACTCGCCGTGCATCGGGATCGGAATCAGGCACTCGCAAACCGACCGTGCGGTTGTCGATCGCCCACGAGAGATTGATCGGCGATGAATAGAAGCTCAGAAAGCGCCGATACGAATTCGGATACGGTGCAAAAATA
>PVMK01138004.1_pt1 | contig 14258 bp, 16 predicted proteins | sample 1853481 | NCBI WGS metagenome assembly PVMK01 (sample SAMN08533507, study PRJNA380276) | Marine sediment metagenome, whole genome shotgun sequencing project. | reverse complement strand
GGTTCAAACAGATGTTCCCGGTTTATTGCCAGCCGGAAGCTCCACGCAGCTTGCAGGTTTCCCGTCAACTGCCAGTGGCCCCGGCGGAGATAACCTGGCAAAGCTGTGGGCACGTAAGAAAATTGAAGCCCTTGAAGACAGCTTGATGTTTGGTGCAGACCCTGAATTGACGCAATTGGAAATCACCGGTTTGGCGCTTGATTATGGTCTGTTAACCCGTCACACAAGCCTGGTTGCAGTTGACAAAACCCCGCGACGAGACAATAAAGAGTCACTGGTTCAAACAGATGTTCCCGGTTTATTGCCAGCCGGAAGCTCCACGCAGCTTGCAGGTTTCCCGTCAACTGCCAGTGGATGGCTCGTAAAAAGCTTGCTTTCCCTGTTGGTGTTGCTGCTGGCCACTTCGATGCTTGTATTTAGCGGCAGTAATTTACCAATGACGAAATCCGCTGCAAAAACTTAGCGAGTCCCTGCTTACTCCATGAACCTCCTCACTTTGCTAAGACGTCATTGGATATTGGCGGCGGTGAGCTTCATCGCCGCTATTTTTTTGTTTGACGCACTTTGGATTCCCGTAAAAGCAGAACTCGCCCAGCACTTGCTGGAACGGTCCTGGTTGCGCACACTGGCGGGTGAGCCCGATGCGAAACCCTGGCCGTGGGCGGATACCCGCGCCGTCGCAATACTTGAAGTACCCCGCCTGGGTCTGCGGGAAATCGTACTGGAGGGTAGCTCAGGTCGTAACCTTGCCTTCGGCCCAACCCTGGTCAATACAAGCCAACTTGATGAGTCCGCAGACCGAATTCTCAGCGGTCATCGCGATACGCATTTCAGTTTTTTGAAAGAACTACGAACCGGCGACCTGCTGCGACTGCACACAACAACACAAACGCGGGACTACCGCGTTAGCTGGCTGGAGGCCGTTGACAGCCGCCAGCAACAACTGGTGATAGATAACAACATCGAGAGACTAACACTACTAACCTGCTACCCCTTCGATGCCGCAACAACCGGTGGCCCATTAAGGTGGGTAGTAACCGCAGTACCAGAATCCTGAAGCCCGTCATCCCGAACCCCGTCATCCCGGAGTGACGTGTACCCGTTCCTGTTTATCCTCCGATGCTGTTCCGCATTTTGGCAATAGTTTCAGCGTAATTATCCGTACCGAAAATTGCTGACCCGGATACGAAGGTATCAACACCGGCCTCGGCGAGGCTGCCGATATTATTTACCGTAACACCACCATCGATCTCCAGGCGGATATCACGACCGCTTGCATCAATCATATTCCTCACCTGGCCGATTTTATCCATCACATAAGGGATAAAACTCTGGCCGCCAAAACCTGGATTAACCGACATCAATAAAATCATGTCCAGTTGCTCGAGCGTCCAGTCCAGAATATTGAGAGGTGTGGTCGGATTGAACACCAGGCCTGCTTGACAGCCACTCTCTTTGATCAGGCTAATGGTGCGGTCCAGGTGGATGGTCGCTTCAGGATGGAAGGTGATCATGCTTGCACCGGCATCGGCAAATTGTACGATCAAGTCATCTACCGGTTGCACCATCAGGTGAACATCGATGGGTGCGGTAATGCCGAAATTTCGCAACGCTTTACAGACATTCGGACCAATGGTCAGGACAGGCACGAAATGATTGTCCATCACATCAAAGTGAACCCAGTCTGCCCCGCCATCCAAAACAGCCTGGGTATCTTCACCCAGGCGGGCGAAATCGGCTGAAAGAATTGAAGGTGAAATAACACTGCTCTGTTTCATCAAAATCTCCAGTGTGCTTATATTTAATATATTACTTTATATTAATATATTACTTAATTCCCCTTGATGCCTTAATTTTGTCATAAGCGGCATTGATTTCGCGCACTCTTTTTTTCGACATCTCCATCATTTCTTCCGGCAAACCCTGCGAAACCAGTTTGTCAGGATGGTATTGCGATACCAGTTTACGGTAGGCCCGTTTTATTTCTTGCGCACTGGCATCGGCCTTTATCCCCAATGAGGCATAGGATTGCTGCAAAGACTCACCCCTGCGCGGAGCCTGTTGACGGTTGCCATATGCCGGCCCACCACCCTGGCGTGCCCGCAACATGGCGGAAAATACATTGGCCGGGATATGCAACACGGTGCAAGAGCGCATCAGGATGGCCTGTTCTGCCTGGGTCAGCGTGCCATCGGCCATCGCGGCCTCGAGCAATAGCTCGATAAACATAATGCGCAACTCATGACGGAGCATGGAGTGCCTGGCAAATTCGTGCAGCGTGGCATCAAGATTAAAGTCCCGTTCCTTACCTTGCTGGAAAAAACGAATCGCCCGTTGACGTTCTGTCTCGGTCAGTTGCAGGCGCCGCATCAGTTGCTCGGCGGCTGCTATTTCAGCCTTTGTGACCCGCCCGTCCGCTTTATTGATGTGTCCAAGTGTAGAGAACATCGCACCGAAGAATGCATCCCGGGTACGGTGGGCACCACCGAGCCCCGACAGGAACCGGTCCACCATATGACCCAGGAAAACCCCAAGTACCACGCCCACCAAACCGCCTCGCATCAGGCCGATGATGCCGCCTATCAGTTTCCCCCACCAATGGCCGGGTATTTTAAAACCGGTGTTATTCGCCAAACTGAATTTCCTCGTTCGAACTAGTCTTGACACTACACTAGTGTCAACGGGCAAGTATATAATTGCCATTCCACCCGTCACAGTAAAAAAAGGAAAAAAGGTGCCTGATTCCTATTCGATGGCCTATTCCACCGACATGCTCGACTCCCTGCTGCTGATTCACCAGGGCAAAGTGCGTGATAGTTTCGCCCTTGATGAAGACCATATGCTGATCGTGGCCTCCGACCGTCTGTCCGCTTTTGACGTGGTTCTACCCGATCCGGTACCCGGTAAAGGTGCACTGTTGACACAAATTTCAAATTTCTGGTTTGAAAAAACCCGCGATATCATCGATAACCACCTGACCGGCGTCTCCATCAGCGATGTCTTCGCTGACCCTGATCTGGTTGCCCTGCTTGAAGACCGGGCCGTTATCGTGCGCAGGCTTCAACCCTTACCCGTCGAGGCTATCGTACGTGGCTATTTGATTGGCTCCGGCTGGAAAGATTATCAACAAACCGGCGCAGTCTGCGGCATCAAATTGCCTGCAGGTTTGCAACAGGCGGATAAATTACCGGAGGTGTTGTTCACGCCTTCAACCAAGGCTGCCGCTGGCGACCATGATGAAAACGTTGATTTTGAAACCATCATCAAATTGATTGGTGAGGATCTGGCCTGTCAAATCAGGGACGCCAGTATCAAAATATATGAGTTTGCAGCCCGCTATGCACTGGAGCGCGGCATTATCATCGCTGATACCAAGTTTGAATTCGGACTGGATGGTGACGGTAAGTTATACCTGATGGACGAGGTACTGACGCCGGATTCTTCACGTTTCTGGCCACAGGAGAGCTGGAAACCCGGCAGCAGTCCACCCAGCTATGACAAACAGTTTGTACGTGATTACCTCGAAACACTGGATTGGAATAAACAGGCACCCGGCCCGAAACTGCCGCCTGCCATCATTGAAGCCACCGTGCAAAAATACGCGGATGCCTGCCATATTCTGACCGATAGCACCGATGTGTAGCATTCCCCGTACAATCTGAAAGAAAACACAGGTTTTTCAGGTCTGAACTATAATCAATGTGTGATTCTTATTTACGTTTGCGGAAAAGGTTCAGCCATTATGTGTTCTCCGGTCAGAAATAAAACCAAATCCAGTCTGCTATATTCCAATCTGCTTTTTGTCATTGTGGCTTTTTTATCACCCCTGTACGCAATGGCGGCAACACATGAAGTCATGGTGCTGGATCCGCGTTCGTTCAGTCCCAGCAACCTGACCATTGAAGTTGGCGATACTGTCCGGTGGATCAACGCTGCCGGTGGCAACAGCCATGATGTTACCGCCGATGATTTCAGCTTCCAGTCTGTAACATCTTCAGGCTTTACGTTTGAAATGACGTTCAACTCGATAGCGGAAATTCTTTACCATTGCAGCGTTCACAGCCGCCCCGCCAGCTCGGGGGGTACATTGCAAAACGGTCGCATCAATGTTATTGCTGCCGCGATCTCAACCGATGTCAGCATCGAGTCGGTAAATGCGGTCGATGGCGCCTATGAGGCAGGTGAAGATTTCAGGGTTAAGGCCACATTAAAAAATAATGGTGATGAAGCTTCCGGCATATTCAGCGTTAATTTCTACGCCTCGACTGATGGCGACATTACCACGGCCGATACGCTGCTGGGTAACAAGGAGATCAGTAATATCTCAGCAGGTTCAAGCGAAAATATAGATGAAAGCATTAACCTGCCGGAAAGCCTGGCCGTTGGAGATTACTTTATCGGTGCCATCAGCGACCTCGATGACAACGACCTGAGCAACAACACCAATGTCGATGAAACACCCATTTTTGTGTTCAGCGAGTTCACCATGAATGCGGGGCTGAACGATGCGTGGTTTAATCCGCTCACCACTGGCCAGGGCTTCTTCATTACAGTATTTCCAGAGTTGGGCTTTATCAGCCTTGCCTGGTTCACCTATGACACAGAGCTACCACCAATGGACGCTACTGCAAACCTTGGCGACCCCGGTCACCGGTGGTTTACCGCTCTTGGTTCAATCGATGGCGACGAGTCCGAGATGGAAATCACCATAACATCAGGTGGCTTATTTGACACGCCACCCGACGATGATTTAACAAGGAGAGATGACGGCACCCTTACGCTGAAGTTCAACAACTGTAATGAAGGTACCGCAAGCTACAACATACCATCGATTAATGCGCAAGGTGAGGTGCCCATTGAGCGCGTAGCAATTGATAATGTGGCATTGTGTAATGCGTTGCTGAGGGAATCCCAGCTACCTTAATAATTCAAAATCATTAACAAATCAGGGCCTCTCAGCAAGGCTTGTGGTGAGGTGTAATTGATGCGACGATTATCCCGTACCGTAAGTTCTTTGCTGGTTTCCAGTCTCAGCTTGCCTAGCTGGTTCAAACCACGGATAGTGTCATTCATACCGAACCTTGTGAAACACAGGGTCCAGAGTCGGCTTATGAAACTTCGCAATAGTATCGAGCGCTGGGGTTGGCCCGGCAAAATTTTTCACTGGCTGACTGCACTGCTGATTTTTATTCAGATTCCTCTGGGCATCTATGCCAAAGAAGTTAAATTGTCACCGTTAAAATTCGATCTTTTTGTCTGGCATAAATCCATTGGTTTTGTCATTCTGTTGCTGACCATCTCAAGATTGCTGTGGCGGATTAGCGGAACCGTGCCAACTGTCGCAACTGGCACTGCCATGCAACAGACACTGGCCAAAGTAGCCCATGGGGTGCTTTACGTGCTGATGCTGCTTTTGCCCATATCTGGCTGGATCATTTCATCTGCGGCAAATATTCCCATCAATCTATTCTGGTTGGTTGAGTTACCTGCTATTGCCGACCCCAATGAGGCGTTAAAAGAACTCGCCGAGGCTGTTCATTGTACCTGCGTTGCTCTTTTATTGGTGATATTGGCTCTGCATATTGGCGCAGCACTGCGCCACCACTTTATACTCCGTGACAGTGTGCTTAAACGACTGTGGTTTTGATCAGCACTACCGCAAGCCTAAGGGAAGAAAAGGATGTTGCATTGAAGTATTTTGTTCTATTACTTTGCCTGCTGAGCCAACCCTGCGCCTCTTCCGATTGGCAGTCGCAAACTGCCGGCAGCAAACTGGCGTACTCGGTGAATTTTGAGCAGCTACCGATTAATGGTCTGTTTGAACATTTTCTGGTTGTCTACAAAACCGCAGCAGACGAAACCCCACAGCAACTTACTGTGACTGTTGATGTTGCCAGCGCCAATATGGGTAATAGTGATATTAATGAGGCAATCCGAGATAGCGACTGGTTTGATATTTCACGCTATCCACAGGCAACCTTTTCCAGCAGTCTTATTGAGAAAGGTCAGGACAGAAATTTTATTGCCAGCGGAACATTGCAGCTAAAAGGTGTAACACAGCCGGTTAGTGTACCCTTTACCTGGCAGCCAATAACCGGTCGACCGGGTGCGATGTCGATGACCGGACAGGTAATTTTGAATCGACTGGATTTTCTTATTGGTACCGGTGACTGGACCAGTGGTGATGAAATTGGTTTAACTGTTACAGTGGATTTTGCAGTAACGTTTATTTCAGACAGCGTTGAAAACGATCCGATAATCAGTACAGAGGAATAGACCCATTAGGCAAACAGCTCTCTTAGTACTTTTGCTTTTAGCTCTGGTTCTTGGAGGATGCATGACTCAGCAAGAGCTATCTGAGGGGCCAGTACAGCCAGCAAACTTTCCTGAACAGTTTTATTTAAAGGCCTCCGCTGAGCCAGAAAAATCCATTTACAGAATAAATAGCGACCTGTCACAGATAATTCTGCGGGTTTACCGTGGCGGTATGATGGCACGTCTGGGCCACGACCATATTATGGTCAGCCAGAGTGTTCAGGGTTATATCGCCATTAATAAAAATGATGGTCAGTGCCACACCGATATATTTGTTCCTCTTTCGAAGCTGGTTGTTGATGACCCTCAACTACGCGCTGCAGCAGAATTAGACACAACACCCTCGCCAGCAGATATTGCCGGCACCAGGAACAATATGCTGGTGAGTATTGATGCAGCGGATTTTCCCTTTGCCCAACTCAGTAGCGATGACTGTTCCGGCGGATTATCAGGAAATAAAACCCCGGTAATTTTAACTCTTCATGGAGTAAAGCAGCAACGTAATCTGCACGTCAACCTGCAGCAAATTGATGATAATCAATTGCTTATTAGCGGGAAATTTTCCATTAAACAGACGTACTTTGGTATTGAGCCATTTTCAATTATGAATGGTTTAATTAAAGTTGAGGATAAAGTGGATTTGACTTACCAGCTAACAGCGCAACGTATCATTCCCTGAATACCCATTGACGTAAAGGTTGAGAAGGTTGTACCTCTGAACCTTTTAGCCCAAACATTATTCTTGGTATTCACCTTTGAGGTGTGAAATGGTGTGCTGTTCCCACGTGGCCGTATATTTCAAAAAATAAGACATACCGCCATAGAATGGATAGCTTACCCAGATAGAAACGCCGAAAAAATTGAAGTAAGCCACCTGAGTGACCCGCGTTCTGGATCCCAGTGCCTCCAGTTGAATATGGCCATAATGATATTTTTGACCGCTTTCTTCCGGGTTCAGAAGCTTAAATTTGAGAAGATGTTGATCGGGCAAAAGGGTGGTTTGCCATTTGAATATCACTTTTGGTTTGTTGGAATATTCAGTTTCCGTAACGACCACATTTCGATCTCGACTAACAAGTTTGTGGGAGGTAATAAACTTATTGCTCAACAGGAATTGATTGTCAAAATCGGTTTTAAATTTCCAGAACACATCCAGTGGAGCATCTACCAAATAAACCAATTTATAGCCCCTGCCATCTTCCCGTTCCGGTTTCAACTTGAAGATGATCGGGTTGTTGGTTAAAAATTGTTGCTCGGCAGGTTCAGGCACAGGAATTTCTGATGATAAACTGCTGGAAGCAAAAAAAACTGCAGCCAGCGTACCGCCAAATCTAAATCGGAATATTGCTTTAAACACCTTGAATTTTTTTAAAGCCCTGAGTATTGATAAGTTTGAAGCACTTATATTTAACTCTTGGGTGGCCGGTTCACTCAGGAAATAGCGTTTCAAGTATGATGATTGATCCGTCCAATACTTCGATTTCCTGGCCGCGCGGATCAAAGTCCAGCAAAATTTTACCGGGTTCAACAGAGTTTCTGAACTCCAGCTCACCTTCAATTGATCCGCCTTCAAGCATATTAACTTGTATCAAGCCTGCGATTTGGTCGCCAATGCGTAAGGAATAATCGCCTTCTGGAACATCTTCAATCTCAACCCTCAAATCGGTACGATCTTCACGAGGCCTCAACCTGGCGTCACCCGATCATTGCCAGGTTTATTGTCTTCAAGGAACCCGATGCCACTGGTTTCGTAGAGGGTCATTTCAATGTGATTACCATCGGCCGATCCAATGTCTGTAGTGGCATAATTACCGTGATGCAAATAAATACCGCCAATTTCTTAATCATGATGAACAACTCCTTCTAAACCCAGACTAATACGACATTACTGATTTAATCAGGTTTTGGCACACTACTTTTTTATTGTAGTACAAATAAGAACCATTCGCTCATGAGCGTAGCTCTCATGTATTGGCTCCATTTTACAATCACACCGGACGCCAGCGCAGTCAAAGGTGATGAACGATAACCCGAAGCCCTGGAAAGTCCGGGCGTGGGCAAGGCGGGCCTCTCAACAGGCCCTGTACCGGGGTATCAGTCTTCCAGCGAAGCCTCGTAAGCTTCTGCATCCTTCAAACCTTCCAACTCTTCGGTATCAATCAGTTGAAGTTCAAATAACCAGCCATCGTTATAAGGGTCGGAATTGATAATTGCCGGGTCCGCATCGAGATCTTCATTGATCGCAATAACTGTGCCCGATACCGGTGTATAGATATCTGAAGCGGCTTTAACCGATTCAACAACAGCGCAGGCATCACCCTGGCCAAGTTCATCACCAACAGCCGGTAACTCTACATATACCAGATCACCCAGCGCGGCCTGGGCATGATCGCTGATACCGATACGTGCATTGCCGTGTTCATCGGCAGCGACCCATTCATGGGATTCTGTATATTTCAGATGAGATGGGATATTACTCATGATGTTTTGCTCTTTTGTACTGGTTGTTAATGGAATTCTAGCTGCTAAACGATACCCTCGCAAACTGACCCGTCACGAGCGAACGGCGGTCTTACAATACTACAGTCCAGTAGTTTGCCACGGATATCAACCTGGCAGCTTTGAGTTGCATCTTTGGGTAAACGCGCGAATGCAATAGCCTTTTGCAAAGTAGGGGAGAAACTTCCGCTGGTAGTCACACCTTCCCCGGCATCGGTGACGATGCGCTGACCGGGTCGCAATACGCCGCGTCCCTGTAAGACCAGGCCCACCAGCTTGCGCTCTATACCCTTTGTCTTTTGCTCCAAAAGTGCATCTTTACCTACGAAAGCACGCTCATCCTTCAGTGCTACGGTCCAGCCTAATCCCGATTCGAGCGGTGTCAGACTCTCGTCCATGTCCTGGCCGTAAAGATTCATGCCTGCTTCAAGACGCAGGGTATCACGCGCACCCAGGCCACAAGGCGCAACGCCAGCAGCGAGTAACTGATTCCAGAGCAAAATATCTGATTCAGCATGCATGGAAATTTCAAACCCGTCTTCACCGGTATAACCGGTACGTGCAATAAAAAAGTCTCCGATTTGCCCGGCGCAGAATGGTTTCAATTCAGCTGCTTTTACTGCATCGTCTTGCGGCAACCGGGCAAGAACAGCTTCACGGGCAGCGGGGCCCTGAACAGCAATCATGGCAAGTTCGGGGCGTTCCTCAACCTCAACATCAAAAGCCCGTGCCTGTGATGTTATCCATGCCATGTCCTTGTCATGAGTGGCCGCATTAACGACAACCCTGAAAAAACTCTCATTTAAAAAATACGTTATAAGGTCATCAATTACGCCGCCTTGCTCATTCAGCATACAACTGTAAAAAGCCCGGCCCGGAGAATTCAGCTTGGCAACATCATTGGCCAGCAGGTAGCTGAGAAAGTGCCGGGCATGGGCACCCTTGATGTCCACGACTGTCATATGCGAGACATCAAACATACCTGCGGCCTGGCGTACTTTGTGATGCTCCTCAATCTGGGAACCATAATTAATCGGCATTTCCCAACCACCAAAATCAACCATACGGGCGCCGGCGGCGATGTGGGCGTCATATAAAGGGGTACGTCGTGGCATTGCTTTATCTCCTGAAACGGTCAACTAATATAACGGCCACCCGTAAAAATGCAATACCGCATAAACCATGACTGGCTCTTATTTTTCAACAACCCTTAAACCAGTTTGCTTGCAATGGTGATTTCATTTTCCAGTGTGCGGTGGACCGGGCAACGGTCAGCGACTTTCAGCACCCACATAACGACTGGCCCATGTGGCCAGGACCCTTGCGGCATAACGGGAATCCTGGTCGCGGGTCAACAGATGATCCGCATCATCCAGGGACACAAAACTTTTCGGGTGTTTCGCGTTCTTGTAAATAAACGCTGCCTGGTCAATCGACACCACTTCATCCAACGGCGAATGCATCACCAATATTGCTTTCCGCAACTTGTGAAGATTCTCACATACCGATTGAGTGCGGGCATCTTCTACAAAACCTTTTCTGATATTAAACGGCCGACCCGCAAGCCGCACTGTTGCCTGGCCCTTTGATTCAATTTCCTGAATATCTTCATCGATCAAATGCAGGACATGTTCAGCATTAGCAGGCGATCCGATGGTAGCCACGGCAACTGCCGATTCAATCTCATGTGCCGCAGCCAGTACTGCCGTGCCGCCCAGGGAATGTCCGATCAATAAGGCCGGTGAATCACCCCGGGCCGCCATAAAAGCGGCGGCATCTACAAGGTCATCAACATTGCTGGAGAAGTGGGTATTGGAAAACTCACCTTCACTTTGGCCCAGGCCGGTAAAATTAAAAACGTAAAACCGTGATGCCTTCTGCCGCCAGCGCTTCAGAAATACGTACCGCTGCCTTGCTGTTTTTTGTACAGGTAAAACAATGCGCAAAAATGGCACAGGCATGAGGCTGACCGGATGCAGGCATATGCAATACTCCTGCCAAAGCCTGTGATTTACGATTTTGAAATGTAATTTTTTCCTGCATTTGCTGTTCTTGATGAATAACCCGTGCTGATATAGTGCCTATATGACCGCAATGAATCTAAAATGCTTGCAGGCAGCCCTTGTCCTTCTGTTAGTGGGATTGCAATCCTGTAGCCTGGCGATCAAACCAGATCTGGAACGTTTATACCAGCAAAACCGGGAAGTCCGCCAACCACCTGTGATCGTAATCCACGGTTTAATGGGTTCGCGTCTGGAAGATACCGATAGCGGTAAAGAGATCTGGGTAGGTAATCCGATCAAGTTACTGTTTTCAGATTATGCCGAAACCGCACTGGAAATTGATCCGGAGACGCTGTTACCTAAACCATCACCACTGGTCGCCTCCGAATTACTGGATAAAATAGTCGGCAAGAATTTCTACGCCGGCATTACAAGAACACTGGAGAACGCAGGCCGATGGAGCCGCCTATCTTGAACTAATGGAGTATTACTTTGAAAAGCATCTTGAGCGGGCCAGGCGCTTCACCTGGTCACTGACCGTACCGCTGCCCGAACAGCCCTACCAACTTATTGTGCTGGGTGGCGATTGCAAACTGACACCTGCGCGCATCGTGGTAGAGGAAGTTAACGAGATGTCGGAAATACGGCTGTGGCCCAAGGAGATCAAGCATCCTGTTACACTCATTACTGAGCCTGGATATGGCTTATTAGCCCCGACGGGTGGTTAATGCAAGTTTTACAACTGCTTGCCGGTCTGAATATTTAATAAAAACACCCCGGGGTGGGCATGGTGACCTGGTTAACCGTAGCGTTTGTAGTGCCCTGTATTAGATTGCGTAATCTAATGCTATTGGCGCTCTTGCTGGTCAATACCACTGCACTTCAGGCACAGGACTACAGTAGCCAGGGTGCGGATGCCTGCCTGCCATGCCATGGTGCAGGTGCTCCAAAACCCGCTGCCGCGATTTTTTTCACCAAGCATGCTTCCCGCACGGACCCAAAAGCGCCGTTTTCCAATCTGCAGTGCGAGACCTGTCATGGCGCCGGGCAAGATCATGTGTTCGCCCAGCAACGAGGCCTGGACGTACTGCCGGTGATCACTTTTGGTAAAGATTCAGAAACAGCGGTGGAAACGCAAAACCAGGTTTGCCTGGACTGCCACGAAACCCGCGGACGACTGGCCTGGTTTGGAAGCAGGCATGAAACGCAGGGCGTAACATGTGCTTCCTGCCACCAGGTACACCGCGCAAGGGATCGTGTTTTCGATTCGCTGGAGCAACAGCAAGCCTGCTTTTTCCTGCCACCCGAAACGACGCTCTGATGCCCTCAAGGCCAGTAGCCACCCGTTGAGGTTTGGCAACATGTCGTGCAGTGACTGTCATGATCCACACAATGGCGACAACGATTTTCTTCTGCAAAGGTTAACGGTCAATGAAACCTGTTATACCTGTCACAGCGAAAAACAGGGCCCGTATTTGTGGGAACATGCGCCAGCTTCAGAAGACTGCTCCCTGTGTCACCGGCCACATGGAAGCAACCATCCTGCACTTCTGAAGAAACGACCACCCCTGCTGTGTCAGCAATGCCATTCACCCGAAGGGACATCCATCGACCGCTTTTACCAGTGAAACGTTTGACGATGATTTCTCAAACCGCTTTATGCTGGGACGGGCTTGTTTGAATTGTCACTCACAGGTACATGGTTCCAACCACCCTTCCGGCGCAACACTGCATCGTTGAATCCGTTGACCGCAATGAACATTCACAAAACAAATCAACAGCCTGCATCCGTGACAAGCACGGCCTTGCTTTTGTCGCTGCTGTTGAGCACTCAACTTCTTGCCACGGAAACGGGAGATGATGTGGATACCAGCGCCTGGCTGTGCAATTTCTGCAGCTACAAACAAGGCTGGTTCGGAACGCTCGACATCGGACCCGGTTACGCCAGTGATGCCTCACCGAAATTTGCCGACTACCGTGGTATTGAGGATAAGGGTGCCTTTATCTCGATTAACGGCGATATCCACTATCTCAATAAGGATGGCAGGTATTTTGACCTGTATGTCAGGGACCTGGGTATAGAAAGCCGACAACTGGAAATGCGCGGTGGCCGCCAGGGCCGGTATGAGATTCGCCTGGCCTACCGTGAAATACCAAAGTACCGGGGGTTCGGGACCCAAACACCCTTCCTGGGGGTTGGAAGTGATCAATTAGTGCTGCCAGAAGACTGGGTAAGAGCACGTACAACCGAAGGCATGAGCGCTTTGGGCGCCTCATTGATCCCTACAACACTGAAAACAAAACGTGAAATATTTGAAGCAGGGCTGAGCCTCAGAATGTCCACGCAGTGGCACTATGGCCTGGATTTCCAGCATACGAAAAAAACCGGTACACGCGCATATGGTGCAGGTGTTTTCACCAACCAGGCAGCGCATTTCCCTGCGCCGGTAGATTTTTCCGTCAACCGCTTTGATACCGCCCTGGAGTTTTCCAGTAAACGCTCACGACTGCGTCTTGGTTTCAGCAGTTCAAATTTCAATAATCGCTATACCTCTATCACCTGGGAAAACCCATTCAGCCCGCTGGGCAATACCGCACTGCTCCGCGCTGCGCTGGAACCCGACAGCAAATTTCACCAGTTCAACCTGACGGGCAGCTTCAGACCGACCAACAGGGTGCGTTTATCCGGCCAGGCGAGTATCGGTCGCATTACACAAAATACTGCCTTTTTGCCCTATTCCATCAACCCGGATTTCGCCGAATTGCAACTGCCACGTACATCGCTGAGTGGCAAGCTGGAGACCAGCACTATTAACCTGGCGACAAGACTGACAGCCCGCCTGTCACCCAAACTCAACTTGCGACTGCGGATGAAATTCGATGACAGGGACAACCGCACGCCGGTAGATTTCTACACACCTGTTATCACTGACCTTGAACAACGACCGGAAACCCCCAACCGGCCCTACTCCTATAAACGCAGCCAATATTGGGCAGATTTTTCTTACCGGGTTCACCCGTCAGTCAGCTTCATTGGCGGCGCAAAACAGAAAGACTATAAACGGACATTGCAATCTGTACGTGAAACCAAAGACAGTACGTGGTGGGGTGAGATCAACATCGACCACTGGTCGGCGGCACAACTCAGGCTCAAGCTGGAAACATCCAATCGTGACATGTCGCCCTACCAGCAAGTCAGTGACCCGGGTCTGCAGGAAAACATACTGATGCGCAAATTTCACCTAGCAGACCGGCAACGGGATCGTGTGCTGATCGAACTGGATCTGTCACCCACGGGCCGGCTCAGCATTGGCCTTGGCTACTTTATATCCGAGGACAGGTATCAACAATCGATACTCGGTTTAATGGAAAGTAATGAAGACAGCCTCAGTCTGGACCTGGGCTATGCGCTCAAGGCAAATCTCAGCCTGCACGCCTTTG
>PVMK01170174.1_pt1 | contig 14262 bp, 11 predicted proteins | sample 1853481 | NCBI WGS metagenome assembly PVMK01 (sample SAMN08533507, study PRJNA380276) | Marine sediment metagenome, whole genome shotgun sequencing project. | reverse complement strand
GGATCATTTCTACATGGGGGTGCAGTGTTTCCACTGTCAAAACGCACCCTGTGTAAAGGCCTGCCCCACAAAAGCCACCTGGCAGGAACCGGACGGAATCGTGGTGGTGGACTATGACTGGTGCATCGGCTGCCGCTACTGTATCGCCGCATGTCCTTACTACGGCCGCCGATATAATTGGAACGACCCGGTTGTCCCAAAAGACGAAATGACCAAAAAGCAGCACTACCTGGGCAACCGCATGCGCGGACGGGGACAGATGGAAAAATGTACCTTCTGCGTGCAAAGGAGCCGCGCCGGTAAGCTGCCCGCCTGCGTTGAAGCCTGCCCCACCGGCGCCCGGGTGTTCGGAAATCTTCTGGACCCCGACAGTGAAATCCGGTTTGTCCTCAAGCACAAGAAGGTTTTCAGGTGGAAGGAGGATCTGGGAACGGATCCCAAGTTTTGGTATTTTGTCGATTAAACCAGCAGAGGCCCTATGGAAACAACCCAAGAAAAAGTTGTGGCGCACAAAATTTCTATTGTTAAGGAAATAACCGCATTTGTCAAAGATGTCATCACCTGGAGCCTGTCAGGAGGACTGACCTATCAGATCTATCTCTGCATTCTGGCCGCTTTTATGATGCTGGGGGTCTATGCCTATTTTGTTCAACTAAAAGTGGGCCTGGCAGTCACAAACATGTCGGATATCGTCAGCTGGGGATTTTATATCGCCAATTTCACGTTTCTGGTGGGTGTTGCCGCTGCCGCCGTGATGATCATTTTACCGTCCTATATCTTCAAAGACAGGGACCTGCACAAGGTGGTGATCATCGGTGAAGTCGTGGCCATCGGCGCTCTGGTCATGTGCCTGATGTTTGTTTTTGTGGATCTGGGCGCCCCCTGGAATGCGTGGCACATGATGCCGATCATCGGTTTGTTCAACTGGCCGACATCGCTGCTGACCTGGGACGTGCTGGTATTAAACGGTTATCTGGTCTTGAACCTGATGGTGCCGGCCTATATCCTGTATTGTCATTATTACCACCGTAAGCCCAAGGAAAAATTATTTTTGCCCCTCGTTTTTATCTCCATATTCTGGGCTTTCGGCATCCACCTGGTGACGGCCTTTTTGTATCAGGGACTGCCGGCCAGGCCTTTCTGGAACAACCCCTTGATGGGCCCCCGGTTTCTGGCATCCGCTTTTGCGGCCGGCCCGGCGTTGATCATTATCGTGCTGATCATCATTCAGTCCACGACTTCATTTCGCCTTGAAGACCCGGTCTTTAACAAAATCCGGCGTATCAGCGTGGTCGCCGCCATCATTAACCTGATCATGCTCTTTTCCGAGATTTTCAAGGAATTCTATCTACCCACCCATCACAGTCTGCCGGCCATTTATCTGTATTTCGGTCTCAAGGGCCACACCGCCCTGGTGCCGTGGATCTGGACCGCCATCGTCATGAACCTCATCGGCACCCTGACAATGGCCTTTAACCCGGGCAAGAACAATCCCCGGGTACTGGTTCCCGCCTGTGTTCTGCTGTTTTTAGGCATCTGGATCGAAAAAGGCATCGGTTTGATTGTGCCCGGTCTGGTTCCGTCACCTTTGGGAGAAATCGTGGGTTATGCACCGAGTTGGGTGGAGGTCAGCATCACGCTTGGAATTCTGGCAGTCGGTATATTTGTTGTTTCAATGCTGGTCAGGCCGGCTTTGATCATCGAAAGCCGGTTTGAGGCCGGCCGTCGAAAATCATCTATTTTATAGGGTGTCCCATTCAGAAAATGCATTAGTGTCCGTTCACTCCAGTGGCGGCCGTTTGTGGAACCAGGGTTGAGCCTTTTCCAATTGTCCTGCCAGTTGAAACAGCACATCTTCTTTCCCAAAGGGCGCCATAAACTGAACGCCCAGGGGTAATTTTTCAGGGGTCCAGTAGAGCGGAACAGACATGGCCGGAAGACCGCAAAGGTTGGCCAACTGGGTAAAAGGGGTTCTTTCGAGGGCTTTCATAGCCAGGTTTTCCACTATACCTAAAGACTTGAGAATCCAACCCATTCCCAAAGAATTGATTGCTTTAATCATGATAATCTCGATCGGTTTGGGGTCCAGTTCACCAATTTTTGCCGGGGGGTAAGCGGTTGTGGGGGTTAGGTAGAGATCATATTTGTTAAAAAATCGCCCCATTATTCTGGCGGCATGGTCCCACCGCCGCAATGCTTTAACCATATCACCCGCTGAAAAAGTTCTCCCGAACATACCGAGGGTATAGGTCAGGGTTTCCACGTCTTTTTGATTGACCTTCCGGTTTAAACCGAGGCGCAATTCTTCCAGTTCAGCTGCAACTTCACCAAAAACCATGGTAAAATAGCTCTGGGCCAAACCGAGGCTGTCCAGATCCGGTACCACTTCTTCGACCGGGTGGCCGAGACTTTCCAGAAGGTGTGCCGTCTGCTCCACTGCTTTGACACAATCCGGATGTACCGGCGTTTTAATGGGGGAGGTGGTGTTGAAGGCGATTTTAAGCTTTCCGGGATCTGTGCCCGCTTCATCTAAATAGGGGCGCAAAGGAGGACGAATTTCATACGGTGCGCCCGTGTCAGACCCCTGGGTGACGTCCAGCATGGCAGCGCTGTCTCTTACCGTGCGGGTTAGAACATGGCTTTGAACCGCTCCTTGCCATGCAATGCCGCAATCCGGACCTGAAGGATTGCGTCCTCTGGAAGGTTTAAGCCCGAAAAGGCCGCAATAGGCTGAGGGGATACGGATCGATCCGCCGCCATCCCCGCCCGATGCCAGTGGTACCATTCCGGCGGCAACCGCAGATGCGGAACCGCCACTGGACCCACCCGGTGTATGGCCTGTATTCCAGGGGTTGCGGCAGGGGCCGAAAAGTTCCGGCTCGGTGATTCCCAGAAGCCCAAATTCGGGCGTATTGGTTTTTCCCAGAATGACCATACCGGCTCTTTTATAGCGGATGACCATTTCGCAATCATGGTCCGGTATGTAGTCCTTAAGAGATTTGCAGCCCGATGACAGGGGCACACCTGCATATGCAGCCTGCAGGTCTTTAAGAAGCATGGGAACACCGGTAAATGGTCCATCCGGGAGCACTTTTAACGAATTTTTGCGCCCTTCGTCAAACATGGTTGTGACGACGGCGTTAAGGGTCGGATTATGACGTTCGATTCGGCTGATGGCTGCCTCGCATAATTCCTCTGTGCGGACCTGGCCGGTCCGGATCAATTCTGCCAGACCCAGGCCGTCGTATTCATCGAATTCAGAAAAACCGTTCATCATTTTATCCTTTATGTCATTTACGTTGTTCAAAAAAACCGGGTTTTCCGGGCCGGGATTCTTGACTCAAACAAGAAGAAAAGCCCACCCGCCAATTAAAAGACACTCCTTACGGATCAGGTTGAAGGCAACGATTTGACCCGGGTACACTTTTTGATAAAGCCGGCTAAAATATCTTCCAAAACCGAATAGGAGTAAGACTTTCTGGCCACCTCATAGTTATGTTCCGCCATTTGTTTTCGAAGTGGCGGATTGCTCAGGACTTCCCTTGTTTTCAAAACGGCAGAGTTGGATACATAGCCATCAAGCTCGATGACGGAAAATCCTTTGGGCTTGATATCGATTTCGTAAATTGAGTATGTGTTAACCACGATCGGCCTTCGGAAATAGACGGCTTCTAAAAAAGCGTTTCCAAAACCTTCAAAATCGGAAGGATACGTCACCAAGTCAGCGGCGGGGTACACATCATCGAGTGTATATATCTTTCGGCCATCATCCGTATATCCTCTTTTACCCTTGATCACATCGGAAACAAATAGGGTTTTGACATTCAAAAGCGCTGAATATTCCCGGAGCCGCTGTTCATAATCATACCCTTCATCCCCGGAAGCATGAGAAATCACCAGCTTGGCTTTCATTTCCAGGCGGTGAACCAGCTCCATGGCATGCTCTATCCCTTTTCGCTTGATCACCCGTGTGGGCTGGAGAATCAAAAGCTCGTCGTCATCGATACCGAGACTTTTCCGCACATCTTTGGCATAGTCATCAGGGGGTGGGGGTGAATGATCGAAATCCATTACATTGGGAATGATGGTGGGGGATATGCCGGTCCGAAGACTTAACTGGTGGTCGCCGGAGGAGTTGATCACCACGTGTTGGATGGGGGGAAGATGGGGCGGGAAAGCCATGTTCAGGTAGTCCCAGACCGCATTGGTTTTAAATCGCTGCCGCTCCCAGAAAAAATCGTGATGATGGGCAATCGTCAGAATTCCGGACTCAGCGATCAATTCTGTTATGGCCATCCCTAGAGGGATATTTAAGGGGATGGTGATGGCATTTTCAATGACCAGCAGATTGATCTGAAATTGATCAATAAAACGGTATAGATGTTCTTTGATCAATTTGGTGTACTCATGGATTAGCTCGGTAGTATGTTTCGGCCGATGGGTGACATGAAAGCTGTTTACGTAGATCTCTTTGATGACCGGATGACGAAAATGGGCTTCTTCCAGCAGGTAAGAAGCGTTCTCGGGCCGATCCAGCTCGCCGGCGAAATAAAAACAATTGTACCCTTCTTTTTCAAAGATCGCCGCCCATTTGGTGGTTTCCAATGATACGCCATCCGTGCCAGCCAAACGGGTCGAAATAAACCCGGCGTGGTTGGTTGTATTGCATATGATGTTGTTTTTCATGGGTTTTGCTCCTCAGGATCAGGTTAGATAGTGCCCGAACGAAAACTAGGATTTTTTTTTCAGTTTAAGGCGGATAAAAATTTTAACCGCAGGAATACATTGAGTATTTCGAGGATCAAAATTTGAGCCTGACGTCCCGCCGAGGCGGGAGACAAAAAAGACAGTTTTCCTTCAGGCACGAGATAGGTCCGTCCCCAAGGGTCTTCGAGAAGACGGACCCGTGGTTGGCTCTATTTGGCTTTCTTGACCCATGAAGGCAGGACAATATTACCTTCTGCCAGACTCCCTGGATATACTATCTTTCTCTTGCCGTCTTCCGTCCACTGGAAAAAACATGCCGCCGCTGTCTTATTCGGGTCGGTGCCATAGATTACCTGATGGCCCTTGTCGAACTTGATCCTGCCCATAACACCCTTCTTGTCCGTCTTCTCCACCTCGGCTACGATCTTGTCTGCGTCTAATGAACCGGCCCTCTCAATGGCCTCCTTCAGGATATAAACAGACTCGTAGGAAGGCGCGGGGCCATGTCCCGACTCAATCCCTTTACCGTACTTCTTTTTATATGCGTCATAAAAGGCCTTGGCTGGCGGGTATTTTGCTGACGGGATGTTTCCTATCTCAAAGATAGCGTTCATAAGACCACCGATTTTTCCATTAAAGGTCTTCCAGGCCGCCTGCCCGGCCATGGGGGATATAAAACCGGCGATCAGAGCCGGGACCTTAATACTTTTCCACTGTTTGACTAATACTCCGCTCTGAGGCATATCAAAGCAGGTAAACAGGACATTGGCCCCCTTTCCCTTTGCCTTCATCAGCCCTGAGGAAAAATCGGACGAACCTGTGGGATACTGGTCGTGGCCCAGAATCTCCCATCCGGCCTTGGGAAAATACTTCTTGGCCATGAAGCCGGCCGTGCCGCGGGCCCATGCAATATCCTGATTCATCAGGTAGACCTTGTTAAAACCGAACTCATTCTTCAGGGTGCCCATGGTCCCCCCTAAGAGTTTTACCCAATAGATCACATTCAGGGAAACCCTGAAGATATACTTATATTTCTCTGGATTTTTCTTGATTTTTGCCTCTGTTCCTGGGCTCATGGCAATGGTCCCGAGGAGGGGGACCTTATATTTTGCTATGATATCCATCCCGGCCAATAAGGCCTCAGATCGGAAGGGCCCCACCAGGAGGGCTGTGGGCTTTTTCTCTAATATGATCTTCTCTAACCCTAAGAGTGCTTCCGGGACGGGCACCCCTGCTGCTGCATCCCGCAGGTCTATGGATTCAATTTTGAAAGGCCTTTTTGAAGATCCAACTTGGACGCCCCCTGCGGCGTTTATCTCGTCTACAGCCATTTGAACGGCCTTCAGTGACTCCTTACCCTCCAGGAATCCTAAAGAGGTAGGCACACCAACAACAATGGGCTCGACAGCCGATACCAAAGGAGTTAATACAAGCCAGACACACGAAAAGACCAGCACAAAGGATAATAAAAGAAAGCTTTTTTTCATGGTTCCCTCCTCGCAAATTAAATGGTTGTTACTATCTCCGAAGGACCCTATGTCCTACATTTCTCACGCAAAGCCGCAAAGCCCGCAACAAACAAGAAAACTTTAGTGACTTCGCGCCGTTGAGTAAGTTTCCTATCCTTTAGATTTGTCTGAGTTTCGCGGACGACGCCCGTTTCACGCTTCACTCAAGCGGCTGATCTGAATAATAAATGCTTCCAGATCATCAAGGTCAGGGCCGGTGATAATTTCGTACATACGAGCGTAATCTATCTCCCAATACCGATGAACAAGCAGATTTCGAAACCGGGCCATCTTGGCCAACCGCAAAGAGAGTTCCCGGTCAATCAGATCGTGATCGCAGAGGAGTTGAAAACAGCCCGCATATTCTTCCGGAACTTCCTTAAGAACCTTTGCAGCAACATGGAGACAGGTATCGATGGCCGCTTCGGTAGCCACAATCAGTCGGAAACTGGCAATGTCCTGCTTGTCTCTCTCTCTTAAAAACTCATCCAAAGAGATATCCCCAAAGAGCCTCAGTCTCTCCACCGAGTCCCTGATATCCCTGAATTTGGCGTACAGCTTATCAATATTGAGCAATTTCATGTCATGGCCTCTATCATATACCTGTGCCTAACGGGGGCCATGTCCAGATAACCCCGTGCAACACGGACCATGAATTCCGTCAGCGAACCTTCATCTCGTACAAACAGGATCTGACCCCTTATCACATGATAACAGAAGGAGAGAGGCGCCTTGTTGATCACCTTAAGTTCAACCACGCAAAGGTAATTAAGCGCCTCTTCAATTTGTTGACAAAGCCGGGCCTCATAATCCCAGAAATCAGCGGAGTCCATGCCTCTGACAAAGATGCCCAGATCAATATCCCGGAAGAAGGAACCATCAAGGAAAGAGCCGTGAAGAAACGCAAACACAATTTCCGGTTGTCCCCTAACGACTGCCGTGATCTCCTTTAGGATTTCACGCTGCTGTTCTTCCCTCAGCATATGTTTTCTTACCCGCTCCACGCTTTCATACACGCCTAAAAACTCAGATTCCGAGTCTTTCCCGCTTACAAGCTTTTTGGTATTTTCCCCGTATCATTTCAATTCTGCCAATCTTGAGACTTCCTGTATCTACATCGAATTTATAACATACCCCAGACAAAATTAAAGATCAACTTGTCTTTTGGCATATAAAGGCCTGTTCCATAAAAAAACCCCCTTCCTAATTAAAGCTAAGGAAGGGGGGTTCCTGTTCAACAGAGCCCTAACATGAATAAGGCCCTTGGCTGACTTTTATTGTTTAGAATGTGATCTGGAACTGAACACCGTAAATACTGTACTTTCCGAAATCAGTACTGGTCTGTCCGCTCCACTTGCCACTACCATCATCATACCACATGCACTCAGGTCTGATACTGAAACCCTTTGCAAGCTGGATCGGGACACTGAAACCTATCATTGAGGTCTTGACCTCAACATCATCATTGGTCCCCAGCGCGACATTCTTGGATTTCATCTGCCCGTAAATGATGTGGGGTGTAACGGGTCCAAACTTATATGAAAGGTCAAGCCAGAAAGAGTACGTGTCTGAATTATTAATCTTGTTGTTGGCATCAACTACGGCAGCAGTTATGGGTGTAGATCCGGCAGTACCACCGATATCCCAATTCGCCGCGGGGCTATTACCGGCAAGACCACGCAAATTGGCCCAGTTCTGGCCAATATTTCCTTCAAGAGCGATGCCAAACGGGCCAAAACCCGCCTTGGCGCCTAAGGAACCTATATAGGAAGTAATGTTGTTGTCAATGGGGGCGCCTTGGAACGTGGCATCATCGTAAGATTTACGCTGGTATGCAAAACTCGGGTACACAGCTACCGGCCCAAAGCGAAGGGGAAGACCTATATCTATCCTGGGAATGAGGGTGTTGCTCGTACCAGCTGTCGCCGGGTGCAGATCACTAGCCGTATCCAGCACGCCGTTGGGTCCACCAGGGCGATGGCGAGCCTTGCGACCTTGCCGAATTTAAAGGTACCTCTCACCTGGGCAAAACGGCCGGCATAGAAATCACCGTAACCGACGCCAATGATGTTGACAGAACCTGACCTTGTACCTAATAACTGATTCGGGTTCAGGGGTGAAAAGGGTGTGGTGCTCTTACCAGCCAGGAGCTGGAAATTAGGGTTGAGATCCCACCAGCCATAGGCGTGCCTGAGGGTGACACCGTTGTCCGACTGGCCTTCGATGGAACCGCCTGTCTGGCCGATTCCGAACTCGATATACATCCCCACATTGTCTTCATTGGTCCACCTGCCGTAGAGACGGGTGATGCTGGGGAGCTGAATAGCCGTGTTACTAAAAGAAAGTGAGCCATCGCCCTGCCCATATCTTACCGCATTTTGCTTATCCCTGTTAAGATAGTAGAAATCGGTAAAAATAATACCGCCGATTTTAACCTTTGCCATGGCAGGCATGGTAAAAACAACAAGCAGCAGAACTGCCATACCAATCACAAATAATTTCTTCATTACTCTCTCCTCCTACGAAATTGTTTTTGGTTTCACTTCTTGCACTCAAACTCAATAAACTCTTAAAATAAAAAATCTATAAGATTTATCGCCTCCCTTCCATAAATTAAGATGTTTTTAATTTGAAAATCACACAATATCCCTAAAACTTTACACAAATCTCATGACCTTACGTCTATTGGACGGTAACACTTTTAGCCTTTCTGAGGGTTTTAGCAAGTTATAAGAGAAATGTCAAGCATTTTCTGACTGTATGCCCATTTTCCCCATACCCCGCCAAAGATGCGGAAAATATTCTTGCATTCGCACGGCTCGGGATATTTTCTATACTAATCTCGGCCAAAAGTCAAGGATAAACCTGATTGACCCAGGGAAACTTCCAAGTCGATGCTAAATCGTTAGTATTAGTTATTTCTGGGACCTTAATCCCGCCCCGGCGGGACGAAATCCGAATATCGAAACTCGAAACAATATCTAATTTCGAATATCAAATGATCAAAACATTCCAAATATTTACCCAGCATCTGCGAGGCTCATCACGTTTAGAATTTTGGATTGACCGTCTTGACACACCATGGCTTTATGGGTATGTTGTATGAAATTCATCATTACGGGAAGGTTTATTGACGTATGGCTTACAGGGCCCTGCCGCTCACGGCTGCGCTTTGTGGTTTTGGTAATTACAATAAACAATGTAAGGAGAAATTTCATGAAAGTTTTAGTAAGTGATCCGTTATCCGATGTAGGGGTAGAAATTTTCCAGGAAACACCTGGGATCGATGTAGATGTCAATACCGGTCTTACCCCTGAAGAGTTGAAAGGGATAATAGGTCTTTACGACGGCCTCGTCATCCGAAGCGCCACGAGAGTCACTCCCGACATCCTCGAAGCGGCCGATCGCCTGAAGGTCATCGGGCGGGCCGGAATCGGCCTGGATAACGTAGATATACCTGCAGCAAGCCAGCGTGGAATCGTGGTCATGAACACGCCTGACGGGAACACCATCACCACTGCCGAGCATACCATCGCCATGATCATGGCCCTGTCGAGAAATATCCCCCAGGCAACGGCGTCACTCAAGGATGGCAAATGGGAAAAGAAGAAGCTCAAGGGCCAGGAGCTTTTCAACAAGACACTGGGGCTTATCGGTGTGGGACATATCGGGCAAATCGTAGCTGACAGGGCAAAGGGGATGAAGATGAAGGTCATTGTCTATGACCCCTATATCAAACCGCAGAGTATTGAAAAACTCGACCTTGAGCCTGTTTCCCTCGACACACTCTTGGACCGCGCTGACTATATCACCATCCACACGCCCAAGACAGAAGAGACAAACAACATGGTCAATAAAGAGATCATTTCAAAAATGAAAAAAGGCGCAATGCTGATCAACTGTGCACGGGGAGGGATTGTAAATGAGAATGATGTATATGAGGCCTTGAAATCAGGCCATCTCGGAGGAGCGGCCTTTGACGTATTCGTGACCGAGCCCCCCGGAAAAACCAGTCTGATGGAGTTGCCGAATTTCATTTGCACCCCTCATCTCGGAGCATCCACCAAAGAGGCCCAGGATAACGTGGCTAAAGATGTCGCCGAACAGATCATTGCATACCTCCTTCATGGAACAGTGAAAAACGCCGTCAATGTCCCCAGTATCAGCACAGAGTTGATGACGGTCCTGAGGCCCTATGTAACCCTCCTCGAAAGAATGGGTTCACTTCAGGCTCAACTGACTGACAGCGCTTTGACAGAGGTAGAGGTTTTGTATGCGGGCGCCGTAACCGAACATGATGTCTCTCCGCTGACCACCGCCATGCTCAAAGGGCTTTTGACGCCTATCCTTAAATATGATGTAAACTTTGTAAACGCCCCCTATATTGCCGCTGACAGGGGTATAGAAGTGGTAGAATCAAAGAGAACTGCAGCAGAAGATTTTGCCAGCCTTGTCAAGCTCACAGTAAAGAGCTTGGAAGGTGAAAATATCGTATCCGGCACTATCTTTGGCAAGAATCGGCCCAGAATTTTACGAATCAACGACTTTTATCTCGAGGCGATTCCCGAGGGACATATTTTGCTGATCCGAAATAAAAACACCCCGGGCGTGATAGGCCGGATTGCCTCGGCCCTGGCCGGACACGAGATTAACATAGGCCGCATGCAGGTGGGAGAAGAAGCGGAGAAAAACCAGAATGTGGTTCTCATAACAACCGGATCCACTGTCAGCGATGAAATCCTTGAGGAGATCCGCTCCCTCAAGAACGTTTTCTCAGCACGAAGAATTGAATTGTAGTTTTAATTGAGGATTTAGGAATTTAGGAATTTAGGAATTGAAGGATTTGCATTAGAAGAGATGTTTATTCAATTCCTAAATTCGCAATCCCATTTACAGGAGCTATATTATGCCAGAAGAAGAAAAAGGATTCGTTATTAAGGATAGACGATCGTTTGACGATAAGGGAGACCTCAAAGAAAAGGACGTCGCAGAGGAAAAAGGCGCCGCAGAGGAAAAGGTAAAGGAAGAACCAAAAGAAGAGCCAAAAAAAACGGAGACCGAGACGCTTCCTCTGCCAGAGGTCAACTTCTCCTCCCTGATTCTAAGCCTGAGTTCTACGGCCTTCCTTCATTTCGGCGAAATCCCTGATCCCGGGACAGGCGAAAAGAAGAAGGACCTGGCCCTGGCCAAACATGCCATCGATACCATTGCCATGCTTAAGGAAAAAACCGAGGGAAACCTCGCTGATGAAGAGAAACAATTTATTGAAAATATCCTGACTGACCTGAGATGGCATTTTGTAAAGGCCAAGTAGCAGTAATAGGACGCAGATAAATGCGGATATTCAGGATTAAGATTGATAGTCTCGTAAAAAGGCTCTACGGCCGTCACTCCCGCGAACGCGGGAGTCCAGTCCCGCCGCGGCGGGATGATTTCCCTGGATTCCCGCTTTCGCGGGAATGACAATAACGGATGCTTTCTGACTTTTTACGAGTTCATAAAGATTCAATCATCAACCCATGGGAGCAACTCTTCATGAATTTTACTCGATTCAGCGCCACCTGGTGCAGGCTCTGCCTCATGACACGGGCAGTCTTCTTTATATTAGCCGGGTTTGTCATTGCAACACTGATCGATCCGGGCTCAGCGCCAATGGCCCAGACAAGCCCTCTTTTACCTGGCGCCCCAGGATCTTTTTCCGGACTGGTCAAAAAAGCGAGACCATCTGTGGTCAACATCAGCACCGTAATGACCGTAAAAGGGCAAATGACCCACCCATTTACCTTTAAAGGCCCCTCCGGGCCAAATGATCCTCTAAGAGACTTTTTTGATCGGTTCTTCGGGGACCAGATGCCCAAGGGCTTCAAGCAGAGAAATCTCGGATCTGGATTTATCATTGATGAAGATGGTTTCATTCTGACCAATAATCATGTTGTGGAGAAGGCTGACGAAATAAACGTAAAACTGGCGGGCGGGGAGAGCTTCAGTGCAAAGATCATAGGCCGTGATCCCAAGACCGATCTGGCCCTTATCCGTATAGAAACAGATCATATCCTTAAACCGCTCCCCATGGGCGACTCCGACAAACTTGAAGTAGGCGATTGGGTCATTGCCATGGGAAACCCCTTTGGTCTTGATAACACGGTAACAGCTGGCATAGTCAGCGCCAAGTACAGACATATCGGAGCCGGGCCATACGAGAATTTCATCCAGACCGATGCCTCCATTAATCCGGGAAACAGCGGGGGGCCTCTCCTGAACAGCGCCGGTGAAGTAATTGGAATCAATACTGCTATTTTCTCCCGTACCGGAGGAAGTATCGGAATCGGGTTTGCTATCCCTATTAATATGGCCAAACAGATCATAGCCCAGCTCAAAGAGGGGAAGGTCGTCAGGGGCTGGTTAGGTGTTATGATCCAGAAAATTACCCCCGACCTGCAAACGAAACTCAATCTGAAAGACGCAAATGGGGCCCTGGTAGCTGACGTCACATCTGAGGGACCCGCTGAAAAAGCCGGAATCAAACGGGGGGACGTTATCGTCTCCTTTAATGGGGAAAAAATCAATGAAATGAAAGATTTGCCCTATATCGTAGCCTCAACGCCCATAGGGGCGACAGTACCCGTCGTGGCAATCAGGAAGGGCCAAAGCCGGGTCTTTGAGGTAGAGATAGGGGAGCTGAAGGAGGAAGAAAAGGGCTTTGAAGAAAGCAGCGCAAAACACCGATTTGGAATGAAAGTAGAAAAGATCACCCCACAGTTGACAAAAGAGCTCGGTCTGTCGGAAACGACTGGTATCCTGATAACGCAAGTTGACAACAATTCGCCTGCCGCAGAAGCCGGCCTGAAGCCGGGAGATATCATCCTTGAGATCGATCAGACCCCAGCCAGGAATCTCGACGACTTCCTTGAAAAAACTAAGAACTACCATAAGGGCGACACTATTCTCTTCCTTCTCAAACGAGGAAATTCCACCCTGTATCTTACACTGAATATTGACTAATTAATTGATGGTCCCGAAAGAAGTCTCCAGGGACGTCACTCCCGCGAACGCGGGAATGACAAGAATGGGTCAGTGCCTTTTTACGGGCAATTGCAAATTCAGGGATTGAGGCATTAGTCCCTACATCTCCTTAACATGCTATGGAAACAGAGCCTTCACCCCAATCATCAATCATCAATCATCCCCGCCTTCACTCTGACAAGGGCGGGATTTCCGCTCCGCTCCAACAATCATCAATCCATTTCGCTCCTGCCAAGCTCAATATCCGACTGAAAATCACTGGCCGCAGACCCGATGGATACCACAATCTTATCTCCATCATGGCACCTGTAAGCCTTTATGACCGGATTGAACTCCAAATAACTTCTCGCAACCTGATCACCATATCATGTGCGGGTTTTTCAGCCCCCGCGGACAAAGAAAACCTTGCATGCCGGGCAGCACAGACCTTTTTTGCTCACACCGGGATTGAGCACGGACTTTCAATAAAACTAACAAAAAATATCCCGGTTGCAGCCGGTCTCGGCGGTGGCAGCAGCGATGCAGCCTGTGTGCTCAAGGCCTTAAACCAAATATTGTCATACCCGCTTTCGGCAAGAGAGTTAGCCGAATTAGCCCTTGCCCTCGGAGCAGATGTCCCGTTCTTTCTGACCGGGAAGCCGTGCATAGTTAGGGGGATTGGTGAAATCTTAGACCCGATTGAAAAATGGCCGGAATTATGGTATATTATCGTAACACCGCCAATCAGGGTTTCCACCGCCTGGGTCTATGGCAACCTTAATTGGTCTCCATTAGAGAGCACAGGGGAATTAGAGTTGACAAAAGATGAATATCAGTTTATAATTGCCAATTTAAAGAAAAAAGCCCTTGTGATTGGTCGCATTCTGGAAAATGATTTAGAGAGAGTGACCGCTTCCCATTTCCCTGCCATAGAGGATATAAAGAAGGCTTTAATGGATTCAGGGGCTAATGGGGTATTGATGTCAGGAAGCGGGCCGAGTGTGTTCGGGATTTTTGAATCAAAAGATCAAGCCCGCCAGGCAAA
>PVMK01152314.1_pt1 | contig 14262 bp, 9 predicted proteins | sample 1853481 | NCBI WGS metagenome assembly PVMK01 (sample SAMN08533507, study PRJNA380276) | Marine sediment metagenome, whole genome shotgun sequencing project. | reverse complement strand
GTCATCGGGACTCCACAGAACGACCGGCACCACGTCGATACGTCTTCGTGGCTCTTTCGATTTGACTGTGACGAGCAGTCGCAAGAGCCTGCTCCCTGACTCGAATGTGCGAATCTCGGGATCAGCGGCGACCCTTCCGGCGAGTACGACGAGGTTGAGGTCCATGGCAACTCCCTTCAAGGACGTGCGGGACACTTTCGACAGTATCGGTGGTGTGAGACAGAATCGTCACCGATGACCGATGCTGCGGACCGACGGATCCTCCTACGAATTCCCACCGATGTCGGCGATTTCGGACTCAAGTTGCTCCCATCCAGGGAACCCTGGGTCAGCGAGCACGATGGTGTCCGAAAACCGTTTGGCCGTGTCACGATCACCGAGCGCCGCCGCAACCCTGCCTGCGACGAAGTACAGCCTGAGGTGCGCCTCGTTCGGATTGGCCTCGATCCGGCCGGGGTTGACGACCTTCCACGCTTCTTCGGCTCTCCCCTTGTCAAGGAGATACGATCCGTACACCACGATCCCCTCGTTCATCACGAGACCGTGTCCTCCGCGCTTCTTGAGTTCAACCCACGCCTTCTCGACATCCGCATCTCGGCCCTGGGCACGCAAGATGTCCATCTCGATCGGAAGATGCGTGGTCTCGCCAGCCATCCGACGATACGCACGAAGCTCAGTCAAGGCTGTCGACCAGTCTCCGAGCCGGTACGCCGCGATGCCGATCGTCTCTCGGACGGTGGAGTCGTTCGGTGAAAGCGCCTTCGCTCTCTGCCCATGCTTGACGGCGCTCTGATAGTGACCTTCGCCAAGCGCTTCCGATGCGGCACCGAGCGCCTCCAACGCGGGAGCAACCCTGTCGGGCTTCGTGACCCTGGCAAGGTTCTCGATCACCCAGTTGGGCAAGTTGACAGCCGCACCCTGGAGGTCTCGTCGCCTGTCTGCCTTCTCCTGACGCTGCGTCTCGGCAACACTCCTGGTCGTCGCCGTGTAGTGCGTCTTCTTCCCCGAGGACTTGCCAGATGAGCTCGACCGGTCACCGCCTGAACTCTTGCCTGAGCCATGCGACTTCGAACCACCCCTCGACCCTCCGGACGACTTCCCATACGGCTTCGCACCGCCAGAGGAGCGCTTGCCCGAAGACTTCCCGTAGGACTTCGATCCACCGCGGGACCCCCCGGAGGGCTTCCCCGCCGATGACTTCCCGTAGGAACCACTGGTCTTCCCGGAGCTCTTCTTCCCGGAGTTCTTCTTGCCCGAGCTTCCGGAGCTACGGTCTTTGTTGTCTGCCATGCCGTGCTCCTCTCAAGGGACGACCAGATCCGATGGGACCTTGGGACTGATGGTGAACCTACCCGTAACGCGGAGAAGGCCGCCCCACGAAAACGCGGGGCGGCCTTCATCCTACAAATGTTTGGCAACGACCTACTCTCCCGGAGCCCCTCGGCTCAAGTACCATCGGCGCTGACAGGCTTAACTTCCGTGTTCGGAAAGGGAACGGGTGGATCCCTGTCGCTGTGGTCACCAAAACTATGTGAATGCTCCTTGAGCACTCCATAGCGAGCACAAAATCGCGGTAGTCAAATTCAAGCCCTCGACCTATTAGTACCGGTCAGCTTCACGCATTACTGCGCTTCCACGTCCGGCCTATCAACCTGGTCGTCTACCAGGGGTCTTACCTGATTAATTCAGTGGGAGATCTCATCTCGGAGCCGGCTTCGCGCTTAGATGCTTTCAGCGCTTATCCGTTCCGTACGTAGCAAACCAGCCATGCCCTTGGCAGGACAACTGGCACACCAGAGGTACGTTCATCCCGGTCCTCTCGTACTAGGGACAACTCTCCTCAAATCTCCTGCGCCCACAACGGATAGGGACCGAACTGTCTCACGACGTTCTAAACCCAGCTCGCGTGCCTCTTTAACGGGCGAACAGCCCGACCCTTGGGACCTGCTTCAGCCCCAGGATGAGACGAGCCGACATCGAGGTGCCAAACACCGCCGTCGATATGGACTCTTGGGCGGTATGAGCCTGTTATCCCCGGGGTACCTTTTAGCCGTTGGCCTCGGCGCACCCACATGCCGCCGAGGGATCACTAAACCCTACTTTCGTACCTGCTCGACTTGTAGGTCTCGCAGTCAAGCTCCCTTGTGCTTTTGCACTCAACGCCAGATTGCCGACCTGGCTGAGGGAACCTTTGGGCGCCTCCGTTACATTTTAGGAGGCCACCACCCCAGTGAAACTGCCCACCAGACACTGTTCCTGATCCAGATAATGGACCGAGGTTAGAAGCATGTTATGGGAAGGGTGGTATTTCAAGTTTGTCTCCACGACCGCTAGCGCGGCCGCTTCACAGACTCCCACCTATCCTACACATCCAATAAAATGCTTCAATGTCAAGCTGCAGTAAAGGTCCCGGGGTCTTTCCGTCCTGTTGCGGGAAGTGAGCATCTTTACTCACATTGCAATTTCGCCGAGTCTCTGGTTGAGACAGTGCCCGAGTCGTTACGCCATTCGTGCAGGTCGGAACTTACCCGACAAGGAATTTCGCTACCTTAGGCATTGTTGTTACTTCGTTCCATATGTCGGTGCGTGGACGGACCGCATGGAACGTGGCCAGGTCATTTCTGCCTGACTCCCCATGTCGCCATGAGGATCGGACTATATCATCCCCTCCTATCTCACTGAGGGGCTTGGCGTATAGTCTCTGAGGATCCCTGCACAGAATCGAATTGATCCTGCAGAACGCCTGAAGCGCTCTGTCGAGGATTTCCACACACCACTTGTGCTATCCCAACAACGTGAGTGCGTTGGGACGCATGGAGTGTATATCTCCTCGCTTCGGTTTCCTGCTGATTGTCCGCACCAAACGGATTTTCACTTCCCGCGTCATAGAAATATCACATCGCTGTGACACGGATTAGTACCGTTGGATACTCGGATGTTCCAGCATATAGCCAAGTTTTGTAACCGCCTTTTTGGATACTGATCAACGGTTATAGTTACCGCCGCCGTTTACTGGGGCTTGATTTCACAGCTTCGCTCCGAAGAGCTAACCGATCCACTTGACCTTCCAGCACCGGGCAGGCGTCAGAGGGTATACGTCGTCTTGCGACTTAGCACCCTCCTGTGTTTTTAGTAAACAGTCGCTTGGGCCTGGTCTCTGCAACCCCCTCAGGCTTCGGACGCGAAGTCCTACACCTTACCGGGGCGCTCCTTCTCCCGAAGTTACGGAGCCATTTTGCCGAATTCCTTAACCAGAGTTTTCTCGCTCGCCTTAGTATTCTCTACTTGTTCACCTGTGTTGGTTTGGGGTACTGGTGCCCAAGAATCTCGCTAGAAGCTTTTCTTGACGGCATGGGCGTTCGGTGGCTTCACCTAATGCGGCTCGGCATCGCGCCTCGATCTTCATGAGATCCGGATTTGCCTGGATCTCGATCTACACGCTTACCCCGGGTCAACCATCGCCCGGGTCCACTTACCCTTCCGTGTCACTCCATTGCTGACCTAGTACTTGCTGGGTCGGTAGGCCCCGAAGGGCTTTCCTTAGCAAACAAGGTTCGGTCTGAACGATTCTTGAGCAGTACAGGAATATCAACCTGTTATCCATCGATTACGCCTTTCGGCCTCACCTTAGGTCCAGACTAACCCTGGGCGGACGAGCCTTCCCCAGGAACCCTTGAACATTCGGCGGAAGAGATTCTCACTCTTCATTCGCTACTCATGCCTACATTCTCACTCGAATGCCCTCCACGACTGGCTTACGCCGCCGCTTCATGGGACATTCGACGCTCCCCTACCACTCACGCCCCCTGGACCGCAACGGCGAACCGCCGTGGCCTGGGTTAATTGTGCGTGAATCCGCAGTTTCGGTACATGACTTGAGCCCCGTTACATCATCCGCGCGGGATCACTCGACCAGTGAGCTGTTACGCACTCTTTAAAGGATGGCTGCTTCTAAGCCAACCTCCTGGCTGTTTGGGCAACCCTACATCGTTCCCCACTTAGTCATGATTTTGGGACCTTAACTGGCGGTCTGGGCTGTTTCCCTTTCGACCATGAAGCTTATCCCACATGGTCTGACTGCTGTACTTGGCGCTCTGGGATTCGGAGTTTGACTGGGGTTGGTAAGCTTGTTGGCCCCCTTACCCAATCAGTGCTCTACCCCCAGAGCGAAACATACAACGCTAGCCCTAAAGCTATTTCGGGGAGAACCAGCTATCGCCGAGTTTGATTGGCCTTTCACCCCTATCCACAGATCATCCCCCCAGTTTTCAACCTAGGTGGGTTCGGGCCTCCACGAGGTCTTACCCTCGCTTCACCCTGTCCATGGATAGATCACTCGGCTTCGGGTCTATGACATGCGACTTGGCGCCCTATTAAGACTCGCTTTCGCTGCGGCTACACCTCTCGGCTTAACCTTGCCACATATCGATAACTCGTAGGCTCATTCTTCAAAAGGCAGGCAGTCAGGATTCCGAAGAATCCCTCCTACTGCTTGTAAGTAGTTGGTTTCAGGTACTGTTTCACTCCCCTCACCGGGGTACTTTTCACCGTTCCCTCACGGTACTGATCCGCTATCGGTCGCTAGGTAGTATTTAGCCTTACCAGGTGGTCCTGGCAGATTCACACGGGATTTCACGTGCCCCGTGCTACTTGGGAACATCATCGAGAGATCATCTAGATTTCGTCTACGGGGCTTTTACCTCCTGTGGCTCCGCTTTCCCAGCGGTATTCGACTATCTGATGATTTTGTAACTCTCTGTCGGTATCGACGTTCCGACTGATGAGTCCCACAACCCCAGCACGGCAACGGCGTCGACCTTTGACACCGCACTGGTTTGGGCTGTTCCCGTTTCGCTCGCCGCTACTCAGGGAATCACATGTTGTTTTCTATTCCTCGAGGTACTGAGATGTTTCAATTCCCTCGGTTTCCTTTACCGGCCCTATGTGTTCAGGCCGGAATGACTGAGCATTACCCTCAGTCTGGTTTCCCAATTCGGAAATCCCCGGATTAACGCCTATTCGTCGACTTCCCCGGGGCTTATCGCAGACCGTCACGTCCTTCATCGGCTCCTAGCGCCAAGGCATCCACCAACTACCCGTAGTAGCTTGAATTACATTGAATACTTTGACTTTGTGCTCGCTATGCAGTTCTCAAAGAGCCTGAAGGTCCGTTCCCGATCCGAGGATCGAGCCCGACTCCCTCACGACTGAACAGTGCGTCCGCCTCGCTCATAGAGCGGGACCAGGAGAGATTGACGATTCACTAGGAACTAGCAAGGGGGTGAGACCCCTCTGCGTGTTGCTCCTTAGAAAGGAGGTGATCCAGCCGCACGTTCCCGTACGGCTACCTTGTTACGACTTCATCCCAGTCACCAATCCCACCTTCGGCAGCTCCTTCCCCAAGGGGTTAGGCCACTGACTTCGGGTGTTACCGACTTCCGTGATGTGACGGGCGGTGTGTACAAGCCCCGAGAACGTATTCACCGTGGCTTTGCTGATCCACGATTACTAGCGACTCCGGCTTCATGAAGTCGAGTTGCAGACTTCAATCCGAACTGGGGACGGCTTTGAGGGATTGGCTGACTCTTGCGAGATCGCGGCCCACTGTACCGCCCATTGTAGCATGCGTGCAGCCCTGGATATAAGGGGCATGATGACTTGACATCGTCCTCGCCTTCCTCCGAGTTGTCCCCGGCAGTCTCCCATGAGTCCCCACCATTACGTGCTGGCAACATAGGACAAGGGTTGCGCTCGTTGCGGGACTTAACCCAACATCTCACGACACGAGCTGACGACAGCCATGCACCACCTGTCATGGGCGCTTACGCACACTGTGTTTCCACAGCTAGACCCATGATGTCAAACCCAGGTAAGGTTCTTCGGGTTGCATCGAATTAAGCCGCATGCTCCGCCGCTTGTGCGGGGCCCCGTCAATTCCTTTGAGTTTTAGCCTTGCGGCCGTACTCCCCAGGCGGAACACTTAATGCGTTAGCTACGGCACAGCAGACGTGAATCAGTCCGCTACACCTAGTGTTCATCGTTTACGGCGTGGACTACCAGGGTATCTAATCCTGTTTGCTCCCCACGCTTTCGCTCCTCAGCGTCAGTATCGGCCCAGTGAGCCGCCTTCGCTAATGGTGTTCCTCTCGATATCTGCGCATTCCACCGCTACACCGAGAATTCCACTCACCTCTACCGAACTCTAGTCACAACAGTTTCGACCGGCCTCCCGGGGTTGAGCCCCGGGCTTTCACGATCGACTTGTTGAACCGCCTACGAGCCCTTTACGCCCAATAAATCCGGACAACGTTTGCTCCCTACGTATTACCGCGGCTGCTGGCACGTAGTTGGCCGGAGCTTCTTTAGGAGGTACCGTCATTTTCTTCCCTCCCGAAAGCGGTTTACAACCCTAAGGCCGTCATCCCGCACGCGGTGTCGCTGCATCAGGCTTTCGCCCATTGTGCAATATTCCCTGCTGCTGCCTCCCGTAGGAGTCTGGACCGTGTCTCAGTTCCAGTGTGGCTGATCGTCCTCTCAGACCAGCTACCCGTCTTAGGCTTGGTGAGCCATTACCTCACCAACTACCTGATAGGCCGCGAGACCATCCCCCAGCAGCGGACTGTTTCCTCAACGGATCATGCGATCCAAAGAGAGTATCCGGTATTAATCCAAGTTTCCCTGGGCTATCCCGGTCTGGGGGGCAGGTTTCTCACGTGTTACGCACCCGTTCGCCGGTTTCCACAGTCGAACCTTACGGAACAAATGCTTCTCCCTCGACTTGCATGCATTAAGCGCACCGCCAACGTTCGTCCTGAGCCAGGATCAAACTCTCCATCGATGTTCTTCGATGAGAACGATCCTGTGTCCATGCCGAAGCACAGACCAGGAGTTTTTTTCATCCCTCAAAAGGATGAGGCCATGCGAGGACGAATCCTCTTCATGCATGACCCTATGGTCATACGAGGACGGGTCCTCTATGTGTATGACCGTTGGCTTGTACGTCCATCGTTCCTTCCACCGAAGCGGTCGGTCTGATGGACAACATAACGCTCACCGTTCGATGACACCGCAAAGCGGGCATCTGGCGGCAAGCGCCTGTCAATCTCGATCCTCCATGTCTTGCGACATGCGTTGATCGAGGCACTGTTCAGTTGTCAAGGAGCCTGGTTCCTCCGCGCACGGCACAAGGCAGTCCGCAGTGGGCCTCACAGTCTACCACCGCTCTAGGGCAAATGGCAGCGGCCGGATTCGGCCGGAAACGGAACTGTACCTTGCCCTGCGGCGTAGTTCACATCCGCTTCGAACTCCCCGTTTCGGAGGAGGTGGCACCCCCTTGCGGAGGTGCGAAGCGGTAGGTAAACACGCCGGGGCGCCTACTAATCGTATTCCGTGAACTTTCTCTGCGATTCTCGCCGATCAACCGATCAGACCGCCTTCCTGGCGACGCGGCTGCATGTCGCGTGGCTAGGGTGTCCGTCGTGCGAACCCAGACAATACGGCTTGATCGAGGCTTGATCTTCCTCGGTGGAATCCTCATAGCGCTGGTGGCGATCATCATGGTTCTGGCGGGACCAGGTGAGGAGGAACCGGGCGTGATCCAGGTGTTCGGCTACGACGACGCCTACAACGAGGACATCATCGGATCGCTCCCGGTGAGTCTGTCGAGTGGCTGATGGTCGGTGACAACCCGCACAACGTCTTCGCCTCCGATGGGTCGTGGGAGTCCGAGCTCGTCATGGAGCGCGGTACCAGATACACCCGCACATTCGACGAGACCGGCATCTACCCATATTTCTGCACGTTCCACGGCAACGCCGAGGGCGGCGGGATGGCCGGCTACGTGGTGGTCGGCGACGTCGACGAGTACGAGGCCCTGGTGGTGGACGACGAACCTTCCGTCCCCGATTGGAGCGGAACGACGATCAACGTTCCCGGCGACCAGCCGACGGTCCAAGAGGCCGTCGATGCAGCAGACGCAGGCGACATGGTCTTCATCGAGGCCGGTGTCTACAACGAGTCGGTGACGGTGGATGTGCCTTCGCTCATCATCCGCGGGGCGGACCGAAGCTCAACGGTCATCGACGGTGGCTTCGAGTTGAGCAACGGGTTCCACGTCGTGGCCAATGGTGTTGCGATCGAGAACATCACGGCGCGCAACTTCGGTGTCAACGGGTTCTACTGGACAGGGGTGACCGGGTATCGAGGCTCGTATATCACCGCCCACAACAACGGGGACTACGGGATCTACGCCTTCGACTCGGTCGATGGCCTCTTCGACCACGTCTATGCGTCGGGTAACCGCGACTCCGGGATCTACATCGGTCAGTGTTACCCGTGTAACGCGGTGGTGACCGACTCCGTTTCTGTCGAGAACGGTCTCGCCTACTCAGGGACGAATGCCGGCGGCGACCTCTATCTCATCAACTCGCGATACGAGAACAACATGGGAGGCGTTGCCCCGAACTCCCTCGACTCCGAGCTGTACCCGCCGCACCGCGAGGTCTACATCGGAGGGAACCTCGTGATCACCAACAACAACAACAACGCCGACGCCCCGACCAAAGGATTCGCACGACTCGCTTGGGGCGAGGGCATCGTTCTTGCGGGCGGAGAGGGTGATCTCGTCGAGAAGAACCTCGTTGTGAACCACGACCGCATCGGAATCGTGACCAACGTGCTGCCAGACAAGAACTTCTGGTGGGCATCGGACAACGTAGTTCGCAACAACACGATCGCAGGGACCGGCATCGCCGACCTCGGACTCGTGGGCCCCTGAGCAAGGGAAACTGCTTCGATGGCAACAAGACAGCGGGAATCAACATCCCGCCGATGATCGCGCTGTACCACACGTGCTCGGGCATCAACATGCCGTTCCAGATGGATCTCGGGTCGCTGTTCTTCCTTCTTGGTGCCTTCGCTGATGGAGCGAACGGCACTCCGCCGGGGTCTGACTACCGCACATGGCCTGCACCTGCAGCGCAGGCCAACATGACCGACATCGCTTCCGTTCCCCAGCCAGCGCATGAAGTATTCGAGAAACCGGACCTCGATGCGATCCGAACACCTGAGTTGCCAGAGGGTGTCGAGATACGCAGCAAGGAGATCGTCGTGTCAGGAGTCCCCATCACCGAACCGACGTTCTGGACGTTCGTCTTCACCCTGTGGGGCTACTTCCTCCCGCTCGCGCTCGTAGGCGCCTGGATCGGCCTCGCCATCTGGGACATGGTGAAACGAAACGAGGAGATGGGAAAGGGTGTGATCGTCACCTGGTTCGCCGTGATTCTGCTCGTCCCCATCCTCGGCGTCATCACCTACCACGCGTTCACGAGGTCTTCCATCCCCGCGTTCATGAGATGGCTCATCATCGGCGGAGGCACCGCGGCATATCTCATTGTGCTCATCGCGATGATGGTGATCAGCGGAACGATCTAGGCAGAAGACAACAGACGACAGAAGGATGCCGCTGCTTGTCTGTCAGGGAGGCGTAGCCGAGCGGGTCTGTGGTCTGTTGTCTGTCAGCGAGCGAAGCGACGCGGGTCTGGAGCGAGCGAAGCGAGCGACTAGCCGTTGACCTTCTTGTTCAGGCGGGTGAAGATCCACACGATCAACACGACGAGCAAGATGCCGCCGATCGACATCGCAGTGACCAGGTTGAAGGCGACCCATGCTGCCCACATGATCGGCCCGATCAGAATCAATACCGCTATGACAACCATCCAAGTCGGCCATTGTTTCTGAGCCACGAGGTTCCTTTCGATGTTCGGTGGCAGCGTAGTGCGGTCGTCGTAATGACCGTATCTGTGCCGAAGTTGACATGACGCGGCCGTCAGCCAATGTCGGCCTAGTGTGCGGGCACGACCTCGAACCTGACATGGAGTTCATATGACGAACACAGCGATCATGTATCTCTCTGCGGGAGTTGCCATTCTCGCGTTCATCACCGCAAGCTTTGCCTTCACAGCGCAGCCGGAGCCCACATTCTGTACCGCCGATGCCAGACTCGACTCGCCCGAAGGGTGGCTCTGGCAGCGCGACGGATCGAACGAGTGTGCATGGACGCTGTACGACACGCAAGGCAACGAGGCGCCCGACAGCGTCTACGAATCGATCGCCGAAGATGCGCCACCGTCGCAGGATCCGAACAGGCTGGGGATCGTTGCCTTCCTGATAGGCGTGGGCGCTACTGCCGCATCTGTGACGGCCTTCTCAAAGAGCCGGGCCGAGATGAAGGAAGCCGACGCAGACTGACGGACCAGCGAGTCTCCCCGACTCTTCTCACCGGAGGTAGATCTCTCAGATTGTCTACCGGCGGATGCCCGTGATCAACACTGCCCCGGATTCGTATGCGTCCAGAAGCCCCGTCCTCAAGGCGGCAAGCAGCCCGGCGTATCCGGCGGACCCCGTCTCGTCGGCGTCGTAGCCCGCATCGCTCACCACCTGGTTCGCAGACATGATGTCGCGTTCGGATACGACCACGGAGTCTCCGCTCGTCTCAAGGAGCGCTCTCGCGACACCGAGCCAGTCGTAGGTCACATCGTCCAAGATGCCGGTAGCTGAACTCACGGGGTTGCTCCAAGGGGTCATGAGCTCCGTCGCACGAGCTTGAGCGGCGTCGAGACGGTCATCGATCGATCCCCCGACATCGATCTCCCGCCAGGCGCGATCAAAGGGTGCACACCCTTCCGCCTGGACGGCCCACACCTTCGGACTCGACGCGAGCCGACCGAGTTCCACAGCCTCGAGCAATCCGATCGTGGTTGACGTAAGCAGCGCTCCCCCACCAACTTGCACGAAGAGGTGACTCGGCGTCTCGTCTCCGAACTGATCCGCAAGTTCCCAGCCGAGCGTGCGACCGCCGTCGAGCGTCCATCTGTTCTCCGTCGCCTGCACGCCAAAGGCCAGCGCACCGTCGTCAACGGCTTCGGTGAAGCGAAGCATGCAGGGGTCACCCGTCTCCCCTGGCCGGCGTTCACAGACATGGATCGTGGCGTCGAGGCCCTGCAACACGTCAACCACGATGGCATCAGCCCACGTTGGGATGAAGACGTCGATCGGACGACCGGCAGCCCTGGCGACAGTTGCAGCACCGATCGCAGCGTTCCCGCAACTCGATATGGCGAGCCGGCTATCACTCGATGCGGTGTCCACGGCCAAGTGAAGAAGGAGCCCCATGAGGTGTCTCGCCTTGTGGGACCCACCAACGTTGTGGGTCTCGTCCTTGGCGAACACACGACGAGGCGCATCGCCTCCGGTCAACCCTGCATCCCACCCTGCGGGCGTGCGTACAAAGCCTCTGCCGTCCACGAGCACCACCGACGCATCGATCGATCTCACGGTCTCGACGAAGTCAGCGTCGGTCCACCCAGCGGCCATCGCCTTGTGCCATGACCACAGCAGCTGACGATATCGAACGAAACTGTTCGCCTCGGGATCCCAAGGGTCAGGCCAGTCGGCTCCGCTCGGTGTCAGCAGCCACGACGCATACGGACCCGCATCGAGCACGCCGCTCACACGGTGATGCCGGACGCGGCATTGAAGTCATCGATCATGGCGTCCCACGCTGGCGCCATCGTGTGCAACTCGTTCCAGAAACCCTGATCTCGGCGCGCATCAAAGTCCTCGATCGTCACCCCCTGCTGCTCCACCCATGTGTAGTAGCCGAGGTTGAAGATGCGGTCCCTTCCGGTCGCATCGAGCTCCTCGAGGTGTTCCGTGTCAGCACCAACGAGGTGTTGTGCCACGATCGCAGCAGCATCGACGTCCGTGAATCCGTTCGGGTAGTTGATGCTCTGAAAGCTCACCGTCTCGCTGCCATACATCTCGGATCCGTCAGTCGCCACTGAGATGACGACGTCGTCCGCTCCAAGACCGAGCTGCTTCGCCGTCTTGATCGCTGCGAGCATGTTGCAGATCGACGAGAGGCCGAAGTGACGCAACTGATCGACGATCTCGACGGGCACACCGAGTCGTTCCGAGAGATAGGCCTTTCCGACGTCGCTTGTGAACACGAGGTTCAGGCCATCGGTCGCCCTGTCGGACACGGCGGTGACGATGTCCGTGTTCATGACATTGTGGATCAGGGGAATGTGCTTGTCACCGATTCCCTGGATGTTGTGCTCTCCGTAGCCGTTGTAGAGCATCGTCGGGCACTCAAGCGCCTCCACCGCGACGATCTTGGCCCCGAAGTCATCCTTGAGCCTGTCCCCCATCGCCAGCGTCCCTGCTGACCCAGATGCTGATGTGACAGCCGCCAAGGTGAGGTTGGGGTTGGTCTCCCTCATCGATTCGAACACATGGCCGAGTGCTCGGCCTGTGACGGTGTAATGCCCGACATGATTGGCGAACTCTGAGAACTGGTTGAGGATGAAGTTGACCGGATCTTCCGCCAGGACCTTGCACGCGTCGTATATCTCCTTCACGTTGCTCTCCGAACCCGGGGTACGGATGACGTCCTCAGCATTGGGCACCCACGCGTCCAGCCAATCGAACCGCTCGCGGCTCATATTCTCAGGCAGCACGGCAACACCGCGACTGCGCATGAGCCGAGATATGGCGATGCCTCCCCGTGCGTAGTTGCCCGTCGAAGGCCACACCGCACGATGGCGGGTCGGATCGAACTGGCCGCTCACCACCCGGGGAACGAGACACGCGTACGCCGCGAGCACCTTGTGTGCATCGATCATCGGGAAGCGGTTGCCGAACACCAGCACGATCTTTGCGTCAACGCCCGTGAGCGATGACGGAAGAACGATGTGCTCCGGCACTTCTACGAGCCGTCGGTGATCCCACGCGTTGTACCAGTGGACACGGAAGAGATTCAGGGGGTGGGCATCGTCTCTGTCGATGTCGACAAGTGCGTCTGTAACGTCAGACGGGATCAGTCGTGGATCAGCCAACTGAGCGAATGTTGGCAGCAACACGCCAGCTTCTCGGAACCGATCGACAGACCTCCCGTAGCTCTCGTCATCGATGATCTCTTGAAGAAGCCCATACCGCGCCGTGTCGATGCCCAATGCCATGAGGACCACGGTAGCCGGGTGCTACCGGCTGTGACCATGGCCGACGCGCGCTATGCGTCAGCCCTTACGGTCTGAATCTCCGGTGTCCCCGCGCCCGTTGGAACGAAAGTAACCGTAAGGGGTGGTGCCCTTACGGTTACTAGTGTCGGAGAGAGGACTTGAACCTCCACGGGACAATGTCCCACTAGGCCCTCAACCTAGCGCGTCTACCAATTCCGCCACTCCGACGCGAGGCGGCAGTATACGCCAGCGGTGCCTGTGACGATCAGATGACTTTCTTGATCTCAGGGAAATGGCAGGCCACCCAATGGCCGGGTTCAAGCTCGGTCAAGATGGGCTCGTCGACGTCACACTTCCCCTCCACCGCGATGGGGCACCGCGTGTTGAACCGGCAGCCGGATGGCGGGTTCGAGGGGTGAGGGATATCGCCCTCGAGGAGAATACGTACGCGGCCAACCTCGATGGTTGGGTCCGGGATAGGAACCGCCGAGAGCAACGCGTGTGTGTATGGGTGCATTGGACGGTCGTAGAGCGCATCCCTATCAGCCAGTTCGACGATCTTCCCGAGATACATGACAGCGACCCTGTCGGAGATGTGACGCACGACAGAGAGGTCATGAGCGATGAAGAGATAGGTCAACCCGAACTCTTCCTGCAGATCTGCAAGCAGGTTCAACACCTGCGCCTGGATCGACACGTCGAGGGCGGATACGGGCTCATCGAGCACCATGAACGTCGGTCTGAGGGCGAGCGCACGAGCGATACCGATTCTCTGACGCTGACCACCCGAGAACTCGTGTGGATACCGGTTCGCGTGCTCAGGCGATAGGCCAACTACCTCAAGAAGTTCCTTGACACGGTTGATCCTCTCCGCTTTTGCGCCCTCGCCGTGGACGGTGAGCGGCTCGGAGATGATCGTGGCCACCGTCATGCGCGGATTCAACGACGCATACGGATCCTGGAACACGATCTGGATCTCCTCGCGGATATCCCTCAACTGCTTCCGGTTAGCGGTAGCCACGTTCACGACACCATGCACTTCCGACCGGAACCACATGTCACCTGAGGTCGGCTCCAACAAACGGAGCAGCGTCCGTGCGGCCGTTGTCTTCCCGCTGCCAGACTCTCCAACGAGCCCGAGTGTCTCCCCCTCATGTATCTCGAACGAGATATCGGTCACAGCCTGGACGGCACCAACCTGTTTCTTGAAGAAGACTCCCTTGCGGATCGGAAACTCCTTCAC
>PVMK01188837.1_pt1 | contig 14264 bp, 11 predicted proteins | sample 1853481 | NCBI WGS metagenome assembly PVMK01 (sample SAMN08533507, study PRJNA380276) | Marine sediment metagenome, whole genome shotgun sequencing project. | reverse complement strand
CAAGGTTCAACGTTCAGGGTTAAGGACAAAGAAGACATAAAGATAAGATGTCCTCATTGAAAATGCTCATTTTTCCAAATAATTGCCAATTTGGCTCCAAATTTTAGATCAGGCCTGACGAAGCTGACGTTTTTATCGTAAATACGCATCCCAAATGCAGTCCGGGGACGAGAATGGAACCTTGAACCCCTGAACCTTTGAACCCGTGAACGCCTACTTCATTATGCGCCTTATGGCGAAACTCAGAAACAATATCTCTATCATATCTTTTTGAAGGATTGCAAATGCCAAATTGTATTTAGCGCTGAAAAGGAAAAATACCTTGACTCGACAAGCATGCTTTGTTACTTCAACCGACTGGCAGGTACCTTTCTTTGTAACCTACGTGGCATTATTTTTTCTATGAACCCGTTTGATATTATAATTATTGTTATCCTGGGCTATAGCCTGGTGAGAGGCATCTTCAGGGGACTGGTCAAAGAGGTGTCATCCATCATCGGTGTCCTGGGCGGCTTTTATGCAGCCTTTACCTATTATACTATGCTGGCCAAATTGTTATCGGGTTTGATAAAAGAAACTGCTTATCTTAACATCTTGAGTTTTTTAATCATATTTTGCAGTGTGCTGATTATTGTCGGTATTTTGGGCGTCATTATTAAATACCTTTTGAATATTGCATTTTTAGGCTGGGTCGACCGTATCAGCGGAGTTGGCTTCGGCCTTGTTAAAGGCATTTTGATCGCTTCCATTCTCTTCATCACCCTCACCGCGTTCCTACCCAAAGGATCTGCTTTTCTTAAAAATTCCATGCTGGCCCCTCATGTATCCTGGGTTTCAGAGAAAATGGCGAAAGTGGTTTCCAAGGAAATGAAGCAGGATTTTATGGCCAAATTAGGGGAACTTAAAAAAGCGTGGAAAATTCCGAATTAGATCAAACACCTTCTTTCCTGGATGAATTAATTCGACTGGTTAAAACCTTGAGGGGAAAACATGGATGTCCCTGGGATAAAAAACAGACGCCGCGCGATGTTAGCGTCTACCTGATTGAAGAGGGCTTTGAACTGGCAGATGCTATCGAAGCCGGACACCCGGAACAAATCCGTGAAGAACTTGGAGATGTTTTATTTCACATTGTTTTTATTGCCAGGATGTTTCAGGAACGTGGAGAATTCAGCCTGTCCGATGTCGCTCAGACGATTACCGAAAAAATGATTCGACGCCATCCCCATGTATTTGGTGGAGAAAGCGTAAACAGTAGCCAAGAGGTTGTTGAAAACTGGCACAAAATCAAATTAAGTGAGAAAAAGTCCACATCGAAGCAGTCATCTCTCGATTCTGTACCGGTACAACTTCCGGCCTTAATTCGCGCATATCGCATCTCGGACCGAGCTGCCAAAAGCGGATTTGACTGGGCGGAAGTTGATGAAACCTTAGAGAATGTGGAACAAGAACTGGGTGGATTAAAAGCAATATTGAAAAAACAGAATAACGCAAATTTATCACAGAAATTTGGCGATCTGCTGTTTCTCCTGGTCAACATTGCCCGGTTGGCCAAAATTCATCCCGAAACCGCACTGGCAGGGTCTAATAAAAAATTTGAATTGCGGTTTAGAAAGATGGAAGATATGGTCTCTGAGAGCGAACGGGACCTTGAAAACATATCGGGGAGGGAAAAAGCTCTGATCTGGGAGAAGGTCAAAAAAATCGTTCGGTAGGGAAGCTGTCAAATACAAAATTCAGCGCCTGGATTGTTAAGTAACGCGAATTAAATTACTTGAACAATAATTTGGGATTTTAGATTTCGGCCTCCGGCCCGTAGGGGCCATAGGGGCCTACGCCCCGGAGGGATTTCGGATTTGTGGAATCGCTACACTCTATCAATTTATAATAGACAGAATTCCTTAATTCTGAAATCCGAAATCAAAAATCAAAAATTGTACCGAACTTTTAGCAGAACAAAAATGGGCTTAAAAAAGTTTAATGAAAACCATCAATTTTCACCACCCCAGCTAGACCCTTTCGCCTATGGGAAGGTATCCCGGCGGGGTTTTTTTAACCAAATTGCCGTCCTCATCGTATTTTTCTACGATCAATTTACCATCTACCAATATGTTGCGTGATTTCATATTGCTTTGGGATTGCAAATTCATTTCAGGCTTTTGACCGTCGTCACCTTTTTCGACCGGGCGTTGCTTCCTAACCTTATCAGTCTTCTGGACTGCCAGGTCTTTATCAAAGGTTTCCGCATTATAACTTGTCCGCACAAATTGATGTATTGTGGCTTCGCCAATTGCGTTAATCATGGTATCCCCCTTTTTTTAATCCTTATTCATGCCAACGCCGACAGTTAAGGATTCCACCACCCGATGAATTCATAGTATCGGATTATCGATTTCCCCCCGATCCACAAATCCGGGATTCCGTTTTATTTCCATCGTATTTTTTGATAACTGCTCAAGGCGTTGGATTAAGAAACTTGAATTTTCCACCGAAACCGTGTTGGTCGTTTTTTTATTGATGGCATCGATGACATTAAAAACAAATGCAGCTTTGTTCGTTTTGACCGATGCACTTTCTTTATCCATATTTCCTTCTATCTGGTCTGACTCTCGATGGAGTGAATCGGTCCGGGAACCGAAGTGGATAATTTTATCGAAGATTTTTTTTGAGACTTTTTCGATGGTTGCCCGTCGTTTCCTCTCCGAAGTCAAATTGATCCGATCAGCGGGTGGCTTTTCAGACGTATTTTGATCTTTGCCTGAAGTAATTTTGTGCCTAAGTTTCTTGCTATAAATGTTTAAAACATTGCGCATTTGATAACTTGGGACAAACATTTCTAAATCCTCCTGACTTGCTGACTTACCTATCGGCAGTATTTGGACCCGACTTTAGGGAAAAATGTGGGAAATGGGAAACAGGTGGTGCGAATATGTTTATAATATATTAAAATTATTATAAAAAAAACGTGATGATAATCAGACGGGCTCCCGGCGGATGAGGGGCTTTAATACTATAAAAAGTCGATCTGAAATTATGGCCGGAGCGTTGGCCGAATGGAATGGTGGGGGTGTGAATCAAGACTGTTGGTTATTGGAATATCCGTGGCAATTTGTGGTATGTCGACATTTAAAGTGTAGGAGTACTCCAGTGAGTGCCGGGGTAAAAACTATGGGGCAGGGTGAATCGAGAATTTTACCAAACACAATAGTATATTTTTCAAATGTCTCAAATCACCCCGTTTGCGGCTAATCGTCAAAATCCCCTTCCGGCCCTTTGTCGCTGCTGATGGAAGCCCCTCGTTTAATGATTTGTTCGGGAGTCCACTGCGCGGGGTCTTCGATCCGTTCTCCCTTGGGGCCGGCGTCATAAGATCCGGCTTCAAGAATGGCCGCCACGGCCAAAGGTGCCGTATTTTCAGTGTCGAGGACATTGACGAGCATATTATATACGAATTCTTCAACTCTTTTGACCATGCGGTTTTTAATCTCACCGGGCTGGCCAAGTAATTTGTTTTCAAAAGGTAAATTGAGTTTTTTATAGTTGCCGCTCTTCCAACCTTGATCTTGAGCATAGGCGACCATTTCAGACCACATTGCTTCTGTAACGCCTTGATCGTTGACTTTAAGGAAATTGCCCTGGTCATCCAATTGCGCGTTTCCATAATCGTTGACTTCGAGGCCCCATGAAATCATTTGAAGGGCAGTGGCGACATTTGCTTTGGTGGTTCTGGTTTTCGATGAAATTTCCCGCAAACGGTCCGAACTGTTGCCCGACGTGCCATGTTGAGCTCCGGAGACCCTGTATTTTTCCAGAGCATCATGAACAGCGGCGGTCAGTTCCACCTGAATACCTTTGTCGCTGGCCTCAATTCCGTGAGTTGTTCCATTGTTTAAGGCAATCCAGTCCGGGAAGATGTCATGGGCGTTTAACCCCTGGATGAGAAATAATGCTTCTTCGACGGTTGACAGGCCTTCTTTTCCCTTAATTTCACCTATTTCGGTTTCAAGCCCGGCCCATTTCGGAACAAACGGGTGCAGTTCCAGGTTGGCCAGCAGGTTTTTGTCATCCGGCATATGAGAGGCATCAATGGCGATGGATGTTATCCCGGCTTCAAACAGAGTTGGTATTTCAGTTTTGGCGGCTTCAACATCCTGGTCGCTTTTCAAACCGTAGTGGTCGGCGTGGATCGCCACCGGAATGGTGATCCCCAGTTCATTGCACGTCGCGTCGACGATCCGAGCGATGTTCCAATAATTCACGGCGCAATAGGCATTGGCACCCCCTTCAGACTTGGCAATTTCAATGATAATCGCTGCATTGGCTCGCTGAGCGGCCTTTAAAGCGCCGCGGATAACGAAACTGTTTCTGCCGTTGGCAGCCATGGTAATGGCGTTTCCTTTGCCAAGCATGGCTCTGTCAATAAATTTCCCACTCACTATCAAAGCTCTGGAATTTGGAAAGCATCTAACCACATTCGGTGGACGGCCGATTTGCAAAGCCCTTTCAAAATCTGCTGCAGTGCCGCTGTTTGTTTCAGCCATGATGTTACCTCCTTGTTGTGTTTAATAAATTGTGGCTCAGTACTCGTCTGCATTACGCTCTGAATTATACAAAAATGAGGATGGAAACAGAATTTTAAGCATAACTATCGATAAGCAATCCAATCCGATCTATTTGCGAAGCGTTGCGTCGTCGGTTGGAATTATAAACAGATTCATGACCGTCGGGCTGGTTTATTTTATCGGCAACCCGGGAAAAGAGCATTATTTCATACCGCTTTGGCTCGGAACTGCCGGAAATCGTTACGGACCGTGAAATTATCGGCTTGTCGGGTGTGAATTGATTCGATTCTTGATTATGGGAAACCAGCTGGCTTTGAGAATAGATATCCATGTACACAAACTACCACTAATTATGTTCGATACCCATGATACTGGATTTCGGTCTGTATAAAAATAGGGAATTGGAGTGGAATGTCAAGGATAAAAATAACGGAAGCCGAGAAATGGAGGCAGGATGTGCGGCATAGCCGTCAGGCTAAGAATATGGGTGGATGGTATATGAGAGAAATCTCAATTTACAAATTACAAATCCCAAATAAATTACAAAAAGCAAATTACAAATATTTGGTTATTGAGATTTGTGATTTGCCGTCTAAAAACATCAATCACTTTAAGAGCGGAGCAAATTCTACAGGGTTTAAATTCCCGCAGTTTGTCGTAGGGAGGTTCATTGCTCCGCCGGAAATTTCCGGCGGAGCATTTCTTGCGGACCGGTTTCGGAAAAAGATGGACGTCTATGGTTTTTCCGTCTTTTTCTTTAATTTAGCGTTCTCCTGGCTGACCCATTCATTGTATGCCTCTACGCGGGCCTCGTATATTTTTCCTTTATTTGCATACTCCGCTGCTTTTTTATTCAGGTGTTCAACTTTTTTGTTATGTTGCAAGATTTTTTCCCGGCCTTTAAGGGACTTTTTCTCTTTGACAAGTTGTTCTTTTTCCTTCACCAGACCCTGATACTCTCCGGCGATTTCTTTTTTCATTGCTTCCAGTTGGCTACGAATTGCATCCAGATCTTTTTCAGCTTTTGCTTCATCAGAAGGAGCCAGTAAATCCACCTCGTTCTCCGGGTCCTGCCCCAGAGCGGCGATTTGCTCTTCATCTGCCGTATCGGCTGAATCATCCACTTCTTCCACCGATTCATCCATGAAATCCTCGTCGGTTTCGTCCAACACCTTCGATTCCGCGACCTGCCCGGCATCGGTGTCGTTTTCATATTCGACGCGGGCATCTACAGCGGACCTTTGCTCAACAGGTACTTTGCTGAAATCATCCGTGAAATGAATATTTCCATTTCCATCCACGTACTTATATATTTCGGACGCAGCCGGGAAAGCAAACAGGATAATGCTTAGACATAAAATTAATTTTATAAATTTCACAGGTTAATCCTCCTTTACGTAAATTTAGGCAAATTTGGCGACCGGATCTCATACACATCATTTATCGTCCAATATGTTAAAAAGTTTAGTTTTATTTAACCTAAGTTGAGCGATTTTTTACGAAGAGATGTGCTGAGATCTTGATGCAGCAGGGTTTGCAAAAAACACAGGTGCTCCGTAGGAAATGCCCTTGGAGTGGATACCCATGGACATGTCGAGAATTTTTGCAAATCCTTGATGCGCAGGAGATCGGTGCAGATCGAGTAAAAAAAAACTCAATTTTGGTTTAGGCAAGCAGGACTTTTTTTAACCGGACCGGATTAATCCTGTTTGAACAATGAGTAGGATTATTTTTTCTCAATTTGAGCTATTACAACAAATGTTTGACAATCCTTAAATGTTGTGTAAACTGGAAACTAAATTGCAACCGTTTACCCGTGCACGCCTACACTTTAATTTTACTCAGAAATCCACGTCCTTTGGGCGTGGTCAGAGGCAATGGGCTCTGCCTTGAAAATAATACAAAGTGTCCGAGTGAACAAATCCTCCAAAGTCGGCGGACAAGAGTTATAAGTGATCTAAAGTTGATGTATCGCTTCGCTTTATTGTTTATAAAAAAAGATAGAATTCCCTAACTTTAGGCACTTTAGCTCATTTTAGCTCACTTTAGGCATTTATATGTAATACCACAAACGCTCCCTTTCAGGGAGGAATCAGTGCCGGGCCCTCTGGACCCAGGTATCTACTCTCTCAGGTTCTGAAGACACAACGTATTATGAAACTAAAGCATATTTTCATCAGTTTATGTGCGCTTATTTTATTAGCAGCCTGTGCAGCCAAACCCGGTGTAACTCCCGATTCTTTGCCTGCTGAAAGCGGCGACGAACTTTTTTCAAGGGCTGAAAAACTATTTGATGCCCGGGCCTATGATGAGGCCGCCGCGCTATACGATGAGTATTTCAGCCGGAATGCAGATAAACCGCTGGCAGCGGCGGCGCTGATGAAAATCGGAATTATTCATGCCTTATCCGGTGATTACGATAAAGCCCGCGCTGCTTACAGGAAAATCGTATCTGACTATCCATCCAGTTCATTTGTCCCGGATTCTCTGATTGAAGACCTGTTTACCTATTTTCAGGAAGGGCGGTATCAGGATGTGATCCAACTTGCGCCCGACATTCTGCAACGTATTGACTCAAGGGCACACATTTTCAGAACCTACGCCCTTCTCGGAGATACATATATGGCCATGGGTTCTCCCATCGATGCTATCGATTATTATGCGCGCGCACGTGAGTATGCGACCGCAGTCGAGCAGGAGACCGTCACCATCAAGCTCCAAGAAGCCATCGCCCGGCTTGATTCGGCGGATGTTGCCATCCTGGTTGATCATCCGGATGAAAGTCTGCCCATGGATTACCTGATGTTTCAGTTAGGCTTAAATTACGCGATGGAAGAAAAATATGATGATGCGTTGACTATTTTAGCCGGGTTTCTTGATAAATATCCGGGACATGATAATCGAAGCCTGGTCGAAAGTCTGATCGAGGAAATTAAAAAAAATGCTGTCTTCAACCGGTACACTATTGGTTGTTTGCTGCCGCTCAGCGGCCCCTATGAGGTTTTCGGAAATCGGGCCCTGAAAGGCATCGAGCTGGCCCTGGCTCAATTCAGTTCCCAAAACGACAACCCGCCGATCAATATCATTGTCAAAGATACCGGAGCCGACCCGGATAAAACCATGATGGCGCTGGAAGAACTATACCACGATCAGGTGGCTGCTATTCTCGGGCCTATTGTTACATCGGAAATCGCCGGTCGAGAAGCACAGCAAATGGGGATCCCCATTATTACATTCACTCAGAAAGACAATATTCCTGAAATCGGTGATAAGGTTTTTAGAAATTTTATTACTCCCGACATGCAGCTGCAAGCCATCGCCTCGTTCACTGTTCAATCCTTGGGGTTGAGCCGTTTTGCGATTCTTTACCCCGATGAAACCTACGGCCTGACATATATGAATCTTTTCTGGGACAAGCTTCTGGAATTAGGCGGAACGGTCGTTGGAATTGAATCGTACAAGCCCAACCAAACCGATTTTATGGATCCCATAAAAAAACTCGTTGGGATCTATTATGAAATACCCGAAGACCTTAAACCGGAAAACGATCCGGATATTGCTTCCGAGGACGATGAGGCTTCAGAGCAATCTGATGACCAAGTCCTGGAAAATGATGACGCAAGGGCTCAAGAGGAGGGGGAAGAAGAACCGGAGCCCATTGTGGACTTCGATGCTGTTTTCATTCCCGATTCACCCGGGAAAGTGGGACAGATCGTTCCCCAACTGGCCTATTTTGATATCAAAGATGTCTATCTTCTCGGCACCAATTTGTGGCACTCCGATTCTTTGATAAAAATAGCAAAGCAATATGTACAGGGGGCTGTAATGCCGGATGGGTTTTTTGCACAGAGTACCTCGCCGAGGGTCCAGGAATTTGTGAAGGCATTCGAGGAAACATATCAGGAGACACCAGGCTTTGTAGCGGCGGTTGTGTATGATTCGGCGATGATACTCTTTAATGTGGTCAGTCGCTCCCATATTCGATACCGGACTGAAATAAGAGATGAGCTGTTCAATCTGGATAATTTCCCCGGAGTAACCGGGATTACCCGGTTTGATGAAAACGGGGAGGTGCAGAAAAAGATGCACCTACTACGGATTAAGGGCAAAAGGTTTGTGGAATTGGAGTAGTTGCTCGATAAGTTCCTAAGCTTTTTCCGGGACTACGCTCGGAAAAAGCGGCCCTGATAAGCTATGAAATTGGCCATAAATCAGGGTTCAAGGGTTACATATGATGGACACTGCTGACCCTATTGATCAAGATCCGGTAAATTATGCGGATATTTACCTCTTTTACCACGGACAACTGGCAACTCACAACTGACATTGCCTGTTTATAGGAGCTGTTTAGGGGTTTTTCAACCCGGAACGTTGAACCCAGAACCTCTCAACCTATTATCCAGTCAGCTATTCTTCAACGACCCCTGCCCGGTGGCTTCAAGGGTGCTGCGCCACAAACTTCCTCTGGGATTCACTTTTTTTCTTTGGTCGGCGATCAATTTCATGGGGACGTGGACAAACTGGTTGTTCCAGTGGCCGATCAACATGCCCGTTCTGCCGCTCATTCCGGCATGAACGCTGTTGCGACCTAAAAAGTTGCAAAATACGCGATCATTGGCATTGGCCGGAAGGCTCCTGATCATGTAACTCGGATCGATATATTTTATGGAGACATCAATACCTTTGCTTGCAAAATAGGCTCCTATAGCTTCTTTGAGGTGTATCCCGATATCTTTGAGTTTGATGTTTCCTGAAGCATCCCGTTCGTTTTTTTCACTTTCAAAAAACTTCTGACCTGCGCCTTCCGCCGCCACAATTACGGCATGTTTTCTTTCGACCAGGCGTTTTTCCAGCGCATTTAACAGACCGTTGGGTCCTTCAAGGTCGAAATCGATTTCGGGAATGAGCACAAAGTTGACATCCTGCTGGGCGAGAACCGCTGTTGCGGCGATAAACCCGGAATGCCGGCCCATTAGCTTTATCAGGCCGATGCCGTTGGGGTAGCCTTCGGCTTCATTACTGGCACTGATGATAGCACTGGTTGCTACGTCGACGGCTGTGTCAAAACCAAACGAACGGGAGACCATGTAGATATCGTTGTCGATGGTTTTGGGAACTCCGACGACTCCGATTTTCAACCCTCTGTCGGCAATTCTACTGGTAATCCGGTCTGCAGCCGTCAGTGTTCCGTCACCGCCGATCATAAAGAGCAGACGGATGTTCATCCTTTCCAGGCTGTCGACAATTTCATCGATATCCTGGGGACCTCTGCTGGAACCGAGCACTGTTCCCCCCCGATCGTGAATGTTGACGACAAATTCACGCGTCAGATCAATCAAATCATGACCGTATCCGGCAATAAATCCCTGAAGACCGTAACGAATCCCGAAAATGTTGCTAACGCCATAGCCGTAGTGCAATTCCAGCACGACGGATCTAATGATGTCATTCAGGCCCGGGCATAACCCACCGCATGTCACCATGGCACATTTTAATTTGCTCGGATCAAAAAAGATACGCCGTCTGGGGCCGGCCAGTTCGAAGCTTGGCAGGGGTTGTGATTTTTTGACCATTTGGCTGATCCGGCTGCCATCCACTTCGATGACGACCCGGCTTTCATCTGAAACAAAGCTGATGTCTTCAGTTCCATCTGTTCTTTTCTGAACCGGTGTGGGTATTTTTGCCTCTCCCAGGGTGGCAATTTCCGTCATAATCGAATCGGTATTCATAAGGACCTCTCAGACAATTGAATATTTAAGTACCGTTGAATTTAAACTCACCTTTGCCCAATATATCGTGCAGGTGTAAAATTCCTTGAACCTCCCCTGCGGAATTGGTGATGGGAATCACGGTTATTTGGTGCTGTTCCATCAGGTTCAAGGCTTCGTAGGCGGGAGAATCCGCCTGCAGGATGCATGGATTCTTGGTCATGATATCTTCGACGGTGAGTTCGGAAATCCGTTTGCCGGATGCCACCATGCGCCTGATATCTCCGTCGGTGATAACTCCGCTGAGTTTGTTTTGTGGGCTCAGCACCACGGTTGTGCCCAATCCACCACGCTCAATTTCCTTCACGGCTTCTTTCATCGAGGTCCCATCGGTTACCCGGGGAAGTGATTTCCCGCTGGGAATGAGGTCCCATATCCTGCCGGAAAGCCGTTGCCCAAGAGTCCCGCCGGGATGAAACATTTTGAAATCACTTGATTTAAAATGCTTCTTTTCCAGCAGCACTACGGCAAGCGCATCCCCCATGGCTAAAAGTGCCGTGGTGCTGGCCGTGGGCGCCAGTCCCAAAGGACAGGCTTCGCGCTCCACGCCGACGTCGATGACAATGTCACTGTGATTCGCCAGGGTCGAATTCTTGTTGCCGGTAAAGGCAATAATTTTGCAGCCGATCCGGCGCATGCTCGGCAACAGGATATTCAACTCATCGGTTTCGCCACTTTTGGATAATGCAATGAAGATATCACCCGCCGACACCTGACCCAGGTCACCGTGCATTGCCTCAACAGGATGCAGAAATAAGGACCGGGTCCCGGTACTGTTCAGCGTGGCAACGATCTTTCGGCCTACAATTCCTGACTTTCCAATACCACCGATGATGAGGCGACCGCTGGAATCGCAAATCAGTTCCACCATCTCGGAAAAATTTTCATCAATCCGCTGGGCCAGATTTGTGATGCCGTCGGCTTCTATTTTCAGAACTTCAACTGCTTTTTGGATGATTTCGCCAGCATTCATAGTCCGGACCTCATAATTTACTATGAAAATAGCCCTTTTTTTTGGACATTATCGGGCGTAGTGAAGCCTTTTCGGAATATAGGTTTCAGGTGTTCCGCCGGAGGCGGACCAGGTTTCAGGCCAGCTCTCACTTTTTTACTACTGACACCTGAAACCCGACACCTGAAACCTAAGTGACAGTGCCCATTTATTTTGCAAATATGGGATAAATCCATATTTATAACCACTTAACCAATCAACCAATCACCCATCAACGATATCTGTAGTCTGTTACTATTAATGATTGTGATGAAAAAATCAAGTTCACTTTAACGATGATAGTCAAACGATTTTGGTCTTTCCAGCCACGGTTATTATTTTTTTGTAAATATTTTGTTGACAATTGATATTTTGGTCGCTATATTTCCTCTCTTAATCTGTATTGGCTGGGTCCAAAACGGTTCCCGGCTTTTTTTATATCAACTTAATTTTATAATAGGGGGTGATTCCAATGCATTGTACAACCATTAAAGAAGGTATGGAGTGTCCGTTTATGACTGCTAAAGGGTGTTCTTACACTGACGGGATTTGCCATCAGATCGTCGAGCAGTGCCAGGGATGCAATCGCGGTGCCGAGTTCTCATCCGGCTGGTTTTGCACAGCTTTCCCGGAACCAGCTGCGAAATGGAAAAGGGGTAGTTGCAACATGGCATCTCATGTCAGCGCAGCGACCACTTCTGCAAAGACCAAAATAAATCCGCTCAAGGCTTCTAAAAGAGGAAGCAGATAAATTTGCCTGCGATCCAACGGTAAACCCCGCTCACGACCCGGGCGGGGTTTTTTTTGTCATTATTTTCTCAATGCCGACCCACTGGATGCAGATACCCACCAGTTGCATTGCGGAACGAATATCCTCCAAAGATGGAAAAGACGGTGCTATTCGGATATTTCGATCCAGAGGATCTTTCATATATGGGTAGGTGGAGCCGGCCGGCGTCAATTTGACTCCAGCCTCAGCAGCCATCTGAACCACCGCGGCGGCACATCCTTCCATGGTATCGATACTGACGAAATATCCGCCGCCGGGACGACTCCAATCGGCAATATTTTTTCCTGCCAATTCTTTTTCCAATACGTTCTGTACGGCTTCAAATTTGGGTTTCAGGATGGCTGCGTGTTTTTTCATATGATCTTCGATGCCCACCACGTTTTTAAAAAACTTCGCATGACGTAACTGGTTAAGCTTATCCGGGCCGATGGTTTGAAAGGCCATTTGTTTTTTTGTCAGCGTCATATTTTCTGTACTGCCGGCCATCATGGCCACGCCACTGCCGGCAAACGTGATCTTGGATGTCGACCCGAAAATGAAAACCCTTTCAGGATTTCCGGCCTGTTTGCAGGTTGTCAGAATATTCTTCAGCCGGGCCGGCTTATCATCGAGGTGGTGAACGGCATAGGCATTGTCCCAGAAAATCCGAAAATCATTTGCTTTGGTTTTCATGGCCGCCAGACGGTCGACCACTTCATCGGAATAGACCACTCCGGTCGGGTTGCTGTAGCGGGGTACACACCAAATTCCTTTGATGGCATCATCGCCGGCCGCCAATTCCTCAACCTGGTCCATGTCGGGGCCGGTGTCGTTCATCTTCACGGTAATCATATCAATGTCTAAATAGTCACAGATAAAAAAATGACGATCATATCCGGGGCTGGGACATAAAAATTTAACCTTCGGCAGCTTTGACCAGGGAGGGCTGTCATCCGTGACACCTTTGACCATGGCCCGCATGAAGGTGTCATGCATCATGTTAAGGCTTGAATTCCCGCCGATGATGATTTCATCGGGTGCCACTTCCAGGTATTGGGCAAATAGCTGTTTGACTTCCGGAATCCCATCCAGTCCGCCATAATTCCTGCAATCCGCTGCTTCTTCCGTCAGGTAATTTCTGCTGTTGATGACATCCAGCATGTCACTGGAAAGGTCCAGCTGCTCGGGACAGGGTTTGCCACGGGTGATGTCCAGGGTGGTGCCGCGGGATTTAAATTCGCGGTAGCGATCAAGCAGATCGTCTTTGATCTGCTGTAACTGCCGGGTGCTTAATTGATTGAAATCGGGCATTTTCAGTATCCTTATTTGTAACTGTTCACAGGTTTGGGGCTCCGCCCTTCGGGCTTCGACCCCACAAGCAGGGTTCACCGTTCAGAGCAGGCTTGAACCCCTCATATGAAACTACATTTAAAAAGTTTCTTTTTTGATCAGACTGGACGCTCGCGGCCAGAGGCGGCGCTCGTATGAAACATTTATTTAGACAGGATTTACAGGATTATCAGGATTTATTTTGGACTCGTATTTCTCTATCCTGTCCATCCTGTTGATCCTGTCAGAAAAAGATAGATTCGCTTTGCACAGTCTTTTTTTAAATTGACAGAATTCATTATTCGATGTTGGACGTTCAATGTTCGATGTTCGACGTTCATTTTTTAGTTAACCTGTCATATGAAAATAGCCAAGGACAAAGTTTCTTTTTCGATTTGACCGGCCGCTTTTCAGGCCAGCGGCGGTACTCGTATGAAACTTCACTCATTCCAGTGAATCTGTTGAGTTATCAGCCGCTCTCTATACCACCGACAGATTGTACCATCAAGGCCAAATTAGGCCCTTATCGGGTTTTTTCTGACAACATGTTGTCAGGAACGTAAGGTGTCGGTATTCAGGTTTCAGCAATTAAAAATTTCAAATAACAAATCACAAATATCAAATGGTTCGACAAGCTCACCACCACCCTGAGCCAGGTCGAAGGGCAAATCACAATGACTAAAATCCAAAATTCCAAACACTTGGTTTTTGATCTTATTTGAGATTTGGATATTGTAATTTGGAATTTATTTGGCCCAATTTTAAGATCAGGTGGTGCTTGCAATTTGTTGTTTCTCTCCGAGCCGTAGGTTCGAATCTACGAGCCGGAGGCCGGTTTATCCGGG
>PVMK01116930.1_pt1 | contig 14267 bp, 14 predicted proteins | sample 1853481 | NCBI WGS metagenome assembly PVMK01 (sample SAMN08533507, study PRJNA380276) | Marine sediment metagenome, whole genome shotgun sequencing project. | reverse complement strand
ACGGAGATTTTCCTTATCAGCGATGATATATATCGCAGGCTGGTATACGATGAAGTTGAGTGCCCATATGTATTTCAGTATCATCCCCGGACTGTCGTTACAACCTCCTTCTCAAAGGATCTAGCTCTGCCCGGGGAGCGCATTGGCTATGTCGCCGTCAACCCCCAGTATGACGGTCGAGATGAGTTATTCAACGGATTCGTATTCTGTAATCGCGTGCTTGGTTTTGTCAACGCTCCAGCGCTTATGCAGAACGTGATTCGAGCACTGCAGGATGTTTGGGTTGACATAGACGAGTACGTGCGGAAGAGGGACCTTCTGTACGATAATCTTATCGAGATGGGCTATTCTATAGTAAAGCCAACAGGAGCTTTTTACATGTTACCCAAGTCCCCCATTGAGGATGATGCGGCCTTCGTCAAGGAGTTACAGAAGTACAATGTTCTGGTGGTGCCAGGGAAGGGGTTTGGTGCTCCGGGATACTTTCGCATATCCTATTGCGTTGAGGACCGGGTAATTGAAGGTTCGTTACAGGGATTTAAGGCAGCGGCCAAACAATTCAACCTTTGTTAGTCAGTCCGTGGCTGTATTTATCGAGTAACATTGGGAAGCTTATTGAGCCCGCTGAAAAAGAGGTGCAGGATACTTCCTGCCGGAGGTCTGGGGGTGTCCCCCAGCTTTAAAAAACCCCCCAAGATTGGGGGGTTGATTGAGATTATTTCAGCAGTCTCTTACTAGTCAACCGATAGCGATTTCAAGATCTCCTCTGCCTTCTCTATATCATTGGTTTTGAGTACCACCATCGCCTTGCCTTCCCCTGCCTGACCAATATAAGCATAGAAGTATTTAATGTTGATACCGGCTTTGGCCATTGGCTTCGCCACGCTATTCAGTAGCCCACCGGGAACGTCCGGTATCTGAGCACTTAGCATCCAATCAACCCTCGTTGTAAACTCCGCTTGCCGCAGGGCCTGCAGTCCTTCCTCCGGTTTGTCAAGGATCATGCGCACTATGCCGAACTCCGCTGTATCGCTTACCGAGAGTGCACGTATACTGACCTTCTCCCTCTCAAGGACTTCAAGTATAGCCTCAAGCCGGCCAGGCTCGTTCTCTACAAACACGGATACTTGTTTCAACCTCATTGCCGACCCCCCTTAGCTATTACTCCGTATGACTCAAGGTACTACAACTCACTGCGGTCTACTACCCTTTTCGCTTTACCCTCCGCACGGGCGATAGTCCTGGGCTCCACGAGCTTAATACGAGCAGCGATGCCCAGTACGCTATCCATCTCGGACCGTAGTCTTTTCTCCAGATTTTCCATCTTTCCCATCTCGTCGGAAAAAACTTCATCCGAAACCTCGACCCATATTTCGAGTTCGTCAGTCTTAAAAGCGTGCTGCCTGTCTACAATTATCAAGTAATGTGGTTCTACCCCCTCAACTTCGAGAAGAACGCTCTCTATCTGTGACGGAAAAACGTTTACACCGCGAACGATTAACATATCGTCACTGCGTCCTGTTAACCTGGACATTCTCACCATCGTTCGCCCACACTCACAGGGTTCCGGATTCAGGCTGATGATGTCTCTGGTACGAAACCTGATTACCGGCTGAGCTTCCTTGGTGAGCGTCGTTATTACAAGTTCGCCTTCTTCACCATAAGGTAGCTGTTCTCCCGTTTCCGGGTTTATGACCTCAGCTAGGAAATGGTCTTCCCAGATGTGCATACCACACTTGTAAGGGCACTCTACCGATACCCCTGGCCCGATAACCTCAGTCAAACCGTATACATTGATGGCTATGATACCTAGCCTGTCCTCTATGTCCGCTCTCATCTTTTCGGACCACGGCTCGGCACCGTGTATTCCCAGGCGCAGAGTGGAATCTCGCAGGTCAACGCCCATCTCCCTGGCGGCTTCATGCAGGGTAATCGCGTAGGAGGGGGTACAGGTGATAACCGTAGTGCCCAGGTCTTGTATCATAAGAATCTGACGCTTCGTATTACCGGTACTCGTGGGTATCACCGTGGCCCCAAGGAGCTCAGCACCGTGGTGGAAACCGAGTCCTCCGGTGAATAGACCGTATCCATAAGCGTTCTGAAGCACATCATTTTCTGTTGTACCGGCCGAAGTTAAAGTGCGGGCCATTACCTCGGCCCAGATATCTATGTCATGCTGAGTATATGGCGCAATTATTGGCTTGCCCGTCGTGCCGCTGGAAGAGTGGATTCGCACTACCTGCTCCATGGAAACGGCCATCAACCCGAAAGGGTAATTGTCTCGAAAGTCCAGCTTGCTGGTGAATGGCAGCTTGGTCAGGTCAGCCAGGCTCTGTATATCATCGGGGGTGACTCCCTTTTCCTTCAATGTACGCCGGTAGAAAGGCACCTTCTCATAAACATCCCCGACTTTGGCCTTTAAACGCTCGAATTGTAGCCTCTCCAGCGTCTCTCGCGGCATTGACTCGTTTTCAGGATCGCGAATCATTTCTTGATCTCCCTCGCTTCTATAACTGAATTAGCCTCCTGTAGACCCCTGTCGAAAGCATCAACGCTGGATTCTACGAATTTGGGAGGCAGCCGGCGGCGCATTATATCGGTCCAGGCTTTGGGTTCCAGCTCCAGAAACGCAGATAGGAAACCCAGCATTACCATGTTGACTGCCCTCGGATTGTCTGCCTCCTGAGCAATTCTGATGGCCGGGACCAGGTACGTTTCATCGGTATACTGTGATATTATCCCTTTGATTTCATCCCAGCTTGGGTATGGAATCTTGCCTGTAACGGCTGATATCGGGATAACAACCACATCGGCGACGATGGCTACTCCGTCTGGCTTTAAAAAAGATGCCCATCGCGCAGCCTCCAGTTGTTCCAAACCCACAAGGAAATCGACCTCACCTTTTTTTATCAGAGGAGAGAAAACCTGCGTTCCCCAGCGTACGTGGCTCACTACACTCCCGCCCCTTTGCGACATTCCCAGCGAGTCCGTCTTCTTAACATCGTAACCGTTTTCCATGCCAACCTCGGCCATTCCATCGCTGGCGAGGATAACCCCATAGCCACCGACTCCCACCATTAGCACATTGACATCCTTCATCATTTACTCTCCGATATGGCCCCCTGAGGGCATACCTGGGCGCAGACGCCGCAACCTGTACAGGCTTCACTGTCAATAACGGCTTTGTCTTCCCGGATGGAGATGGCAGGGCAACCCACATCCAGGCAATCAAAGCAGCCGCTGCACTCATCCTCATCCACTTTATACGGAGTGCCCTTTGCCCGCGTGTGAAGCGGGCAGGGTCCTCTCACTATTATTACCGATGGCTCATCATTCGCCACAGACTGTTTAATGGTGGATTCGATGGCTTTCAAATCAAATGCATCAACTACATTGACATCTCTTACACCACACCCTTTTACCAGTGATTCAAGCTCAACTGCTTGTGTCTTGGCATTCTTTGCAGAGATGCCGGTGCCGGGATGTCCCTGGTGACCGGTCATAGCAGTCGTTCCATTATCCAAAATGATAATTGTATTGCTACCCTGATTGTACACCACGTCGATAAGCCCGGTTATACCGGAATGCATGAAGGTGGAATCGCCCAGCACAGCTATGGTTTTATTTGGAACGCCTGCCTTTTCCAACCCCAGCGCCTTCCCTATGCTGGCTCCCATGCAAGCGCAGGTATCCAGAGCTGCAAGCGGGGGATATGCCCCTAAAGTGTAGCACCCTATATCGCCGGTAACAATAAACTCGTCTTCCTTCAATTCTTTCCCGGGGCTGGTGGTACGAAATCCTAACCTTCCAAGGATAAACTCTGCGGCAACGTGGGGACAACCAGCGCATAGCTGAGGTCGGCGTGCCGGTAGTTGCGTCTCCGGCGATACTGGTGCAGGAGCAGGCCCAGATGTTTGCTGTAGCAGGCCCGCCTGTATTGCACCCCTCTCAACTATCTCGGGATCCAGCTCGCCTATTATGGGTATGAACTCTTTACCTGTGACCGCAATGCCCAGGCGTCGCACTTCGTCTTCTAAATAAGGATCAAGCTCCTCTACTACAACCACCCTTTCCACCTCATGGGCGAATCGGCTGATAAGGTTGGAGGGAAAGGGGTAGATCGTTGTTAATTTAAGATGGGAGGCATCCTTGAATACTTCTCTGGCGTACTGGTATGCTACCCCGTCAGCTATCACACCGAGCTTTCGGTCCGCCAGCAACATCTCGTTCAGGGGAAAGTCCTCAACATATGCCCGCAATTTGATAATGCGCTCCTCCATGGCCTGTCGCCGGACCCGGGCATTCGAGGGAACCATCACGAATTTTGCAGGCGAGCGGATAAAACTGGGTTTCCTTAAGTCGCTTTTCCGCTCTCCTTTCACCTCTACCACGGTCTTGCAGTGAGATATCCGAGTGGTGGCACGCAGTAGCACTGGAGTGTCGAATTCCTCGCTAATATTGAAGGCCCATTCCATTAAATCATAGGCATCCTGGCTGTTAGTGGGCTCAAGCATGGGTACTTTGGCGATTCTGGCGAAGTGACGATTGTCCTGCTCGCCCTGTGAGCTATGCTCTCCCGGGTCATCGCACGAAACTATTACCAGCCCGCCAACTACGCCCGTAGTGGAAACTGCAAAGAAGGGATCAGCCGCCACATTCAGCCCAACGTGTTTCATGGATACCAGGGCACGGACACCACTGTAGCTTGCCCCTATACCCACCTCAAGGGCAACTTTTTCATTGGTCGACCACTCGGTATACACATCGTCCATACGAGCGATGTTTTCCATTATCTCGGTGCTCGGTGTTCCGGGATAGGCTGTCGCCACAACCACGCCGGCGTGATATGCACCCAGTGCTATGGCTTCGTTACCCGATAATAGCTGTTTCATAATATGTCATTCCCGATTTATCATTCTACCATGCGTGTTACAGACTATGCCACACTTTTACCCAAATATGCTTGTCTCACCCTATCGTCACCCATGAGCTCTTTAGCGGTGCCCTCTATGGTAATTCGCCCTCTTTCCATAACATATCCTCGATCGGCTATCTTGAGCGCTGCAGTGGCATCCTGTTCGATAAGTAGTATGGTGAGCCCTTCATCTCTAAGTCTAGCTATAAGCTTCAGGATTTCCTTTACCAGATTGGGTGCCAGTCCGAGGGAGGGTTCGTCAAGCAGAAGCATGTTAGGTGAGGACATTAGCGCGCGGCCGATGGCCAGCATCTGTTGCTCCCCTCCGCTTAGGCTGCCAGCCTTTTGTTTTTGCCGTTCTTTGAGTATGGGGAAGAGCTTAAACACCGTTTCCAGATTTGACTGATATGCATGGCTACGCAGGAACAATCCAATGTATGCTACGGCGCTCAGCCGGTTCCGGGCACATTGTGTGTAGGCACCCATAGTCAGGTTGTCCTTCACCGACATGGCTCCGAAAATCTGTCTTCCTTCGGGGACATAGGCTATGCCGAGCCGCACGGTGCTGTGAGAAGCAAGTCCCGAAATCTGGCGTTGGTCCAGCGAGACTCTGCCACTCTTCAGAGGCACTGCTCCGGATATGGCGTTCAGCAAGCTGGTCTTGCCGGCCCCATTGGCCCCGATGATGGTTACGATCTCACCATCGTTCACAACCAGGGAAACCTCTTTCAGCCCCATAATCCGGCCATAAGCGACTGATACGTTTTCGACCCTAAGCATTACTCCTCATCGTCCCCTAAGTAAGCAGAGATGACCCTTTTATCCTTCTGGACTTGAGCTGCGGTACCCTCCGATATTTTCTGCCCGCCGTCCAGTACAATGAGCCATTCGGCAAGACCCATCACCAGCGGCATGTCATGCTCCACCAGTATAACGCTGATTCCCATTTCCCGAATGCGGCGGATAAGATCGCTCAGTTCACGCTTCTCCAGAGTGTTCAGCCCGGCGCCGGGCTCATCCAGTAGAAGAAGCTTGGGCTCGGTGGCCAGGGCCCGGGCGATTGACAGTAGTTTCTGCTGGCCCAATGGCAGGCTGACAGCACTTTGATCGGCATGCGTTCCTAACCCCACCATATTGAGGTATTTCATGGCGTTGAGGGAGATAGTTTCCTCCTCATGACGAGCCCTGGGGAGTCGGAGAGCGGCCGCCAGAAAACCGTAGCGGCTACGGGGATGCTGGCCCGTCATTATATTTTCCAGGACGGTCATGTTCCCGAAGAGGAGAACATGTTGAAAGGTACGTACGATGCCCAGAACTGCGCGCTTATGAGGCGGAGTGTTCTTAAGCGGCGTGCCCTGAAACAGTATCTCGCCATCACTTACCGAATATACACCAGCAATAAGATTAAAGAGCGTGGTCTTACCCGCACCATTGGGGCCAATGATGGCAGTGATCTTACCTGCCTCAATTGCCAGGTCCACTTTATCAAGAGCTACTAGGCCCCCGAAGGCCTTGCTCAGTCCCCTAGTTTCGAGTATGGGTTCGCTCACGGTTCAGTCTCCCTCTGTGTATACCTTAATCGCCATCGCTCGAAAAGTTCCTGAAGTTTAACAAACAGACCTTCGGGCATGAAAATCATTACCACGATCAGTATAGCTCCGTAGATAACAACATCCCATTCGCCGAACCCAAGCAGTAGCTCATCGCTTAATATGCGAGTGGTACCGGCCCCGAAAATGGCGCCCCATATACTGGCCAGCCCCCCTATCACCGCCATCACTACAAACCTTACTGAGGCGAGAAAGTCAAAGGACTGGGGGCTGACGAAGCGGAGGTGGTGGACAAGGAGACTGCCAGCCAGAGAGGCATATACAGCGCTCAATACGAAAATCTTTACCTTGAAATGAGTTGCATTAATGCCTATTGATTCAGCGGCAGCCTCGCTACCATGAATGGCCCTGAGCGCTCTGCCGGACCGCGATCTCACGATGTTCTGCGATATTAACAGGGTGGCGAGGCAGAAGAACCAGACCAGGAAATACCGTTTGAAGGAAGTATCGAAGACAAACCCGCCGATGGACAGATAGGGAATACCGGCCATGCCATCTGGACCGCCGGTAATCTGGCTCAGTTGCCTGAAGAGGATCCACATGATCAGGCCAAGTCCCAGGGTAGCCATGGCGAGATAGTTGCCTCTAAGTCTGAAGATGGGAAAGCCTATGACATAGGCAAAGAAACCCGTGGCTGCTGCGGCAATCAGCATTGCCAGCCAGGGATTGACGCTGTATGTCTTGCTGAGGACAGCAGAGAAATAGGCACCAAGGCCATAGAAGGCGGCCTGTCCCAGGGATACCTGCCCGGTATAGCCCATTAGGAGGCACAGTCCTACCGTAACTATAGTACTGATGCCGATAAAGATCATAAGGGTAGTGTACTGGCCGAGGAACCAGTCGAAGGGTATTAAAATGAGGAAAAGCAGCAGCGCAGCAATCGCGAGGAAAGTCCAGTTACTCTTCACCATTGCTAACATCAGCTTGCTCTCTCTTCCTCCGCCAGCCTACCTGACCAAAGCAGTAGTATCAAAAGCAGAACTACTAAGGCGATAACGTCCTTATAGGCCGAGGTGAAGGGTCCCCAGTCTAACCCTACAGATAGGGACTCAACTATTCCCAGGGTAAAGCCTCCGATAACTGCAGCAATCGGGCTCTTGAAGCCACCGATGGATGCCACCACAAAACCCTTGAGCCCGAGCATGACCCCTACGTTGTAGGAGGTAAGGGTCAGAGGAGCCATGACTGCCCCGCCAATGCCGCCAATGGCTGCTGCCAGGGCGAAGGCGATTAGCGCCATTGTTTTGGCATTGATGCCTACCAGGCCAGCGGCCCTTGGGTTTATAGCGCATGCCTTTAACGCCTTTCCTACCATGGTGTAGGATAGAAAGAGGTGCAGCAGAGCCGTCACTGCCAGCGTGGTGCCGATTATCCACAGTGCCTGGGGGTGAATATAGGCTCCTAAGAAGCGTATGGATTCACTACCGGCCCAGTAAGGAGGGCGTACGAAGTCCACTCCCCATAGCTCCCCGGCGATGCCACGAATGAAGATGGCGACACCGATGGTAATGATGATCAGGCTAATTACGGAGGCGTTCCTGGCGGGACGGATGGCAAACAAATACATAACCGCCCCAATGGCTGCAGAGATCAGTACCGATAAGATGATGGCGGGTGCCAGGGGAAGCCCGGCAGAAACAGCGAGTGTAAACGAGAGCATGCCCCCCAGCATTACAAATTCGCCCTGGGCGAAGTTAATGATGCGGGTTACGGCATAGATGATTGTAAAGCCGAGGCCTACCAGGGCGTAGATGCTGCCCATGGTAAGACCGGATATGAGATATTGAAGGAACTGGTCTGCTGACATGTGTCGGATTTCTTAGCTTTATAATAAAATAATAGGGAGGGAAAGTCTATCTTTCCCTCCCTATTTTATATCCGGAGATCGTAGAATAAGCTGGTTTCTACTGTGACCAGGTCCACTTCCCGTCGACTATCTCGATCATTGCCAGAGAGCCGGGCTGCATTCCAAGGTGATTATCGGACGACATGTCGAAAATGCCGCTGATGCCGATAAAATTTGTAATCTCCTCTATGTTATCTCTGACAGCAGCCCTGGTAAGCCGCAGTGACTCATCCGACGCATAAGGGTCCTCAAGTGGGAGTTCGTCGAGGGACATAACCACCATTTGGAGGGCGTCCCAGGCATGTCCGCCAAAGGTGTTGATAGTACCATTGCCGTATATGGCCTCGTAGTCATCCCTATATTGCGTCAGGACTTCTTTCTGAGGGTCATCGGCCGGAATGTCGTCAGCGATTATCAGCTTGCCCGCGGGGAAGATAACCCCGTTAGCGGCATCCCCTGCCGCATTAATAAATGCCATGTTGGCAATTCCATGGCTGCAGAGCAGTGGTATTTCCATTTGCAGCGTTTGCATGTCCAGGGCAACGATGGCCGATCCTTTGTCGGTATCCCAACAGACTACTGCTTCAGCATCCGTGCCCCCGATATGGGTAAGCTGAGACTGCATGCTGGTGTCACCCTCGCTAAATGTCTGGTCATCTACAATCGTAATCCCATAGTCAGAAGCATCATCTATAAGGATGCCCCTACCGGTAGCCCCAAACCCGGAGGTATTGGTTATGATGGCGATATCGACTGATATCCATGCTCTCAAGGTACATGTAGATTTCGGCGATCGCCTCTTTATCTGTCTGAGTCTTGAATATCCAATACCGCTCGCCTACCGGTTCTACAATCCCGATATTCGCAGCGCAGGAAACCAGGGGGATCTCTGCCGTGGTTATCGTGTCGAGAATGGCAAGGCTACTTCCACTGGTAGTGGGCCCGATAATAGCCAGCACTTCGTCCTCGATAAGTTTGGTCGCCAGCGTGACGGCCTTTTCTGGAAGGGTCTCATCATTCTGAATAATGACCTCCAGAGGATGTCCATTAATTCCACCCGCATCGTTTATCTGGTCCACCATCATTTCCACTGTATTTTTTTCAGGGACGCCAAGGTTAGAGGCGCCACCAGTAGTAGAGAATATAGCGCCTACCTTGTAGGTCACTACCTCTTCTTCGGTGCTGCTGCAATTGGCGGAGACGGCAACCAATGCCACTACCATAAGTAGCATTACCGACATTGTTAGGTACTTTTTCATATATCTTTCCTCCTTTATCTAATCCTCTCGCATAATATATCAGACTATACCGTTTTCTATACCCATATTACATATAGACTCCTCCTATTCTTGCTATGTGGCAGAGAGTATAGCATATAAAATCAATTGGTGCAAGGTTTGACTCTTGTATTCTCCATGAATAAGTGTGTATCTCTGACATCACAGCCCGGGTTAGCTGCCAAAATCCTCATGCGGAAGCTATCCATGTTACGGCAGCCATAAGCCATCCTCTTTAAGGTCTTAATGCGGTTGTTCTGATATTGACCACTGACAGTCAGCAACCAGTGTATAATAAGAGATCGCTGAAGAAGAGGTGCAGGATACTTCCTGCCGGGGGTCTGGGGGTGTCCCCCAGCTTTAGAAATCCCCCAAGATTGGGGGATTAGGGGGTTGAATGAAAACTATTTCAGCAGACTCAATAAGATCGACCTATAAAAGGCGCAATGAAAAACTATCTCAAGAGACAAACAGCGGGAACTTTAGGCAGGTGGCTCCTTATTCTTGCAGGAACCATTTTTTTAGGGCTCGCAGTTATTGGTATAGCCTTGCCTCTTATACCTACTACTCCTTTCCTCTTATTAGCTGCTGCATGTTATGCCAGAAGTTCAAAAAGATTCAGCAATTGGCTCCTGGGCAACAGGTTTTTTGGAAAAGTCATTGATAACTACCGGGAGGGAAAAGGAATCCCGTTAAAATTAAAGGTTTTATCCATTTCACTCCTGTGGATAACGATAGGATGTTCAGTTGCTTTCGCCATTCACATTCTTGCTGTTCAAATTATTCTGTTACTTATAGCCTTTGGCGTCACCTTGCACATTATGTTTCTTCCGACGCCGCGCCAGTTGTGATAGAGCTCTATATAACTGATAAAGCTGCTGTATACTGAAAAAGCTAACCTCCCAACCCCTTAGTCCCCAATCATGATGGACTTTTTGATGCTGGGGGGCACCCCTTTTTCAGCCGTCTCTGAAAAATAACCCTTAGTGCTAGGCTTGCCCTCTCAACCAGTTTTTCAATACGTGACATAGCTCACGTTGAAAGAGTGAAGAACGGTTGATAATAGAATCAGACTGGCTTAGACTGGTATGGCACATATATTAGAACGCAGGGAGGGATAACCAAATTAAAGCTGCAGTTATCAAGGAGAAAGGAAGCCTCTCTATTGAAGAGGTCGCTACCCCTAAACCAGACGAAGGGGAAGTGCTGATCGAAGTCAAATACTGTGGTATCTGCGGTTCCGATGTCCGTTTGATTCTGGATGGGATATTGGCCACCGGAATGATACCGGGGCACGAGTTCTGCGGTACGATCGCGGAAATTGGCCCGGGTGTTGAAGGATGGAAGATTGGCGAACGGGTGACCGCAGTACCATACACCACATGTGGGGAGTGCTACTACTGCTTGCAGGAGCAGCAACACCATTGCAGCAGAATTAAGATAGTGGCAGTGAATCCCCGAATGCCCGGAGCTTTCGCCGACTCCGTTAAGGTGAGAGCCTCGATGTTGCGCCGGTTACCCGACGAAGTATCGGATGAGGAGGCAGCAACCGTCGAGCCGTGTGCTGTTTCCCTCCATGCAGTCAGGCATTCTGGTATGAAAGCGGGGGATTCAACTGTGATCTTCGGTGCCGGAGCGATCGGCCTGTTTGCTCTTCAATGTGCTCGGATGGAGGGGTCAGGATCCGTATATGTAATCGAGCCGGTGGAGTACCGATCTCATGTAGCAAGCACTCTTGGCGCGGACCGGGTTCTCTACCCGCAGAACTTGAACGTCGTGGGAGAAATACGTCGTCTCACGACGGAGGGCGCCGATATCGCCTATCTCTGTACGGATACTCCACCGGTTCTTCATATAGCAATGGACAGCGTGAGAAAACAGGGCAAGGTTATTGTGGTAGCAGGCAGCCTGTCTGCTGAGGTGGTTCCTCAGCTATTGATGTGGAAAGAGATCGAGGTCAAAGGTTCTTTTATGTACACTGATAATGAGTTCTCACAGGCTATCGACCTTTTCAGGCAAAAGAAAATCACCACGAAGGGGATGATCTCGAGAATCATACCCCTGGAGGAGTTACCCAGGATGATTGAGGATCTGAGCCATCCCGCTTCCGACATAAAGGTCCTCGTGAAACCGTGATCAGTTGGTGGACCCGTTGGAACTGGATGCGGCTTCCGGTGAGCATTCGGATGGAGCCACTATTAACTTCATTGCCCTGGGGATTGGGATAGCAGCATCGTTCAATGCTTTGCCTATCCATACAGCGAGAAGAACGGTCGTAAGCGCTGGCGAAGGGAAATGGTGCAGATTGCACTTCATGCCAGCCCGGCCAAGCGGATTATAGGGAGGCCCTAAAATGGGATCGCTCCAATTCAATCCAAGTCTAATATATTTTGTGGACTGATTCTTAGGGGAAAGGTCACCCCTCTCTTACTATAGCCCCTGCCGAATTTTTTCTTTCTCAATTATGCGATTTCGTCGTACATATCAACCGACATGTCCCCATCAAGAAGAGGTATTACTACATCAAACAGGTCTTTAAGGTAAGGACTTGCACAGTGCTGCATAAATGCATCCATATCTCTATATTTCTCCAAAACCATAAACGTTGCCGGATCATTCTGTGATCGATGCAGATTGTATAGTAAAGTTCCTTCCTCTTTCCTCGCCTTGGGGAGCACCTCTCGGAAGGCTTCCTCGATCTTAGCTTCCCCTCCACTTTTGGCTTTGAGTTTTGCAACGACTGTAATCATCATACCTCCTTCATTAAGTTCCCGGTTAGATAATAATACTGGATGAGTTTGGCTCGTTTCCTGGCCAATTATCGTAGCAGTACAACATCCTTTTTAGAGTATCAGAGCCAAGAATCCAAAACTGTTATATAGTATAGCATAGAATTTAGCCCTCAAGCCAAAATTTGTCAATTCGACATTGACATACAGAATGCAAGTCAGTAGGATACAAGTCTACGTAATGAAAATTCAGTCGAATTTCGCAGTTAAAGGAGAGGAGCAGAGCTATGCAAGATAACAATACAGAGAATCAGAGCTTACAGGGAGGAATGGGTCTTATAACAAGGTATCATCCCCTCCATGAACTCTTAGGCATGACGGTTGAGCCGCTGGACAATGACAGTTTCTGCATAAAATTTGCAATGAGAGATGATTTATGCGGATATCCAGGGGGAGGTATCCTGTATGGAGGGGTTATAGCTGCGGTGATAGATATTATAGGAGGCGTTACAGTTTCCTGGAGTCGGATAAAGGATGTAAAAGAACAACCCCTGCAAGAACAAGTAAAGAGACTGAAAAATATTGGCACCGTTGACTTGCGGGTTGATTACCTACGACCGGGCAAAGGCAAAGAGTTCACTGTGACATCTTCTATAATACGCACTGGCAAATCGATAGTGGTCACCCGAATGGAATTACATAATGAGGAACAGCGCCTTATAGCTGTAGGCACAGGAACATACATGGTAAGTTAATATACTGGTTTTTTCCTTCTGCTGCTATCAGGATAGATCTCGAAATAGGTTTTGCATCTGGTTTATGAATTTCCATTCCTCCGGCTATTCCTGCCACAGGCACTCTACCCATATGAACTAGCCTGCGTCCGGCCAGCCTGCATCCTTGAGCCTGACAGCCCGAAAAGTGTATAGTATGTCCTGTACGCCACACAAAGTGGCAGCCCAACAGGATCACTACAGTTATCGAGACCGCTGAAAAAGAGGTGCAGGCTACTTCCTGCCGGGGGTCTGGGGGTGTCCCCCAGCTTAATAACTCCCCCAAGACTGGGGGATATAGGGGGTTGATTGAGACTATTTCAGCAGTCTCTATACTTATGCAAGACTGAGGAGGATTTCGATGAAGGCATGTGAAGGACAGTTGGGGCGAATTTTTGTAATACGTCTTGAAGACGGCGACGTAGTGCCCGCGTGTATTGAAGATTTCGCGGAGAGGAACGGGGTATCTGTCGGTCAGGTTATTCTAGTTGGCGGGATCGGGGATGGTGAAGTCGTTGTCGGCCCCAGACGTTCAAACGAAAGGCCACCGCAGCCAATGCTACTACCAATCGATGGCGCGCACGAAGTAGTTGGAGTCGGGGTGCTCGCCCCGGGGGAAGATGGGAAACCAATATTGCACATACATGCTGCGCTGGGACGTTCTGGTAAAACCATGAGCGGGTGCTTACGACCCGGCGTTACCACCTGGCTCGTTGCTGAAGCAATACTATATGAAATTCTAGGTGCAAATGCAGTACGTATCAAAGATGAGCAGAGTGGTTTTGCGCTCCTGGATATTGTAACCAAAGGGGACAATCCGCATAAGAGAGCTTAGGCTTCAACCATTATCAGCAATCTCTTTCTAATCCTGGGAAGAACACCGCTTATTGGATACAGCATTGATAGACGGGCGGTGCTCGGCTACTATACTACACTTGATTGCTTACTCACAGCGGAGGGAAATGTGAACGAAGAAAACGGCGGCCGGTTAGTAGATTTCACGACACAACGGAAGAGCTCTCGAAAGCGGAGCTTATTGAACTTGTACGATTGTATTCCAAATTATTCCTGGCGGTAGACGGTTTTTGGTACCTGGCTATCAATGCAATAGTGGATG
>PVMK01136036.1_pt1 | contig 14268 bp, 14 predicted proteins | sample 1853481 | NCBI WGS metagenome assembly PVMK01 (sample SAMN08533507, study PRJNA380276) | Marine sediment metagenome, whole genome shotgun sequencing project. | reverse complement strand
CGATACGATTGGAACCGGTAAAAAAGTAAATAATAACATTCTGATCCAAAATAGGGTTATACGAAATGAAGACTCGGTGTCCATCGTTCCATTTAAAATCTATAAGATAAAAGATGTCAATATCTATACGGATGAAGGCTTCAGAAATAAGAATGCTACCGTTCAAGATTCGGTTTTCTATAATAATTTCAACCTTTACAGTTACGGTAAAATGAGGTATCGCCCCAAAGCGCTTACCGATGCCGTTTTCATTTCAAAGGGTAATGTATTTAGGGATACTGACCGTACCCTAACGTATCGCCATTTAACCGAATTAAACACCTTTAAATATCCTAATATCGAATTCATAGAAAATGTAAACGATACAACCCTTACCGCGAATATTTATTTATCGCCCCGAAAAAAATACGGGCTCGCATTTAATATCGATATTTCCCAAAGCAACATACAATCTATTGGCTTTTCCTTTAGTACGTCATTATCCATACGAAACATTTTTAGAGGAGCCGAAACTCTTGAAGTCTCTGCCATTGGGGCTATTGCGGCATCGAAGGACGGCTCGGGAAACAATGATCAGTTTTTTAATATAAATGAACTTGGAGCCGATTTGAAACTCACTATCCCCAGATTCTTTTTCCCTTTTAACACCGAAAACATACTCCCTAAATACATGTCACCGAGTACAAGGATTAGCTTAGGATTTACCAGCCAGACCAATATTGGACTGGACAAACAGACTGTAAACGGTATTTTTAACTATGCATGGAATCCTTCAAAAAAGGTTACTAACAAACTCGATCTATTCAACATCCAATATGTAAGGAATCTTAACCCGGATAATTATTTTAGCGTATATCAAAATTCTTTCGAAAGTCTCGAGACCGTTGCATTGGATGTTTACAATACTCCGGAAGAATTTATTTCCATAGATGAAAATGGTAACGAAAATTTAATTGAATCCAAAGCGGACGAATTTATCGATGTGGTACTTGATGACACCGGTTTTAAAGCCTCAAACCCCGATGAGTATCAAACCGTTAATAACATTGATGAAAGAAAGAACAGGCTCACGGAAGATAACCTTATTTTTTCCACAAACTTCAGTTTTCAGCAGGACAAGCGTGAAAATCTTTTTGATGAGAATTTTTCCATTTTTCGCTTTAAGTTGGAAGCTGCCGGTAATATGCTAACAGCTGTGTCCAAACTTGCCGGTATTAAGAAAAATAGTGATAATAAGTACAATTTATTCGGTGTAAATTATTCTCAATATGTTAAAACCGAATTAGACTACATTAAGCACTGGGATCTGGGCAAAAATAATGTCCTGGCCATACGAAGCTATTTTGGTATTGCCATCCCATATGGCAATTCTACCAACATTCCTTTTTCTAAAAGTTTCTATGCCGGAGGCGCCAACGACAACAGGGCATGGACCGCCTATAATCTTGGTCCGGGTAGTTCCGATAGCAATGACGAATTTAATGAAGCGAATATGAAACTGGCCTTTAGCGTGGAACATCGTTATAATTTATTTGGAAATGTAAAAGGTGCCCTTTTTATAGATGCCGGTAATATCTGGAACGTCCTGGATGATGTTGAAGATAATAATGCCACGTTTACCGATTTTGGTTCTTTAAAAGATATTGCCATAGGTGCTGGTTTTGGCCTGCGTTATGACTTCAGTTTTTTTGTGCTTCGAGGCGATATAGGGTTTAAAACTTACGACCCCTCCTATAGAGATCAAAATCGCTGGTTTAACGATTTTAATTTCGGGAATGCCGTTTATAATATTGGAATAAATTACCCATTCTGATTTTTTATAAACAATAACGTTTTCGTAAATAATTTCGGTCTAACAATATCTTTGCTATCTTCTTTTTTTGTTTAAAAATGATTACTTTTGAAGCTTTAATTTCATTAATAAAAACTAATAAAATGGGGCATAATATTAAAGCAGGAGTAGCTACAGGAAAGGAAGTCCAGGACATTTTTAAACTTGCAAAGGAAAAGAAATTTGCATTACCCGCAGTAAATGTTATTGGTTCAAACACTATTAATGGTGTTCTAGAAACCGCCAGGGATTTAAATGCTCCGGTAATAATACAATTTTCAAATGGAGGCGCTGTTTACAATGCCGGAAAGGGTTTAAGTAACGAGGATCAAAAGGCAGCAATTTCCGGTGCCGTGGCCGGTGCGAAACACGTTCATTTAATGGCTGAAGCATATGGTGTCCCGGTAATTTTACATACCGATCATTGTGCTAAAAAGCTATTGCCATGGATCGATGGACTGCTTGACGCAAGTGAGCAGCATTTTGCCGAAACCGGAAAACCATTGTATAGCTCCCACATGATAGATCTCTCGGAAGAACCCATAGAAGAAAATATTGAAATATGTAAACAATATTTGGATCGTATGGCCAAAATGGGAATGACCCTGGAAATTGAATTAGGAATAACCGGTGGTGAGGAAGATGGTGTTGATAATACCGATGTGGACGATTCTAAATTATATACGCAACCCGAAGAGGTAGCTTATGCTTTTGAAGAGTTAAGCAAAGTTAGCGATCAGTTTACTGTCGCAGCAGCATTTGGAAATGTTCATGGCGTTTACAAACCGGGAAATGTGAAGTTAACCCCTAAAATCCTTAAAAATTCTCAGGAATATGTATCCAAAAAATATAATGTGGAACACAATCATATTGACTTCGTTTTTCATGGTGGTTCTGGCTCTTCAGTAGAAGAAATTAGGGAAGCTATTGGTTACGGGGTTATTAAAATGAACATCGATACCGACATGCAATATGCATTTATGACGGGTATTCGCGATTATATGAAAACGAACGAAGATTATTTACAAACACAAATTGGGAATCCCGATGGCAGCGATGTCCCTAACAAAAAATACTATGATCCCAGAGCATGGTTACGTAAAGGAGAAAACACCTTTGTTGATCGTTTAAAAAAGGCATTCGAAGATTTAAATAATGTGAACACATTATAAATTTATGTAGCTTTGCATTCTAACTAACACTTAAATAAGCTTATGGCTTGGTTTAAAAGAACAGATAAAGGAATACAAACACCTACCGAATCAAAAAAAGACACTCCTAAAGGATTATGGTATAAATCTCCAACCGGAAAAATCATAGATACCGAGGAACTGGAGAAAAATTTTTATGTAAGTCCAGAAGATGGGTATCATGTAAGAATAGGAAGTAACGAATATTTTAAGATCCTTTTTGACGACAATAATTTTGAAGAGCTTGACCCTAATATTTCTTCGAAGGATCCTTTGAAATTTGAGGATAATAAGAAATATATAGACCGGTTAGTAGCTGCACAGGAAAAGACGAAATTAAAAGATGCCATACGTACTGCAGTTGGAAAATCTAAGGGCAAGGACCTGGTTATTGCATGTATGGACTTTAGTTTTATCGGTGGTTCTATGGGAAGTGTCGTTGGAGAGAAAATTGTTCGAGCGGCACAATACGCATTAAAACACAGAATCCCTTTTGTTATAATTTCCAAATCTGGAGGCGCCCGTATGATGGAGGCCGCATTATCATTAATGCAATTACCCAAGACCGCGGTAATGCTGGCAAGACTGGAAGAAGAAAAAATTCCATATATATCACTATGTACCGACCCTACAACCGGAGGCACTACGGCTTCGTTTGCCATGCTGGGCGATATTAATATTGGCGAGCCGGGTGCTTTAATAGGATTTGCGGGACCAAGAGTTGTGCGCGATACTACCGGTAAAGAATTACCAAAAGGTTTTCAATCGGCAGAGTTTGTTTTAGAACATGGTTTTTTAGATTTTATCGCTCCCAGGCATGATTTGAAAAATAAAATAAACGCCTATATCGATTTAATATTAAATCAACCTTTAAGAGAATAAAAAAAGCGACCTCAATGGGTCGCTTTTTTAATTACCAAGTTATATAAGTCTAGTTAAGAATAATTTCTCTTACTTCTCCATCTTCGTTGGTGAAGGTGGCCAAATTATCGCAGTCTCCTTCTCCAAAATCCAATACTCCGCTAAAATTTGTGTGTTCTATTTCTACAGTCCCACTTACAAAATAACGGCAAATGACCTCCCTGCGTAATGGGAGCACAACTTCGTGACTGTGAGTATTCCCATCTCTAAAAATCGAAGTCCAGCTTCCGGTAATCTCAAATACATTATCACTAAAAATACCGCTTCCATGCCCTTCTATCCATTCCCTGACCTTAGTTCCTGTTCTTGAAGCTTCAGTGCCATCGGGCCAAACCACTATGATGTCAACAGTTTTAGTAAATTGGGGATTTCCATTATCGTTAGAAAGTTCCTTTAAAAAAGATTTTCCGCCAATAATATTTTTATCATTAAAATAAAAATCACTGAGCACCTTAGTGATCAATACCTGTTGCGCATCAGGGTCATGCACATAAGATAAATTGATAATTCCTTTTAAGGTATTTCCCCTAATTACACAACCCTCCGTTCCAAAATCGATGGTAATGAGCCTGGAACTTTCTTCGATTATTACCGTTATGGTAACACAATCGGGTAAATCAAAATGTGGGGGTGTTCTGCCAAATTCGCTTTGCTCCTGGGTTTCATAAACATCCAGGGCAATATCATCTGCCGCTTCAGAGGAGGCATCAATCTCTGAGGACATTACCAGTTCTGATAGGTCTTGCTGAAGTTCTTGCTCATCAATTTCAGCAGTCTCATTGTTGCTACACCCTAAAAGAAATAGGGTAAAAATGGCTGCCGAAATTAATGTTTTGGTAGGTGAATTCATCTTTTTCATAATTTTGTGATTTAAGTTTATATAATGTTAAGACTTTCATAAAACAGAAAGGTTTAATACTTCAGCCTTGAAATTTGAACAATTAATATATTTAGGCCTTAAACAGGAATAAATCGGCCTAATATTTGGAATACATTTTTTAGTTCCTTCAAAATAGGGTTTCACTAAAAAATTAGTACCTTTGCCGCTTGAAAGAAAATCTTTCATGATACATAAAAATCATTTAACTAAATATTGGAATGTATTTAACAAAAGAAGCTAAAGAGAAAATCTTTAAAAAACATGGTAAAGATGCAAAGAACACGGGTTCTGCCGAAGGTCAAATTGCATTATTTACCCACAGAATTAATCACCTAACAGGACACTTAAAAAATAATCGTAAGGATTATAATACGGAACGTTCTTTGGTAAAATTAGTTGGTAAACGCAGATCTTTGCTCGATTACCTCACTAAAAAAGATGTCTTAAGATATCGTGCCATAGTTAAAGAATTAGGATTAAGAAAATAATTAAAAAGGCCACACTAAAAGGCGTGGCCTTTTGTTTTACCTCGAATAATGTCGAGATTTTATTGAAGATTCTGAAGTAATTTCAGAACATGGAAGAAGCTAGTTACAGTTTTTCATTGGTCGTCACAACAACTACACAACACAACACAGTCCGTCCAGTCAGGCGGAGACCATTGTTTAATTAGAATTAAAAATATTTATGATTCCAAAAGTTTATAGAGAGGTCATTGACCTCGGTGATGGAAGAGAGATTTCCATCGAAACAGGAAAATTGGCCAAGCAGGCACACGGATCTGTTGTGGTACAGTCTGGAAAATGTATGTTATTATGTACCGTTGTTTCCAATTACAAACAAAGCGATGTTGACTTTTTACCGTTAACAGTAGATTATCGTGAAAAATTTGCCGCTTCGGGGCGTTACCCCGGGGGATTCTTTAAGAGAGAAGCCAGGCCAAGTGATGGAGAGGTGTTAACCATGCGTATTGTAGACCGTGTTTTACGTCCATTATTTCCAAAAGATTACCATTGCGAGACCCAGGTTATGATACAGTTAATGTCTCATGACGAAGATGTTATGCCGGATGCCATGGCAGGGCTGGCAGCATCGGCTGCTATACAGTTATCGGATTTTCCTTTTGAATGTGCCATTTCGGAAGCTCGTGTAGGCCGTGTTAATGGTGAATTTGTTATCAACCCGACAAGAGCGCAATTATTGGAATCGGACATCGATATGATGATCGGTGCATCGGAAGATTCTGTAATGATGGTTGAAGGTGAAATGGATGAGATCTCTGAAGAAGAAATGGCCGAGGCTATTAAATTCGCCCATGAAGCCATAAAGACACAATGTGCCGCTCAAATGAAATTGGCTGACGCCGTTGGAAGGAAAGAAGTGCGTGAGTATGAAGGTGAAAGTGAAGATGAAGATCTGGCAAAGAAAATACACGACATGGCTTACGATAAGGTATATGCCGTAGCGAAGGCAGGATTGGCCAAACAGGAAAGAAGTGCTGCTTTTTCCGAAATTAAAGAAGAGATTAAAGCTACTTTTTCTGAAGAAGAATTGGAAGATATTGGGGACATGGTATCGAAATACTATAGGAAGGCCGAAAAAGCCGCTATTCGTGACCTGACCTTAAATAAAGGCAAGCGTTTAGACGGGCGTAAAACGGATGAGATAAGACCAATATGGTGCGAGGTTGATTATTTACCTTCAACCCATGGCTCTGCAGTCTTTACACGTGGAGAAACACAGGCCCTGGCAACGGTTACTTTAGGAACATCGAGAGAAGCTAATAAAATAGACATGCCGTCCTTCGAAGGTGAAGAGCGTTTCTATTTACACTATAACTTCCCTCCTTTTTGTACCGGTGAAGCGAGGCCCATAAGAGGTACTTCCCGTCGTGAAGTCGGACATGGATACCTTGCACAGCGTGCTTTAAAAGGAATGGTTCCTGAAGACTGCCCTTATACGGTAAGAATAGTTTCCGAAGTACTGGAAAGTAACGGTTCGTCTTCTATGGCCACCGTATGTTCTGGTACAATGGCACTTATGGATGCCGGAGTTCAGCTTAAAAAACCCGTTTCGGGTATTGCCATGGGATTAATTTCTGATGCAGAATCAGGGAAATATGCGGTTTTATCCGATATATTGGGAGATGAAGATCATTTGGGAGACATGGACTTTAAAGTTACCGGAACTGCCGACGGAATTACAGCTTGCCAGATGGACATTAAAGTTAAAGGGCTTCCATACGAAATTCTGGTTAATGCCTTAAATCAAGCACGTGATGGCCGTCTTCATATTCTTGAAAAACTGACGGATGCAATTGCGGCTCCTAATGCCGATGTAAAACCACATGCTCCAAAAATGGTTACCAGAACCATTCCGGGAGAATTTATTGGTGCCTTAATAGGACCTGGCGGAAAAGTAATCCAGGAATTACAAAAAGCGAGTTCTACAACTATTGTAATTAATGAAGATCCTGATACCGAAGAAGGTATCGTTGAAATATTGGGTACCGATCAAGATGGTATTGATATGGTTCTTGCCAAGATCGAATCCATATTATTCAAACCTGAAAAAGGCAGTGTATACGAAGTGAAAGTTATTAAAATGCTCGACTTCGGTGCCGTTGTAGAATATAATGAAGCTCCAGGGAATGAAGTTTTACTGCATGTGAGTGAGCTGGCCTGGGAACGTACAGAAAATGTAAGTGACGTTGTTAATATGGGTGATGTATTTGATGTGAAGTATTTTGGCCTTGACCCGAGAACCCGTAAAGAAAAGGTGTCGCGTAAAGCCATTTTACCTAAACCTGAAGGTTATGTTGCCAGACCTCCCAGAGATAATAGAGGTGGCGGTCGAGATAACCGTGGAAGAGATAATCGCAATCGTGATAATCGTCGTGACGACAGGAAACCAAGAGAAAATAGGGAAAACTAATTTTTATTCCTTTATTTAATAAAAGTAAACCTCTCAAATTAATTTATGAGAGGTTTTTTTTATTCTAGAATAATATTGGTGCTCAATATCCATAATAAAACGCTATCCCAATAAGTGCTCCTACAATAACTATAGGAATTCCAATATTTAAAACTGTGGATAATGTTTTGTCCTTTTCATTGATCCTGTTAATATAATCCTGGTCCAAAGGAGTCCTTATTGTTTTACTGTTAAATTTCTGAACCCCGTAATAGCTCCCGTTTTCAAGGGTTATCCTCTTGAATTTTAGTTTTTCATTGGTATTGGTATATACTCTAACTTTAGATTCACTTTGAACCGCCTGATCCAGGGACACCGTCGTCGATTTGTAAACTGTACAGCCTTGTAATAGTATTAATACCGATAGAAAAAGGGCTGCGCTTCGTAAATGTACTTTTATTGCTTTCATGATTATCGTATTAAAGTTAATTCCATTGTAACAGGAGTCCTACCGAGTAAATATTGTTGACAGAGTTGATATTGGCTTGCAACTTTAGGCCAATTGAAAATTTATCCCCTGTTTTGAATCTCAATTTTGTTACCAACGGAATTCCTATTTCTGTGAAATGGGTGGAATTGTTGTTATACAGGAAAAGACCCGCTCCTCCATGAATGTCAATAAATAACCATTCCTTTAGCTTTAATTCCCTTCCATATAAAATGTTTAATTGTTGAAACCGATCTCCTCTCGAGAAAATTCCTATTTCCTCTCCAGCTGATGCAGATAATGTAAAAACATGTGAATCGATACCATAACTTAGTTCCGCCGTTATAGCCGCTCCGCCCGAATAATCGGTAAAAAAGATCTCTAATGGAGTCAATGAAAAGGAATGATATGATAATTTATCCTTTTGCGTCGTATTTTGGGCAAATGTTACTGCCCCGATAAAACATATAAATATGCCCATTAGTATTTTTTGATACTTTATTTTTATTGCTTTCATGATTTTTTGTTTTTATGAATTAATTCAATATTTAAAAGATTGCCTTGAAATCGTATTCAATGGAATTCAAGTTATTACGTACTTCTTCCATCAATCCAAAATGAATTAAAAGTATGGTCAACACTATTTTTGCTGCTTTAAATGATCTAATTAATATTTTCATGGCTTTTATTATATATTATTATAGCTGAATTGCTTCACTCTGTTTTTTTCCTGAATTTTTCTTACGATTGCTGTCACTTTGTCCCTTGGAATAAGTCTTGGGAGGAATGCTAATATTTTATTTATTAAACCGGGTATTGCAACGACCTTTCCTGCTAACATCGCCCTATAACCCATTCGGGCTACAAGTTCAGCTGAGGCCATATTAACCTTTATCTTATTTTCAGATGATGAATTAGCTACAACTTCCTGAAATTGCGTTTTGGTTGGTCCGGGACACAAAGTTGTTACAGTTACTCCCGATCCTTTCAATTCGTTCGCAATCGCTTCTGAAAAAGACAAGATATAGGCTTTAGAAGCGTAATAAATAGACATTAATGGTCCGGGTTCGAAAGCAGCTAAGGAAGATATATTTAAGATGCACCCCGACCCACGTCGAAGCATTCCTTTTAAAAATAACTTGGTCATTTGGGTTGTTGTTATAATATGTAAATTCAGCATATCTGCTTCTCGACACCAATCTGTTTGAGAAAATGGACCAAATAATCCAAAGCCCGCATTATTGATAAGCACATCAATAGGTCTGTCTTTTACGAATTCGAGGACTTTCATCGAAACATCTGCCTGACTTAAGTCCTTTGTTAAAATCTCAGCTTTGGCTTTGTATTTTTTTTGAATGTAACTACTAACCTTTCCCAGGGCTTCTTCATTAATATCCACCAATATCAGGTTATAATTATCCTTAGCTAATAATTTGGAAAACTCAAATCCTAATCCAGATGCAGCTCCTGTCACTAATGCCGTTTTATTATTTGATTCTAAATTTCCCATAATTATGTGTTTTTAAATTGTTTGTTAGATTTTAGCGCTAATTTTACTTTATAGAAAGGCCCTGCCACTTCAATCATCGTACATTGTCCTTTTTCATAATGATAAATGTTTGAGCTTTTATTAGGAAAAACTACTTTATATTTTCCTGGACCAACAGGAGTTATTCTTATCATTTTTTTGTACTTATCGCAATAAACTTGTTCAATTCCGAAGGGCTCAAAAAAGAAAAGTGTCACAAGGTTTCTATTAATAATATCCATATGAAGCGGCTTTTCTTTATTTTTTTCCATTAATATGTATTTGCCATCGACTAACTCCAATGATTGATTCAATTTTATCTTTTTATTTAATTTTCTGAAGATTGAAGAATAGATTAAAGTATCGGCTCTATAAATAGATTTTTCCTTTCCTGTAGCATTGAAATTGAAAATTAATTTAGTGTTTACGTTTGAATCTAATATATATGTAGTGGTATATTCCGTATCTCTTTTCTCAATATCTATAAATCCTATATTCTTATTTTTGTTTATAATGTTAAATGAGATATTTACGACTTTAATGATAGCATTATCAGGACTCGTATTTGAAAGTAAAAAGAACGGAAGGATATATCTGAGTTTTAAAGCACAGTTTTTAATTCGCTCCCTTAACAGCACAGAATGAGATCCTTTGAAGATTTTTTTATAGCTATAAATTAATAGTATTACAAGCATAATCGTTGTTTTTAAAACAATTGATACGTCAATCCAAATTTTGTAGAACTAATATCCGCTTCACCACTTTGAGTGACTACACTAAACGTGTATCTATCATATCGGTACCCAAAACTTAAGCCTCTAAAATTTGCCCTTCTACCTTCGGTGCCATTATCGCTGGATATTAAATTACCTGCATAAAAGCCAAGTGTCACTGCATTATCTTTATTTATTTTGAAGACATACTCCGAGTACAAATTCCAGGAGAACAAATCCCTTTTATTAATTATCAAAAGGTTAGGATGGTTTGACCTTTTTAATTGAGACAGTTTATCCTGATAAGGCCCAAATTCATTATTATAAGCAAATTCAATGCCTATAAAACGGTAGTCAATAACCCGTCTTGACATGGTATAATTTATCCCGGCCTTAAAATTTAAATTGTAAAAGCTCTTTTTCTCGCCTGTTTTTATTACATCCTCAAAACCTTCTTTAAATGTGTAGTTCCCATAAGTAAAACCCATGCCATAGTACATGTTATAGTTTTTCCCTGTTATATTTTTATGAGCGCTAAGAGACATTAATGTTTTCGAATCTTTAAATTTTCCACTTTCCTGTTCGTGTTTACCGGTACTTATATCTCCCGATACATAGATCTCGGAACTTCTTTCTCCCGAATATTCTTTCTTCGCCGTATACGATTTTAAAGAACCATAAGATCCACTTGTATAAATTCTCCTTACACCACAGGAGCTCAGCAATAACAATTGCACAATCAATATTATTTTGAGTATAGTTTTCACGGAATATTATTTTTATAACAGCGTTACCATTTTAATGTCATTTATATTTAAAAGCATCTTCTTCATATTTCCTTTAATGCTCTCAAGGCCGAAAAATTTCCCTGCTTCAATTCCAATTTTTTTAAGTTTTAAGATCTTATTTCCATGAGTTACAACTTCAACCGGTTTGTCTTCTTTAATAGCCTGTTGTAGCTTATCCGATTTTGCTTTATAAACTTTTAGCATGGAACAACTTGGCATGGACCAGAACATTATAATTACGGGGCTTGAGTTTGTTTGTGAAGTTTTCATACTAATAAGTTTTAAACTGCGGATAATTACGATGCAGTGGTTTATCTTAATAGTTTAAATGTATTGTGGTAAAAAGGATCTTGTGTCCAACATTATAGATGCTGGAGAATTTGGGATGTCCAACGATAATCTCGGACGGTTTAGGAGAATTTTTCTTTAAATTCTGTGGGCGTTTGTGAAGTAAATTTCCTGAAGGCCGAATAAAATGTGGATTTGGAATTAAAACCGCACTCCAAACCAACGGAAACATTTGTATATTGACTAAATTCCTCATTAGACAAGAACTTCTTGGCTTGTTCAATTCTAAGGGAATTGATAAAATCTGAAAAATTATATTGGCCGTAGGAGTTTATGAGCTTAGACATATAGCTTTTGCTAATTCTCAATTCCGCAGTTATAGCATCGGCACCTAATAAGGGATCCAGGTATAATTTATTTTCAATGATATGATCCTTAATTCGCTTAAATTCCTTTTCATGTTTGGGATTAAAAAAATCATCGTTTTCATTCTTTTCCGAATGACTTTCTTCGGGAGTAATCAAAACACGGTTGGATTGAATTGTACTCCTTAAAAATATCCGGTCCTCCACCACATTGTATTTATAGAATCCCTGATACCCGATCCAGTACAACATTATTGAGGATCCAATTTTCAATAAATAATAGCCGGTTTGATCGTCATAAATAATATCAATGAGTACTGCTACTATCCAAAACAGAATAACAACACTACCCAATTTTATAAACCACTTGATCCAGTTGAGATCATCATAGGCCATAATAAAGTCCAGTAACTTATGTTTTCTAAAAATTAACAAACCGGCATTTACGAATAAAAAGAGACTGAAAATTAAATTGACGATTTCCTCAATAGAAGTGTATATATCAATTATTAGGCTATCTCGATCAAGAACTTGAGAATACACATAGGCAATTAAGCCCAGCCGTATTACGGTCTCTAGAATGAAAATCACTAAAGTTAATTTGATAAAATCCTTGACTTTTTCCTCAATTCTCAAGTAATTCGTGGTAAACGCGTAAAACATCGGAAATACAAACAGATACCACGGTACTTCAAGATGTTTTATAAGAAACAGATCGGATGTATACCCCATGTCAATCAACCATGCCTGCAAATTATTTAATGAAATAAAGAGCACTATTAAATTCAAGAATAGGATGACTTTCGAGAATTTCTTCTTTACAAAGATGGTAACAAGGTTGAAGCCAAAACCTTGTATTACTCCGGCAATGAGTAAAAAATTGATGATCGAAATAAAATCCATATAAAAACCGCATTAAACAACTTAAGAAGGTCGTTTCTCTCTTTGGGCCTTAATTCCAGCCAATCTTCATTATTCAACAAGCATACAATAAATTTGACCGGCATTAGCTAAGATATAAAAAAAGGTTGATTTTTCTTGCTGAAAACATATTGATAATGAAATAGGCAACAAGGACTATTGCTTATTGAACCTGAGATAGGTTTAAGTTGTGGTTCAATCCATTACTTCCGGAATTATCTATTGACACCTTATAATCTTTATTTATGACAACGCGATAGATGTAATTGTCTAAAACCTTTTTAAAAAAGGAGGGGGATTTTTGCGCTTTTGATTTCATGAATAATTTCATTTATATAATTTTTAAATATCTCGATCAACTACAAAGAACGGGGTCTTTTGAAAATTTTTTTATAAGTATATATTAAAAGCATTACTAACATAATTGTTGTTTTACTAAGATCATAATAGTGTAATCACTTTAATGTCATTAATATTTAAGAGCATCTTCTTCATATTTCCTTTAATACTTTCAAGGCCAAAAAATTTCCCTGCTTCAATTCCAATTTTTTTAAGTTTTAAGATCTTATTCCCATGAGTTACAACCTCAACCCGCTTGTCTTCTTTAATCGCCTGCTTTAACTTATCCGATTTAGCTTTATAAGCCTTTAGCATAGAACAACTCGGCATGGACCAGAACATTATGATTACGGGGTTTGAGTTTTTTTGAGAAGTTTTCATGAGATCCATCTTTTATTTATACTCCAAATGTACTTTGCGATATTTGATAATCCTTTGACCAAAATGTGGAGATATTCATTTATTTTTTGTACTTTTTACAAAACCAATGACTATCCTGCTAGTAACTCTCAAAAAATGCAAAATCAATTTATTAAGTCTTTAAAGGCTAAAGTGCAAAACAACACTTCTTTTGTAGAAGAAATAGCCTCCGTATTGGATATAGGTTATGATGCCGCTTATAGAAGGATAAATCTTAAAACAAATTTGTCGTTGGAAGAAGGCGTGATTTTGGCCAAACATTATAACCTGTCTTTAAATAAGCTATTTGAGGTTGGTAGCCAAAACAGTATTATAACCCAAATATCCCCTAGAATAGTTGATGAAATTGGCCTGGAGAATTTCTTTACTACATCAATAAATAATTTAACTCCATTGACTAAATTAAAAAACGTCTCAATTATTTATTCTGCAAAAGATATTCCCATCTTTTACACGCTTAAAGATTCATACCTAACACGTTACAAAATGTATGTTTGGCTAAAAGACGTTAACCAAGACATGACAAAGAACAAAGTGTCTTTTGATGACTTTATAGAAAACATTCCGGATTCGTTATTACAAAAGGCCATAAAATTGGGCGAAACTTATAATTATATCAGCATAAAAGAGTTATGGAATGATTCTACCATTCTCGGTAGTTTACAACAAGTATTATATTATTTT
>PVMK01114521.1_pt1 | contig 14270 bp, 14 predicted proteins | sample 1853481 | NCBI WGS metagenome assembly PVMK01 (sample SAMN08533507, study PRJNA380276) | Marine sediment metagenome, whole genome shotgun sequencing project. | reverse complement strand
GTCCTGAATCTCCATTTAACCGTTCAACAAACCAATCCTTCGATTTTTTTAGGGCCATTTTATGGATAAAACCGGGAATAAGCCATTGTAATTTAAAACCAATCCTTTCTGTTATTAGAATTAATTTATTTAAAACAGACCTAGCGGGAAAATAATGTCTCTCTTTTTCCGGTGGAATCGCAAACAATTCTCTAACATCTATTCCTTTAGGATTTTTGGCCGTAGCTCTGAAACTATATAATATGAACAGAGGAACCATAACTGTTCGTGACCAGTAGGAGATCTTGCTAATGTGAAATGGAAACCATTTAGGTAATAACATGATCTCCACAGGTATAAATGGAACAGCCCTCCAGGGAACTTGCTCGAACATTGCCAACATTATTCGGGTGAAAACATTGCTTTTTGCAGCACCTCCTCTTACCATAATTGCTCTTTTAGCAAGTAACATATGAGAAGATTCAATGTCATCACCTGCAAGTTTAAGGGCATAGTATGCCTTAACTGTACAACTAATATTAGTTTTACCCCCTGGATATAAGGGCCAACCTCCGTTTTCTTGCTGTCTTTTTCGAATATAATTTGCCATTTTACCCTGGATCCTTTCATCAATATCTCCCAGGTAATGCATCATCAAAATATACTCTGAAGGAATGGTAATGTCAGCCTCTAGTTCATAGCACCAATATCCCTTTGGATCCTGCTTTTCAAGAATACCGGATAAAGCTCTATCGATAGCATTATCAATAGGACCTGTGACTTCATTATCCATAAGTTCTTCAAGCTTAGACTTTAATTTACTATGCTTTTTCTCTAATTCTTTAATATTATCCATGAATTATTTGGTAAAGGTAGTTGGATATTCAGGCAGCCCTCTTCTGGTTATATTGAAATATGCTTTTAATAAATGATCCTGATTTGCTGAAAATTTTGTAACAACAATGACTCTCTTCACAGACTTTCTGCTAATTTTCCAGTCACTACTTTTTGTTGCTTCGATATTTTTGTGGATTTTTTTAAGTTTGAGTAATGACATAAATAAGGCCCATAAACAGAAATTTCGAATTCCGGTTTGATCGGCCGGAATCATCAATGTATACTTAAAGGCATTATTTAAATGCGTATGTGCTACACCTATGAGGTGAATTAGTCCATTTTGAAAATCCTTATTAGTTTTTCCACTTTTTAGTTGTGTAAGATCAAAATTATAGTAATTGAATACATCTTTCGGCAGCCAGCAAACGCCTCTTTTCTGATCCTCCCAAATATCCTTGAGAATGTTCGTCATTTGTAAGCTTTGCCCAAATGAAACTGACAATTTCATCATTTCCTCTCTTTTAGAACTAAGTTCTTTGGGCAGATGAAAACAGAATAAATCCGTTAATAGCTCGCCTACAACTCCTGCCACATAGTAGCAGTATTTGTCCATTTCTTCCAGGGTATTGAGTCCTGTCTTATTTTCAAGCTCCTGAAACAAAGTCATACCCTCTGACATAAGATGGATACATTGCGATAACGCTTCCTGATGCGCTTGGTCAAATTCTTGTGTAATCTCCAAGACCCTGTCAATTTGTTGTATCAATTCGTGCTCCATTGGTATGGTACTATCTGACAGAAGAGGAGATAAGGCCTCACTAAATAATCGGGGGTCACTTTTTTGATCAACAACATCGGTAAACCAATCGCAAAACTTTTTCTTTTCTTCAAAGTTTAAAGCCGGTTCATCCTCTATTGTGTCAATAGCCCTACAAAGCAAATATGCGTTTGAAACTACATTCCTTAAATCGGCTGGCAGCTGTGGAATTGTCAGTGCAAAGGTTCTAGACACGCCATGCAATAATTCAGTTTGCAAATTCTGATTATCTATTTGTTTATTTAGTATAATTTGAGTATCTATCATTCTTAATTTTGATTTTCAGCGTATAAAGCGTTCAATTCTAATTTCGGAGTAAAATTAGCCGTTTAGATCGACCGCGTCAACACCTAAAAGCGGTATAAAAGTAGTATATTTCAATTAATCTCACTTATTTTACTGGAAATAATTTCGGATTGTAATAAATTATGATTGCTTTATTTTGTTTAATTTGCACTAACTATAATGAATATTAATCCTTGCAATTTAAAGTTTTGGACGGCACAATCAGAATTTATTCTTAAAAAAATATCCAGCTCATTTCAAACGAAAGTTAGTGGAAATTAACACTTTTATACCACTATTTAGCAAATCAGAATTTTTCTATGCCTTAGGTTAGTCACAAAGATTCTTTATATTTGTGCAGATTTAATTCTTGTTGAATTTTGAAAAGGATTTAAACAGTTGAGACTGAATTTAGTGCAAGATTAGGTTAATAATTGATGTGTAGTTTATTTTCTATATTCGATTATATTGATATAATTATTGTTAGAATATTTGAATTAAAAGAATAAGGTTAACTGATTTAACTATTGATCAGGGTCATAATTCATGTAAAGATCAATAAAAATAATCGACCTATTTATTAATAAAATTTTACTTTTACTATGGGAGTACCAATAAAACAACAAACCAGTATTGCAAGCTATATAATTGGGAAAAAATTAAAAAAAGTGACAAAATACCCACTTGTCTTAATGCTTGAGCCGCTATTTCAATGTAATTTGGCTTGTGCCGGTTGTGGGAAAATAGCATACGAAGACCATATATTAAAGAAAAGAATGAGCTTCGAAGATGCCATGAAAGCGGTTGATGAGTGCGGTGCGCCGGTTATATCAATTCCCGGAGGTGAGCCTCTTATACACAATGAAATGCCTCAAATAGTTAAGGGGTTGATAGAAAGGAAAAAATATATTTATTTGTGTACAAATGCAATAATGTTAAAGAGAAAATTACATGAATATGAACCTTCTCATTATCTCACTTTTTCTATTCATTTAGACGGATTAAAGGAGCATCATGATAAATCGGTTTGTAAAGAAGGCATATTTGATGTGGCTGTAGAAGCGATTAAGCTTGCTCTGGATAAAGGCCATAGAGTAACTATTAATAGTACTCTTTTTAATGATGTTAATCCTAAAGAAGTAGCAGATTTCTTTGATTATGCAATGACTTTAGGGGTAGAAGGAATTACAGTTTCACCCGGTTATAGTTATGAAATGGCACCGGAACAGGATCTGTTTTTGGGAAGAAAGCAAAGCAAAGAATTATTTAGAAGTATTTTCAGGGAGGGCAAGAATCGAAAAAGTAAATGGGAATTTAATCAGTCTGCTTTATTCCTTGATTTCCTTGCCGGGAATCAATCTTATCAATGCACACCATGGAGTACGGTAACATACAATATATTTGGATGGCAAAAACCTTGTTATCTGTTGGTTAATGAAGGATATGCAAAAACGTATAAGGAGCTGATAGATGAAACAGAATGGGACAATTATGGATCTGGCATAAACCCAAAATGTGATAATTGTATGGCACATTGTGGCTATGAAGGTACCGCTGTAAATGATTCTTTTAAAAACCCTTTGAAATTACTGGGACTTAGTATAAATGGCGGGCCTAAGACGGAAGGACCTATGGCACCTGAACTACCAATAATGTATGATCAAAGCAAAGTCGAAAAATCGCTATTTGAAAATCCTCTAATGCCAATAATAAATAAGGAAGAGTCATCTATATCTAAAGAAAAAGAATTAGTCGATAAATAAAATTCTTTTAATTATTTCAAATAATAAACAAGGGAGCAGTATGTTAAAATTGTAACCTGAAATTGTTTTTTCTATTTTATTAATTTCATTTTCTAGCACGAATAGTATAGTCTTGGATATTTCATCTTATAATTTATATCTCTAATGAATAAGAAAGTATTGGTTACAGGAGCGTCCGGATTCGTTGGGTCAGCTGTAGCGCGACTATTGATAGACAGAGGATATGCAGTAAAAACATTGGTTCGTTCTACAAGTTCTCTTGACAATCTGAAAGGACTGAATGCCGAAATTATTTTTGGTGATCTAAGAGATGTAAACTCTTTAGAAATTGCCTTGAAAGATTGCGAGTATCTATTTCATGTTGCAGCCGATTATCGTTTGTGGTCCTTAAATCCTCAAGAATTGTATGATAATAATGTTACTGGAACGAAAAACATTATGCGTGCGGCCTTGAAATCGGATGTAAAAAAAATTGTCTATACAAGCAGTGTAGCAACTTTGGGTCTTCATTCTGATAGTTCTCCTTCGAATGAAAATACCGAGGTTACATTTAACGACATGATTGGCGACTATAAGAAATCCAAATACCTTGCTGAGGAAGTGGTAAAGAAAATGACCATTGAGGAAGGACTTCCCGCTACTATTGTAAATCCATCAACACCTGTTGGCCCTGGAGATATTAAACCAACGCCTACAGGTAAGCTGATTCTTGATGCAGCTGCGGGTAAAATACCGGCATTTGTTGATACAGGTCTCAATTGGGTACATGTTGACGACGTTGCAATGGGCCATTTACTGGCCTTGGAAAAAGGAAAGTTAGGGGAACGTTATATTTTAGGAAACGAAAATTTTTCCATGAAAGTTCTCTTGGAAAAAATAGCATCAATTACAGGAAAACCCGCTCCTAAAATACAATTACCTCATAATTTAGTTTTACCGATAGCCTATGTGGTAGAATGGTGGGCGAATATAAGCAAATCTAAAAATGAACCAATGGCTACCGTGAGTGGCGTGAAATTATCTAAGAAGAAAATGTACTTTTCGGTGGATAAGGCAAAAACTGAATTAGGTTATAATCCTAAAGATGTGATGATTGCATTAAATGATGCAATAGATTGGTACAAGAAAAATGATTATTTGTCTTAGGACAGAATATTGAAAATGATCTGGCATATTTTTAAAGGTCGTTAAGATTTTGCAACCTTCCAGGTTTTAAAATTGTCTTACACTATAAATAATCTTTAAAAAACTCAGCATAGGCCTTAATATTTTTGGGTAGGGAATTTTTCATCAAATTGTCATTATAGTTATGCTTTCCTCTTCGATTTTGTGGATTTTCAAGAATGTATTCTTTTATACTATTATTCATGCTATCGGTCCATTCATAATTCATTTTACCATAAAGAGCGTTTAGTATTTTCAATGGATTGTTGGTTAATTCCGTATAGGAAACCGAGATTACTTTATCGGGATATTTTTGATGAAAAACAAGATTTTTTTTGGTTTCACTATCAAATAATTGTAGTACCTCCCTAAGAATTTCTTGATTATCGATCTCACCTTCGACCATTTTATATAAGGATTGTCTAAGACTACAGAGACTGTTTATGCATTCATCCGGATTTCTATGCGTCTGTATAATTATAGCATCGGGGATATATTTAAGAATATTTTCTAAACTACCAAGATGACTCGGAGCTTTGAGTATCAATCGTTTATCTTTGTGGTAACTTTGTAATATTGTGAGTTGATCTCTGTATTCCCTGTAGGCATATTCTCTATTCTCACTTATATACCAGTCAAGATAACTAGCTAAAGGTGCTATATCTGTAAAAAGTTGTGAGTGAAAACTATTTGCCAGAAGTAAAATACATTCTTCCTTCGTGTCTGCTCGAGTATAATGCTTTTTATCCAATTCAGGCAGCAATACATTCTTTAAGATAATTTCATAATTTGTTTTGGTCCTTCTAAAATCAAAAACGCCATGATTTTTAAAAGGATCGAGCAATTCCCATAAAGGAAAGGCGTAATGTCTGGTGTCGAATGCTATTAGACGCTGTAAAAATGTGGTGCCTGATCGTGACAATCCCGTAATGATAATAGGAGCATTTAAAGTGCGATCCTTCTTTGAATGATTTCGTAAGATATCAATGTATCGAAGTCTATTTATCAGTGATCTTAAGATTAAAGAATGTAGCGTGATCTGACCTATGAAATGTGTAGATGGAAGTTGTTTGACAGAAGCTAATAAGGCTTCAAGTCCGGATATGAATTCAGGATCTCCCCAGTTGTTTAAACCACCTGCTTTATGGATTGCTTTATCCATGAAATAATCCTTTTCCCATACAGGCTTAAAAACTCCTGACTGACGAGCGGGGCCCTTTAAGTACTCGAGCATTGAAAATAAAGCCGGTAATTCCTTCATTCCTTTATCTTATGTAATTCAAACACTAAAATTATAATTATTGTGGGATAAAAAATCATGAATAAGCTAATTATTCAGCTGTTAAATATAAAGCTATTCTATTAAATTTATCCAAAGGGAAAGAGTCAATTTTTTTTAATTCTTCCATGTTCTTAAATTCTTTAATATCATCTCTATAGTTCAATATTTTTTTGGTGAGATTATAATCGATATAGGGTAAATGGAGTATTTCTTTAAAGCTGGCTTCATTGATGTTTATCTTATCTATTATTGGCTTTTCTATTACTTTGAAATTAACCAAAACTTTATCCGCAACAACAGTATCCAGATAATATACCTCATAAAGTTGATCATCAAAGGTAAATCCTCCCAAGAGTTTACGATATGCTATTATTCGTTTAGCCAGTTTTTCGCCAATACCATTTATTTCCATGAGATTATTTTCAGTGGCGCTATTTAGATCTTTCACAACTATTTCCGCTTTTTTTTCTCGAATTTTTATCTTGGTACTCTTCGACTTTGACACCCATTCTGGAAATTTAAAATAAGGAGAAATTTGTTTGAGCAAGCTATCACTAACCTTGGTTACTTTCTGAAATTCCGTTGCTGAATTCACAAACCGACCTGTTTTTCTGAAATTGATTAAATTATCAATTTCATCTACACTCATTCCTAATTGATAGCCTTTAAAATCGGTGATGTAATTAGGGTTAAAAGGATATATTTCCGATTTATTCTTTTCCTTTTGAATGACTTTTAAAGAATCAATATGATCTTGATATTTCGATAGTTCAAGCTCTTTGAAATTAACTTCGTCATTAGAAAAATCAACAAAAATATAGATAGCCTGGAAAATTAATATTATCGTAATTAAAATTAAAATCCCATTCCGTTGGCTTTTATTATACCAGAAATGGGATCTAAAAAAATTCATATTTTGAAATGGTTTAACTTTTTCTTGATTTGATTGCCGTCAAATATTTCTGTAATTCCTCTTTAACTTTAGGTGCTAAAAGAACAAGACCAACCATATTTGGCACCATCATTGCAAATATCATTGCATCGGAAAAGCCAATAACCGAGCCTAAACTTGCAGCAGCTCCTATAATTACAAAGACTAAAAAAAGAAGTTTGTAAGTGTATTCAGCTCTTTTGGTTCTGCCGAATAAAAATGCCCATCCCTGGAAACCATAATAAGACCAGGAGATCATAGTGCTAAAAGCAAATAGAACAACGGCAATTGTCAATACATACGGGAACCATGAAATTACAGAAGCAAAAGCGCTAGAAGTTAATAAAATAGCCTGAGCATCGTTTAACGTTGCGTTCTCAGCAGCTACATTACCAGTAATGACCAATACCAAGGCAGTCATTGTACAAACAACAACTGTATCTATAAATGGTTCCAATAAGGCTACCATTCCTTCAGATGCCGCATATTTTGTTTTTACTGCAGAGTGTGCTATTGATGCAGATCCAATTCCGGCTTCATTTGAAAAAGCAGCACGTCTAAATCCTTGAACAAGTACACCAACTGCTCCACCAACAACACCTTCCGGGCTGAATGCACCATTGATTATTTGCATAATAGCATCACCTATCATATCATATTTTGCAATTAGAACAAATAAGGACGCAGACACATAGATCACAACCATAAAGGGTACGATCTTATCGGTAACCTTTGCAATCTTTTTAATTCCACCAATTATAACAATACCAACAAGTATAGCCATAATTAATCCAAATAACCATCCTTTACCATGTAAGAAAGAACTCTCTCCCCCTGTAATGTGCTCAACCAATTGGAATGCCTGGTTTACTTGAAACATATTTCCTCCTCCAAAAGAACCACCAATTACAAATATTGCAAAGAAAAAGGCCAACACCTTACCTAACCTTTCGAATCCTTTTGATTTTAACCCTTTGGTTAGGTAGTACATAGGTCCTCCGTAAACCGTGCCATCACTAGCAATATCTCTATATTTTACACCCAAAGTACATTCTACAAACTTTGAAGCCATGCCTAAAAAGCCGGCTATGATCATCCAAAAAGTTGCTCCGGCACCACCGATAGATACGGCAATAGCAACCCCAGCGATATTACCCAGACCTACTGTGGCCGATAAAGCAGCAGTTAATGCCTGGAAATGTGAAACTTCACCCTCATGACCTTCTATTCTTATTGTATCAGGATTGTCCCCATCGTCCGTGAAAACCGAATCCGATACCTCAACATTATGATCTTCTCTACCTTCTAAATCATCATATTTTCCTCTAACAATATTAATGGAAGTAAAAAACCCACTAAAGTTTATAAACTTAAAATAAAAAGTAAAGTAAGAAGCTCCGAGAATTAATGGAAATAATACCCAATAAATTTTTACGTCCTCCGAGAATGGAATTTGATAAAAAATAAAATTAACAAACCATCCGGTTGCGTTACCAAAAACTTTATCAATTTCTTGATCAATTCCTCCATTTTGAGCAAAACTTAAAAACGGGATTACCAAAAAAAGCAGGGAGAGTATTTTTTTCTTCATTTGAATTATTTTTATTTTTGGAAAAGTAATTCGCAATATCCAAAAAATTATAGCGTATGACAAAAATTTCGAGATAAAATATTTTGTTAATAAGACTGAACGATTATTTTTAGAAAAAGAATAAGGTTGTATTTTATGTGTTCACAATCGAAAATACTTTACCCGTTTCGGATAGTTCAACATTATCAAAAATGGACTTTGCCTCTTGTAAAAATAGATTAATATCTTTATATCGGCTCGAATAATGCCCCAGTATTAATTTTTTTACCTTTCCTTTTTTTGCAATTTTTGCTGCCTGAAGCGCGGTACTGTGCTTTGTTTTTTTCTTTATCTCTTTCTTGTCTTCAAGAAAAGTGGATTCATGATATAAAAGGTCTACTTTTTTTATGATGGGAATAATATCCTCAAAATAGTTGGTATCACTGCAAAATGCATATTTCAATACTGGAGGAGGAGGAAATGTGAGTTCATCATTGCGAATAATTTCACCATTTGACCTTATAAAATCCTTTCCGATTTTTAAATTTTGGTAATCACAAATTTCAATTTCTTGAAATTTAGAAATTACTTTAATATTCAGTTTTCTCTCTTTTGGCTTTTCTTTGAATAAAAATCCATTGGTGTATATCCTGTGACTCAGTGGAACTGTATAAACGGATACTTTAAAATCTTCATAGATCAATTCACTTTCTTTAGAGACGAGTTCATGAAAATGCAAAGGAAAACTTACGCCTGATTTAGAAAGCTTGAATTGTAAATCAATTATTTCCTTTATTCCTTTAGGGCCGTAAATATGAAGTTCAGTTTGCCTGTTAAGCAAGCTGAAGGTCGAAATCAAGCCAATCAGTCCAAAAAAATGATCTCCATGTAAATGAGATATAAATATATTTTTAATTTTTGAGAATTTGAGCTTGTATTTGCGAAGTTGACTTTGAGTTCCTTCACCACAATCTATTAAAAAGGCATTATTGTTTATTTCTAAGTATTGTGAAGTAGGATGAGCAAAAGAGCGTGGAGTAGCGGAATGACATCCTAAAATTGTGAGTTTTAAACTCATTTTATCACTATTCGTTTAGAAATAATTTTAAATTTTGTTTTAATAGAATAAATGTAAATTCCAGATTCTAATTCGTCTCGATAGAACGCAATGGAATTAGCTCCTTTTTTTACCTTAACTTTTTGATAATAAATTGTATTTCCTAACAGATCTTTGACAAAAAAATCTATCTCCATCTTTTCATCCGCCTGAAACCTGATCCTGGTGGTCACACTAAAAGGGTTAGGTGAAGCCAATACATCGTGAATTCCATTTAAGGAATTTTCCAATATGGCTTTATCCCTAGCATCGTCATCTTGTGAGAAGATGGCCGTTGAAAAAGTTAATAAAAAAAGAATTAAGAGTAGTTTTTTTACCATATATTTATTTTAAATTCCTAAATCGCGTTCAATTTCCTCAATTTCAATCACATCTTCAGCCTCCTTAAAAGTTGGCACCATTATTATTTCGTCAATATCAAAGCCAGTACAAACAATAACAAAAGACTTATTGTTATTTTTATGATCCATAGCTAATTGCGAAAATAATAAGATTTCATCTAATTCAATGTTAAAATTATTAGAAAGATCTATAATTAGATTATCGCTTTTAAATATAAGGTATTTTTCAATAAGTTCTTTACTGAACTCTAAAATATTTATTGAAGAGTTATCATCAACATTAGATGGCTGAATTGCGGTATAGGCATCGGTTTTATTTACAATCATTTTGCAACTATCTTTTTATTTGTTCTGCTAATAAATATATAATGGCCATTCTGATAGCTACTCCGTTCTCAACCTGATTTAGAATTATAGATTGTTTGGAGTCAGCCACATCACTCGTAATTTCAACCCCCCTGTTAATTGGCCCCGGATGCATAATGACAATATCTTTGTCTATTGTATTCAAAAGCTCTTTATTAATTCCGAATAGTTGTACGTATTCTCTAATGGTAGGAAAATATTTTATATCCATTCGTTCATGTTGAACTCTCAATACATTCGCAACATCACACCATTCTAATGCTCTCTTCAAATTGTTTTCGTAGCCAACCCCTAATTTTGTTATATATTTAGGTATTAAGGTAGTAGGTCCGCAAATTTTCACTTCCGCTCCTTGTAATTGAAGTGCATATATATTAGATAGTGCAACTCTTGAATGTAAAATATCACCTATTATAACAACCTTTTTCCCCTTGACCATACCTAATTTTTCACGAATGGAGTAGGAGTCCAGCAATGCTTGGGTAGGATGCTCATGGGCACCGTCGCCGGCATTTATGATTTTTGCATTTATGTGTTTTGAAAGAAAATCGCCGGCACCTTCATTTGGGTGCCGCATTACAATAATATCCACTTTCATGGAAAGAATATTATTGACCGTGTCAATTAACGATTCTCCTTTTTTAACTGAAGACTGGGAGGCTGAGAAATTAATTATATCCGCAGATAATCTTTTTTCTGCTAACTCAAATGATAAACGGGTTCTTGTGCTGTTTTCAAAAAATAAATTGGCAATAGTAATATCTCTTAATGAGGGTACTTTTTTGATGGGTCTATTAATAACTTCTTTAAAATGATCGGCTGTTTTGAATATTAGCTCAACATCTTTTATGTTTAAATGTTTGATGCCTAATAAATTTTTAACACTTAAATTGGCCATTTCTGTTTTGAAATTGAATATTATTTAAATTTTTAATCATACTAAAACAAGATTTAACGACTTATTTATTATCAGAATTTACGATATAGACTGCGTCTATTTCATCATTTTCTTTCCAAGCCACCCGTACCTTTTCATCTTTAATCACATCAACCTGTCTACCTTTATAATCTGGTTGGATGGGTAGATGACGACTAAATCTTCTGTCAATGAGCACAAGTAATTCAATGTTTTTCGGTCTGCCAAACGTTTGTATAGCTGTTAATGCAGCCCGAATACTTCGTCCGGAAAATAAGACATCATCTATAAAGACCACTTTTTTATTATCAACTTCAAACTGAATATCTGTCTTACTTGCTTCCAATGGTTCTTCTCTTCTTCTAAAATCATCACGATAGAAAGTAATATCGAGCTTGCCTAAATTGATATTTTTTATTTTGTATTCGTCCCTTAAAATTTTCACCAATCTATTGGCCAAATGAATACCTCGCGGCTGAATTCCGATTAAAATGGTGTTTGAAAAATCTTGATGGTTTTCGATGAGCTGACAAGCCAAACGATGAAGAATGATGTGTATTTCTTTTTCGTTAAGTAAAGTCTTTTTAGCCATATGAGCAATAAAAGCGTTATTTCTTGGGGCAAAGTTACAGTTTTTTTTGTGATGTTTTTATAAAAAAAATGTGTTAATTAAATTGTTAAGAAAAATAAAGGAGACTTGAAAAACAGGGTTCAATCTAACTTACTTTAGTGTCAAAGGAAAAAAGAATGAGTATGCAACAATTTTCAAATGATAACAATAATCTTCCATTGTCGAAATTTGAATTGATGTTGAAAACAAATAGTGTTTACTTTTTTGACGCTAACGAGTTTGAAGAAATAATTTTATTTTATGTTGACAATGGTAAGTTTTCATTGGCAAAAAAAGCATTGAAATTAGGATTGACACAGCACCCTTCTTCTATTGGCTTAAAGTTGATAAAAATTGAAATCTTAATACTCGACGAAAAATTGGATGAAGCTGAAGAGGCTCTAAATGAACTGCAGAAAATTGAACCATCCAATGAAGAAATTTATATTCAAAGAGCAACAATATTATCTAAAAGAGGCAACCATAAAGAGGCGATAGTATCTTTGCAAACGGCGTGCTTTTTGGAGATGAAGACAGTGAAATATTGTCAATGATAGGCATGGAATATCTATATCTGGATGATTTTGATACAGCCAGATTAAATTTTGTTAGGTGTTTAGATGTTGAATATGATGATTACTCATCCTTGTACAATGTAATTTATTGTTTTGACATGTTAAAACAGCATCAGGAAGCAATAGATTACCTCTTGGCTTATATCGATAAAAAACCATTTAGTGAAATTGCTTGGCACCAGTTAGGCAGGCAATATTTTACGATTGAAAATTTTTATGAGGCTCTGGAGGCTTTTGATTACGCTATTCTGATTGATGAGTATTTTATTGGTGCGCATTTGGAGAAAGCTAAAACTTTGGAGGAGTTAAAATATTACAAAGAAGCTATAGAATTTTATCATTTGACCATGGAGTTAGATACGCCGACTTCCTTTGCTTATTTGAGAATTGGTAAATGCTATGAGAAACTTGATCAAACTCATATGGCGGTTGAATTTTACAATAAAACTGTTAACGAAGATCCCTTATTGGATAAAGGGTGGCTTGCATTGACCGAAGTATTTATAAATAATAAGAACTTCCAGAAGGCATTATTTTATATTAAAAAGGCACTCAGTATTGATGAAGAAAATAATGATTATTGGCAAAAATTGGCTGAAATAAATTTGAAATTAGATTTGTTTGAAGAAGCAGCAAGGGCTTATGTAAAATGTATTGACTTAGGGGATGATAGATTGGAAATGTATATAGCGCTTGTAGATGTTCTACATTTTTTAGGCGATTTTAATGATGCGATTAAAATATTACTTGATGCGAGAGAAAAATATAAAAATCATGCAGAGATCACGTACAGATTGGCAGGATTATATTTTTTAGTCCAAAAAGAGAATGAAGGTTTATTCTTTCTGGAAAATTCGTTTAAAATTAATTATGAGTACTTTCAAGTTATTAAAGATATATTCCCAATAGTTTTTGATAGGAGTGAGGTAACTCATTTGGAAAGAAAATTCAACAGTTCAAATTAAAATTCTATAATTTTTTTTAAGTTTTAGCAGACTACAGCAAAATATTTATCTTTGCCCAGTAATTTTTTATTTATGATCAGAACACTTAGGGATTATTCAATAATAATGTTGAAAGGAGTAGCAATGGGTGCTGCAGATGTTGTTCCGGGTGTTTCTGGAGGGACAATTGCTTTTATATCAGGAATTTACGAAGAATTATTGGAGTCTATTAGTGCAGTAAGTATTAAAACACTGCAAATCTTGAGAAGGAGCGGGATTAAAGCGGCATGGAAACAAATAAATGGAAATTTTTTACTATCGCTGTTAATAGGTATTGCTATTAGCGTTGTTTCCTTAGCTAAAACAATATCCTGGCTTTTAGCAAATGAACCTGTATTATTATGGTCCTTCTTTTTTGGCTTGGTATTAGCGAGTATTTTTTTTATAGGTAAGCAGATTACCAAATGGAATGTGTTGACTTTCATTGTTCTAATTGGAGGTTCCTTATCGGCATATTGGATAACTACTTTGCAGCCATTGGTTACTGAAAATTCATCTTCTTTATTTTTATTTATTGCCGGCGCATTAGCCATTTGTGCCATGATACTACCAGGAATTTCCGGTGCCTTTATTTTGTTCCTTAAGTACAATCTCTTTTCCTTCTATAACTTTAGTCTCAACAATTCTTTTCCAGGGCCATATCTTATTTAATGAGCCAAGTACAAACCCTGTTAAAATTGCTAAGGTTAAATTCTTGTAATGATGGAAAAGCC
>PVMK01189144.1_pt2 | contig 14271 bp, 13 predicted proteins | sample 1853481 | NCBI WGS metagenome assembly PVMK01 (sample SAMN08533507, study PRJNA380276) | Marine sediment metagenome, whole genome shotgun sequencing project. | reverse complement strand
TTGTGGATCGATGTTGAAGAGTTTCGAAATTACTTTCTCCGAGTTTTTGCTGATATACCTTACTCAGCTTTTCGCTGGGAAACACCGCCAGTTACGGTCAGCTCATTGGATAAACCATTTGACTTCGCAGTGCTGAATAGCCCCGAACTCGATCGAGTTCCCGACAGAGTGACATTCGCCGAATTTTTCGAAACTATGGATCCCGGAGGTGTAGGAGAATTCCCCAATTTAAGCGGCGATGCCATTATGATTGTACCGAGCCCTGTAGATGAGACGTCCTCATATAGCCATTTGGGTTCTTTCTTGAATTCTGCGCCGTATTCACAGCTGCATTCGTTTTGGAAAATGATCGGATCGACAGTAAACCGTGAGATTGGTGCGGAGCCATTGTGGCTAAATACCGCAGGTGGGGGCGTATCATGGCTTCACGTTCGATTGGACCAACAGCCGAAATACTATGTATATCCACCATATCGTGATGCCGCCTAACCAGTCGATGAAGTGGACGCATCTACCCGTCACTTTCTTTGCTTACGCAAAGAAATCGCCGATCACGGCGCGCCGCTTATCTCAGCGTTAAATGGCTAGTCAATATCGCGGTTCGCCAAATTCGTAGGCAAAATCCAATCATCGAGATTGCACTGATGGTGAAATGCTGCAGCGGTTTGAACCCTACGTTCCCACACTAATCTGGGCCTTCTTCATATTCGAGGGGCTTCGTGGAGGGATCACGTTTCCAACATTCCCGATTGGTGCTGGGGATTCGGTTTCATTGGAAACCAAGGTCATCATGGCGTTATTCCCATTTATTGTCTTCGCGACCATGATACCTATCATTCTCGCAAGGAAACGGTCACCGCAGCCATTTCCATTAATTAAGGCATTAGTTGATCGGCTTTTTTCGGCTGGAGCTTACGAGCGGATAGGGGGTAGAACGCGATTCCATATCCTCGCGGCAGTGTTCTTTATGCTTGCCGGGGTTATCGGGGTGATCCGTTCATTGGTTATTGATGCTCCCGAAATGAATCTGTACTTCTGCGTGTTCGTATTATCCGGTGGGCTTGGTGTAACGACAGGTTTGCTAATATTCCGCGCAATGGAGAAGCGACGGACTTAAATGTCGCCTTGTGGCCGTTTTCTGTCTAAAGTCAGCGCCATATTCAAGGCGAATTTACGTCTGCTTCTCCCCCGATAGCAGACACCCACCTTGCTGCATGGCATCAGGCTGAAACCGACCCTTACCGGACATCTGCGAGCAGCCGAAATATGCGAGCATTACAAGTATGCTCAATACACTTTTCGTCATAATCCAGTTGTGCTTTTCGCAAATTATCCCGGCAGCGATCAGGTTAGTCTTTGCAACGCCGGGAATCTGGATGACTGCAAGACTTTTTCCTCGTACGAAGAAGCAGCGGCATATCAGGCGCAATTTCTCAAAAAGGCCAAAGTTGAGGCGAAGGCGCTTCCGGTTGATTACGAGGAATTGGTGTATTTGGCGGTCACCGATCTCATAAATTCTGAAACCGATCCGACAACTGAGCCATTCACTTTTTATTTGAAGGTATTTGGAGACGATCCGAGTGAACCCCTGTTGAACCAGTTCGTTCCTGGTGGTTTCACTGTTTTGGCCGGTTCAGAACATCCACTTACGAATAGCAATGCGGATGAAAAGAAGGAAGCATCAACATTTGGACCGGACTGGTCTGTGCGCATTTCGAAGATCGCTGAGTTGGAGAGTAGTCGGTATACGATCAGACTCAATTATTCCTGTGGCTCGCTTTGCGCAGCAGAGATGGATTACGAAATCGAACAAATCGGTGACACGCTTCAAATCGTGAATAAAAAATTGCTTTGGATCTCGTAACCCGCATATTTTGTAAGATATGTCGGCTTATGCCCGACTCCGGCCGGATGGAAACAGAAATCTAGCGTCGTTTGACCGACCGCTTACGGGTGCGAAGCAGACAAAAATTAGAGATGTAATCTGACGATGTCTGGACGAACGCGCGTACTGTCGAGCGGCACAACAGCTTCACGATCGCGCTGCCAGGTGCCGTCACCGCCAACCCGGAGTAAATCCTCCACCCTGGGGATGCGGGGGAGTCACTTTAGGCGTATGCGCTTCGGGATCGTAGGAACAGTGCAAAGCAGGCCCCCGCTACCATCTGATCCTACACCTGTTCCGACGGCCTTCTTTAGGAGGGCCGCGGGACGGGCGTAGAACTCTGCCCACAGACTGCCGTCCGGACCCGGGCACATCTGAATTGGCCCCAGCAGATCTCGCAGTATCACGCGTGCCTTAGTGGCTTCGCGGGAATTGTTGTCCAAGCCTCGCTCGATTTGTCGCCTGTAAGCCTCAGCTGGCGTTGGCACGGCTGTTATGACTGACCGGACTGAATTGACTGGTCCAGTTTCCAAATTAGTTTACGCGGCTTGATTTTCCGTTGCTAACTCCTTTTTCGGTAGGTTGGTTTCTGGTGCTGGTGATTCGGCTTGCCGCGTCTGGTCTCGAAATGCTGGACGCTTCATGTAAACTGATAACGTGAACTCAGCGACCGTCACCAACTAACGGACCTGCGGGCAAGATCAAGGCATGGGGAAACACAACGATACCGACAAAGCCATACGCAACATCATGGGTTGGGCGGACCGACCGGAGTGGTTAGAACAACGTTCGGCTTTGCTCGACGCCCATCTTGCGCCGGTATGCGAGCAGTTCAGCATCAGCCGGGAGGAACTTGGGCAGCAAATCCAAGACTACGATTACGGGGGAATGCTGTTTGGCATCATGTTCGAGGATCTGCTCAGTCGACGGCTACCGCCGGAAGACAAGAACATCGTCGACGAGTACCTTGAGCGCCGCGGATGGCGTGAGAGCGTTCCCGGCCGCCGATATCTGCGACTGCTGCGTGATTCTACCCTCTCGATCTATGAGGTCCTCGAGGTCTCACCCGGCCACCACTGTGACGTTCGCGACCTGGTGCGTGGCGGCAAGACCGTCCGTGTCCATGAACACGCGGGCACGCAGAACCTGTTCAAGTGGGACCGAATTGCGGCCCGGGTACTGAAATCGAATGGCCAGCACGTTTTCGCCGGCGGCATACTCCCGTTTCCTCAGGAAGCGGCACAATACCTGCTCGAGGTACTAACCGAGTCGCGAGAAGAATTCGACATAGAGCACTCGCGCGTAACTGACAAAGAATCGGTGCCCAGAACATTGTCATCGAAAGACCGGGACAACCGGTTTTTGCAGAGTGCCTGCCCGTTATTTTCGTCGGTCTGGCTCATCCACACCTTGGAACAGCACCGCGCCCCGTCGCCCGAAATAACCAACCGTGATGGCGACGCGTTGATGTTTACCGAGACCCGTTTCCCTTTTCTGGCAGAGAATCTCGAAGACATCGCCGAGCGCCTGGATGCAGCAACCGAATGGGAACGGGACGATCCGCATAAATACACCTGGATATGGTTACGCGAGCCGGACGCCAGTCGCGAAGAACCGCAACACGGATTGGCGCTTGAGACCTTACGAGACGGTCAACGACCGCTTATCGGCACACTTGAATTGACGCCAGGGGCACTGATTCTGGCCACCAATTCGACGGAACGGGCAACACAAGGGAAAGATGTGCTGGAAGCGCTCCTGCGCGGCCTCATCGGGCCGGCGCTATGTCTGCTGCAGACTCCTGAACAATTAGTTGCAGAAAACGACCTGGACGAGCATGGCGGTGCCAATCCGGCGGAATCTGTGGGTCCGGACATCGCAGCTGAGTTGATCCACCGGACCCTAGATCAACACTACCGTCAGTGCATGGATGAGCCCATTCCCGTGCTCGAGAACCAGTCGCCGCGGCAATGCGCACGCAGAAAAAAGGGCCGTGACCAGGTCATCGAATGGCTGAAGCACCTGGAAAACAATGAACTGCGCCTCGCCGCCGATTCCGGACGAGAACCATACGACAGTAGCTGGATGTGGGATGAGCTGAAATTGGGCAAACAATAGCATGCCAGCCGGCGGAACCGCACGACTTCCCGTGCTCGGCGTCGTTCTCTGACGCCACGCTGAACGGACTCTGGCGGCTTCTTTACGGGATTGTTGCGGTGCGCATACGGTAGTTATGAGCCGAATTGAGATACTAATCGAGGGGCTTAATAGCATGCAGAAATATGATCCGATGCTCGACCCTGACCTCGAACAATGGGAACTGCTCGATGAGGCTGAACGAATCGATCTGGTGATCGACTATCACGAGAGCGCTGGCATCGAGGTGCCAAATGTTGACTCACATGCCATGCTGCACGTAGTTGTCGAAAATCAGTTTGCCCTGGGATCGGAAACGCCGGTCGAAGCAACGTTTCACAGGCTGCTCGATGAGAATCTCGATCGTCACGATGCAATTCATGCGATTGCAAGCGTTTTGGTCAACTATATGTTTGAACTGATGCATGGAGAAAATGACGAGCAAGGCAACGAAGAATATTACGCGGAAATCGAGAAACTCACAGCAGCGAAATGGCTGCGTGGTGAGCGCTTTGAAGGGCCGGATGGTTAACGCTCATGACATTTAGACTGCGGTTCATGAGTTGAATCGCGTGACTGAGGATGAGAAAGCCATCGAGTTCGGCAAGGTACTGGGTCACTGGAATCCGTTGGGCGACGGTGCGACTGCGGCGAAAGATTGTGCCAATGTGTTGCATCGATCGGTTGAATCCGCAGCCGATTGCAGACTGTTTATCGCAGTAAATTTAATCTGGTAACACATCTGCTTTGCGCTCAATAGCAGACATAGCGCTTGCTGCGTTGCAAGCGGCTGCTAACGACCCATAGCGGACATCGGCAATACGCTGATACGATTGTCAAAATGAGAATCAGATCGAAATCAAGGAGTCGTCGTGAAACAAATCACTCGGATCAATCACGTAGGTCTGCGCGTTCGAGACCTTGCTCTCGCTCGTGCGTTCTATGAGAAGCTGGGTTTCGAATTTTTAGGGGGGCCGATGGGCCCTGAACCAGTCGCGATCGTGGAATATCCGTCCGGCATCAACATCAATTTCATTCTCAACGCGTCGTCAGATGCGTCTCCGACCAACGTGTTGAAGGAGTCCGCCCCCCCACAGGTAGGTCGCGGCAGATGCAAAAACTGGTAGCCGGTGCTTTCGTTCTGACCGTTTTGCTGGTCACGGGGATCTCTGCGGCCGTCTGGAGCCAGTCCGTTGGCTCCACTGCCAGACAACCCCATGAATCGGAGTTTTATTTTGTGCGTCTGGCGTACTCGCCCAACGGCCGGCATCGCTACGGGCAGTCCTGGCGGCAGGACTGGCCGGAGGCCGAACACCACTTCATGCAGGGCGTGCGCCGGCTGACGCGCATCGATGCCAACCAGGAAAGCCGGTATTTCTCGGCCATGGACGACGAGTTGTTCGATTATCCGTGGTTATACGCGGTCGAAGTCGGTGGCTGGTATCTCGATGAGACCGAAGCTGCGCGGCTGCGCGAGTACCTGCTGCGTGGCGGTTTCCTGGTCGTCGATGATTTTCACGGCAGCTTCGAGTGGGAAGGTTTCGTGATATCGATGCGGCGCGTGTTTCCGGATCGCCCGATCGTCGAGATCCCTTTGACCGATGAGGTCCTGCACGTGTTCTACGACCTCGAGCAGAACGTGCAGATTCCGAGCCCTTACTTGCTGTTTCGTGGCATCACCTACGAAAGTGACGGCTACACACCGCACTGGCGCGGCATCTATGACGACCACGGGCGCCTGATGGTCGCGATCAATCACAACATGGATCTGGGTGATGCCTGGGAGCATGCCGACAGCCCGTCGTACCCGGAACACTATACGGCGCTCGCGTATCGCTACGGCATCAACTACATCATCTATGCGATGACCCACTAGCGATAACGATTACGTGTTCGAGTTTCTGTTCAATTACTCGTCCCAGGTGTTTGACCAAGGGCGAGTTCATACTTGCCAGCGATTGGCCCGTCTCGGCGTTGATTGTTTCTGTTGTGGTCATGGCCCTGATCATTGCGGGGCTGTTGATCCGCCAGCACAAAATGCTGCCGTGGCCGCGGTTGCTCGGCATCGGTTTGTTGCAATTAACAATGCTCGCGCTGGTGCTGGCCATAATCTGGCAACCGGCACTGCACACCGAAAGGCTGCGTGCCGGCGACAACGTCGTTGCGGTCATGCTGGATACGTCTGCAAGCATGACCTATGGCACTGACGATGCGTCGCGCATGCAACAGGCGCGCTCGAGTTTGAGTGACGATCTCCTCGAGCGGCTGGCAAACGAGTACACGGTGCAGCACTTTGTATTCGCTGGCCAATCCAGTCCGGTCGAGTCGTTTGACGTGCTGCCGGCACCGGTGGCCGAAACCAAAATTGCCGACTCGCTGCTGCGGGTGCTGCACCAGGCGCGCTCGACCCCGCTCGGTGCCGTAATCCTGGTCAGCGACGGTGCCGATAACGCCGGTGCGCTGGCACCAAACCAGCTCGCCGAGATCGAAGGCTTCGGCGTGCCGATCCATGTCATCGGTATTGGCCGCGAACGCATTCCCGAAGACGTCGAACTCCAGGATGTGCTGTTGCCCGACAAAGCGCTGCCGGGCACGAAGCTGTCGGCGCGGTTGACCATCCGCCATGACGCGGAGGGTAGCGTCCGAGTCAAGGTCTACGATGGCGAGACCTTCGTGACCTCCAAAGAGATCCCGCTGCCGGGTGGTGCGACGACGGTGACGACGGCGTATATCGACTTCGCGCTGTCGGAGCCGGGCTACCGGGATTTACGCTTCAGCCTCGATCGGCTTTCCGCGGAACGCCATGTTGGCAACAACGCGCGTAATCGAGTGGTCGAGGTGCCGGATGATAGCTATCGCATACTTTATATAGAAGGTGAACCGCGCTGGGAGTATAAATTCCTGCGCCGCGCGCTGGAGCAGGACCGCGGCATTCGGCTGGTGTCGCTATTGCGGGTCAGCCCGAACAAGTTCTACCGCCAGGGTATAGACGACCCCGACGAGCTGGCCGACGGCTTTCCGCTGGACAAGGCCTCCTTATATAAATACCAGGCGCTAATCATCGGCAACATCGAAGCGGCCATGTTCACGGCGGGCCAACAGGGCATTATTCGGGATTTTGTCAGCCTGCGCGGTGGCAGCCTGATGCTGCTTGCAGGCACGACGGGGCTCGGTGCCGGTGGCTGGGGTAATTCCACGGTCGGTGAGGTGCTTCCGGCGCGTCTGTCGGATGCCAATGCCGGTTTCGTTCGCGAACAGGTCCCGGCGGTCGTGACCGCGCTCGGCGCGCAGACGTCGATGCTGAAGTTCAGCGAAGACGCGACCGACAACGCGGATCTGTGGCGGCAGCTGCCGGCGATTGCCGACTATCAAAACATTGGCACGCTGAAACCCGCGACGGTCACCTTGTTACAGCTCAGTGTCGGTGGCCGGCTGCAACCGTTGCTGGTCACGCAGCGTTACGGGCGCGGGCAAAGCTATATTCTAGCGACCAGTGGCACCTGGCGTTGGCAAATGAGTCTGCCGGTGGTGGATCAACGCCACGAGACCTTCTGGCGCCAGCTGGCGCGCGGGCTGGTCGTGACGGCGCCGGAGCAGTTTGAACTGTCGACCGTAAACGCGGGCGACACGACCACGATTCATGCCGAGGTGCGCAACGCGGACTTCGAACCCGAGACTGCTGTGGAAGTGACCGCGGTCGTCTCGCCGGAAAGCGGCGAACCGCTGCTGGTCGAGTTGCGGCCCAGCCCGGAGCAACCCGGTGTTTTCGAGGGGGAGTTCGCGGCGGTAGAGCCGGGACTGCATGTCATCGAGGCGATTGCCCGGCATGGTGCGGACGAACCAGCGGTCGTGGCACGCGTCGCGATGCATCCGGAAACCGGCCGCGCCGAAGCCTTCTCGTTGCGGCAGAACCGGGCGCTGTTGGAGGGTCTGGCAGCGGCGACCGGCGGCCAATACTGGACGCTTGATCAACTGCAGGGGTTGCCGGAGGCAATCCGTTATTCGGCAGCGGGTATTACTGAGCAGGAGATCCGGCCGCTGTGGGACGCGCCGGCTATCTTCTTGTTGTTGCTGCTGCTGAAGGCTTTTGAGTGGCTGCTGCGCCGGCGCTGGAGAAAAATTTGAAACGCGTTGGTTTAATCCTGTTGCTGTTGCCGCTGGTGGCTGCCGCGGACCTCCATGTCGTCATCGTCGAGGGCCTCGGTGGGACGGCGGAGTATGCAACGCGTTTTAGCGAAGAGGTGGCGAAGCTCAAGTTGGCCGCCGAGTCCGTGACCCCGGTGGAGCGCGTGCGTGTATTCACCGTCGTTGATGCAACGCAGGAGAACATCCTTGCGTATTTCAAAACGCTCAGCGCAGCCGTAACCGCGGATGACCGGGTGGTCGTGTATCTGATCGGCCACGGCAGCTACGACGGTTACGACTACAAGTTCAATCTGCCAGGGCCAGATCTGACCGGCGAGCAACTCGCCGAGCTTCTGGAGGCATTGCCGGCCAACAATCAATTGCTGGTCAACACCAGCAGCGCCAGCGGCGCGACGCTGGAGCGTTTGACCGACGATGCGCGCGTTGTGATTACGGCGACGCGCAGCGGCAGCGAACGCAATGCGGCCCGCTTCGGCAGCTCGTTTGTAGCGGCGCTGGAGGACCCGGCTGCGGATATCAATAAAAACAACGCCATCAGTGCCCAGGAAGCCTTCGACTACGCCGTGCGCCAGGTCACCGACTACTTCGAATACCGGGGTCAGCTGGCTACCGAGCACCCGCAACTGAAAGGCAAGCGCGCCGCCCGGTTCACGCTGGCGCGGCTGCAAATCCCGGAACCGGCAGGCGACGATCCGGAGCTCGGGCTGTTGTTCCAGCAACGCGACCAGATCGACGGACGCATCGAAGAACTGCAGCTGCGCAAAGACGAGCTGCCTACGGACGATTACTACGCGCAGTTGCAGACGTTGTTTCTGGAACTCGCACGGGTCGGCGATCGAATCGACCTGCTGTATGAAGCGGTAGAGAGTGCACCAGGCGATGCACAATAACCTGCCCGCGTTGATGCTGCTGGCCGGCTTATGCGCGGCGAGCGTTAACGCGCGGGAACTGCACTATGGCGCCGTGACCGACCCCGCGCTGCTCGAATGCGATGCGCAGACGTGGCGCGGGCAGCGCGAGGAAGCGCGGGCCTGCTATCGCAGCTTGTTGCAGCGTGCGGTGGCGAGTGCGATCCGCGCCGAAGCCGCCTGGGCGCTGGGTGATATGAAGGCCGCCAACGGTTGGTTTCAACAGGCAGCCAACGAACAGCCGGATGCGGCTACCGTTCGCACGCGCTGGGGCGAACTGTACCGGGAGACCTACCAGTTCCGGGATGCGCTGATTCTGTTTAACGAGGCACTGGAGCGTGACCCGGGCAATGCCTTTGCCAGCGTCGGCGCCGCACGGGTGCTGGTGCAAAGCTTCGAAGCCCAAGCAGCGGAGTATCTGGTCCCCGGCATTGGAGAACGACGCCGCGCCGGCCGGCGCGCGCCTGGCCGCGTTGCTTTTAGTTACGCGCATGGCACTTGAGGACGCCAACCTGGAGCGCGCCACGGAGGTACTGGACGAAGCCGAGGTGGTCGTCGCGGAGGCGCAACTGCCGCGACTGGAATTCTACGCGATGCATGCATCGCTGGATCTGTTAAACGGTATTGCTGACAGTGAATGGATCGCTACAGCGCTGGCTGAGAACCCCGGTTATGGGGCGATCTATGCAACGCCGGCCTATTACTACGTCATCACGCGGCGCTACCGGGAGGCGATCGCGCTGTATCGGAAGGCGGTTGAGATCGAGCCCGAGCTGTGGTCGGCGCATCTGGAACTCGGGATCAATCTGTTGCGTGACAATCAATTCGCCCAGGCGCGCGAGCACATTGAACGCGCTTACGGCGGTGACCCGTACAATCCCGAAGACGGTCAATACTCTGCGCCTGCTCGACAGTTTCGATGCGTTCGAGTGGGTTCACTATCCGGAACAGGTTCCGGAAGACGGGTTCCCGCGCCTGAGCCTGCGACTGCACGAAGACGAGCGCGGCGTGTTGGCGGGGTATGCGAGTCAACTGGCCGAACAGAGCCTGGCACAGTTTTCCGAACGCTACCGCTTCGTGCCCCAAGAGCCAGTCGTCATCGAGATCTATCCCGACCACGAAGATTTTGTCGTGCGCACCACCGGCATGCCGGGGCTCGGCATCCTCGGTGTGACTTTTGGTTATCTGTTGGCGATGGACTCGCCGTCGGGACACCCGGAACAGAGTTATCACTGGGGCACCACGCTGTGGCACGAAATGGCGCATGTGTTCACGCTGGAGGCTACCGGTCACCTGGTACCGCGCTGGTTCAGCGAAGGCATCTCGGTCTACGAGGAATGGGGACCGGGCCAAACCCGGGCATCCGCCTGCCTGTTGCGGTCTACCAGGCAATTGCCGACGAGACGTTTTTGCCGATCGCAGAGCTCGACCGCGGTTTTATCCGGCCTGCGTATGCCGGCCAGGTCCAGGTCTCGTATATTCAGGCCGGGTTGATCTGCGAGCTTATCGTGGCGGAATTCGGCTTTGACGCGCTGGTGGAATTGCTTGAGCAGTTCGCCGGTGGTGCTGACACACCGAAGGCCATCGAAGCCGTGCTTGGTATCGAGCCGTCTGAATTTGATAAGGCGTTTGCTGCGTTCGTAGACGATCGCTTCGGTCCGTTGAGTCGACGGGCTGGATCCGTGGCTTGAAGCGCTGCAGGCCAGTCTGCTGGCGATGGTGGCCGCCGATTGGCCGGCGACAATTGAGAGCGCGCAACAAGCGATCGCCATGTATCCCGAGTACGTTGGAAGCGACAGCCCGTATCGCGCGCTCGCAACCGCCTACGCCAATACCGATGCACCGGACCAGGAACTTAAGGTGCTGGAGACGTATTTTCGCAACGGCGGCTACGCACCGGCGGCACTGAAACCACTGGCCGAGGGGCTCTACGCGGCGGGCCGGACAGAGGATGCCGTGGCGGTGCTGCAAAGCCTGAACTATGTCGCGCCGTTCGATTCCGGCTTGCACGAAACGCTCGGCGACTGGTTGCTGGAGCTTGGCCAGGCCCAGCACGCGCTGGCTGAATACGAGGTGGCGCTGGCGATGGTGCCGCACGACCTCGCCGCGGCCCACTACCGGCTGGCCCAGGCCCACCACGCATTGGACCATCGGCGGGAAACCCGCGAGCATCTGTTGGCGGCGCTGGAGATTGCACCGCATTATCGTGATGCACAACGAATGCTGCTGAAAACGTCTGCCGGCAAGTGCTGCACTGACGAGTCAAGCAACGAATAGCCACTAAATAGACAGAAATAGAGAGAACCCACCATGGCCGAGAACCCCATTGAACTGAAAGACCTCGAGTCCGACGAAGTCCGCCCGCTGGTCGAGTCTTTTAAGACGGTCATGCAGCGTATTCGCGACGAAGTGGGAAAAGTCATCGTCGGCCAGGACGACGTGGTCGAGCATTTGTTGATCACGCTTTTAGTTGGCGGGCATTGTTTGATCACCGGCATGCCGGGCACGGCCAAGACCTTGCTGGTACGGACGCTGGCGACCGCGCTGGGGCTCAACTTCAAACGCATTCAGTTCACGCCGGATCTGATGCCGACCGACGTCACCGGCACCGACATCATCGAGGAAGATTCGACCACCGGGCATCGTGTCTGGACCTTCGTGCCGGGCCCGGTGTTCACCAACGTGTTGCTGGCCGATGAAATCAACCGCACGCCGCCGAAGACCCAGTCCGCGCTATTGGAAGCGATGCAGGAACAATCGGTCACGGTGCGCGGCCAGCTGCATCAGCTAAAGCCGCCGTTTTTATTGTTGGCGACGCAAAACCCGATCGAACTGGAAGGCACCTACCCGTTGCCGGAGGCGCAGCTGGATCGCTTTTTGTTCAATGTCATTCTCGATTACCTCGACAGCGACGATGAGCTGACGGTCATCAATCGCTACACGACCCGGGTCGACATGCCGATCGTCGAGCCGTGCACCGACGGTGAGGAAATCCTGAAGTTTCAATGGCTGGTGCGCCAGGTGCCGATGTCGGAATCGGTCAATCGCTACGCGATCGACCTGGTGCGGGCGACCCGGCCCACCGACCCATCGGCACCGGAGATCGTCAAACGCTACGTGAACTTTCGGTTCCAGTGTGCGCGCGACGATGTTTCTGACGCTGGCGGCCAAGGCCCGGGCCCTGCTCGAGGGCCGCTATCACGTCACCGAGGATGATCTGCGTGAACTGATCTTTCCGGTGTTACGCCACCGTGTGCTGACCAACTATTACGCCGAGTCCGATGCGACGAGCGTCGATGACGTGTTGCGCGGCCTGCTCGACGCGATGCCGGGCCCGAGGCTGACGGACAAGATCAAATGAGCGCTACCGCTACCGCGACCCGACCGACCCGGCTATTGCAGCCGGAGGTGCTGGCCGGGTTGGCCAACCTGGAGCTGGTCGCGCGCGCCGTCGTCGAAGGTTTTCTGATCGGCCTGCATCGCTCACCCAGGTTCGGGTTCAGCCAGGAGTTCGCCGAATACCGGGCCTATGCCGAAGGCGATGACCCGCGCTTTATCGACTGGAACGTCTACGCGCGCACCGATCGTGCCTACATCAAACGCTTTCTTGGCGAGACCAACAGCCACCTGATCATCCTGCTCGATGCCAGCGCGTCGATGGGCATCGCAACCCAGAACATCAGCAAACTGCGTTACGGGCAGTTTCTGGCCGCAAGTCTCGCTTACCTGGCATCGAAACAGCACGATGCCGTCGGCACCTTGATCTTCGACGACCAGACGCGCGCGTATCGGGCGCCGTCGAGTCGCGCCGGGAAATTTGAGCGGTGTTCTGCACACGATCGATGCGGCCGAGCCGGCTGGCGGCACCGATCTCGACGGCTCGTTCCAGTACTTCCAGCAACAGGTCACCCGCCGCGGGCTGGTCGCGGTCATATCGGACTTTTATTGCGATCCGGATGAGATGATCGCCGGCGTGCGCCCGCTCGCGTTTCAGGGTCAGGACGTGATCCTGTTCCAGATTCTGGACCCCGGGCGAACTCACAGCCGAAGATTACCGAGTCGACGCTGCTCGAAGACGTCGAGACCGGCGAGGCGGTCGAGGTCTCGCCAAAGTTCATGCGCGAGCAATACCCCGAGCGCATCCGGGCGCATATCCGTGCGCTCAAAGATGCCGCCGCCGGTATCGGTGCCGATCACGTGCTGCTGAACACCGCCAGAGCCGCTCGATCAACCGCTGCGGAACTACCTGTTGTTCCGCGAGCGCCGGAGGTAACGGTGAGTTTGCTGGCACCGCTGTTTCTCATAGGTCTCGGTGCGATTGCACTGCCGCTGTGGCTGCATCGCTTGCAGACCCAGAGCCCGGAACGCGAGCCGTTCGGTTCGGCGATGTTTTTAGAACCGAGCGAACGCCGTGTGCATCTGAAGAAAGAATTCCGGTATCTGATATTAATGGCGCTGCGGATTTTGGTACTGGCATTGCTTGCGTTCGCGTTTGCCAAACCGATCCTGCAACGGCCGCCAACTTTGATTTGCCGGCCAGGTGCCGACGCTGCACCTGATCGTTATCGACACCTCGTTCTCGATGGGTCACGGCGATCGCATGAATCGCGCTAAACGAATTGCCCATGAACTGATCAACGCGAAAGCAGTGGCCGACCAGACGCAGATTATCTCGGCCGGCGGCAGCATCGAACGTGCCGCGCCAGCGACCAACAATGGCGCGACGGCCCGCCAGGCGGTGGCGGCGCTGGAGCCCGGCGCCGGCAGGCTCGATTTCGGTGCACTGATTGCCGGTTTGGGTGGCCTGGTCGGTGACGTGGAGCGACACATTGCCGTGCACCTGGTCAGCGATTTTCAGGCCAGCGGCCTGCCGGCCCGCTTCGGGGACCTGGTGCCGGGCCCCATCAATGACCACGATCAACGCGCCGTTGCATTGAATCTGCATCCGGTCGTCGCAGGCGAGGCCGCTAACTGGACCGTCGAGTTCGTTCGCGAAACGGCAACAGGTGTCGACGTTGGCGTGCATGGGTTTGCCACCGGGGAGCAGCAGCAAGAACTGACACTTTCGATCAACGGCGTGCGCCACGGCAAACAAACGCAAACGGTGCCGGCGGCGGGACAGGCCGTGTACTCGTTCGACAAAGTTGAATATGAACCCGGTGACAATCGTATCGAGGCAAGCTTGACGGCGAACGA
>PVMK01182631.1_pt1 | contig 14271 bp, 13 predicted proteins | sample 1853481 | NCBI WGS metagenome assembly PVMK01 (sample SAMN08533507, study PRJNA380276) | Marine sediment metagenome, whole genome shotgun sequencing project. | reverse complement strand
GCGGGTTTCTCGGCAGCTCCTGCACCGTCCAGCTATGCGGGAGATCGATTGCCGCAGGGCGATGAGGCCATTGCGGTTAGCGAAACAGTGCGATCAAAGCCCAGAGGGACTGGCGTAAAATCGCCGGCCGGTAAAGGCGAGACATCCGGTGTTAGCCCTGGAACTCTCGGTATTGTGCTCGCTGTCTTGCTTGCGCTTTTGGTTGCTGTGGTGTTTGTCCTTCCCGCCTCAGTCACAAGCGATGCTCCAGTGCATGTTGAAATCCAGGAGCAGGAGGCGGGTGAGGGTGCCACAGAAGCGCAGCGCAAGAGTCAGGTTGATTTCACAGAGAATGTCGATGATCTGCGAGGGCGTGATAGTCGCGTCAAGGCTCGAGCGGCTACCGAAGCCGTGCTCGGCGGGTTGTTATCCAAAATGAATACGCTTGAAGATCGTGCGGTGCAGCGTTGGGCTGGTCTTCGCTTCAGGCAGGCACAGGTAGTATACGCAGAGGGTGACGCTGCTTATCTTGCGCGGGACTATGACTTGGCAACGCAGAAGTACCAGCAAGCCACGACGATTGTCGAGCCCTTGCTCGACGAGGTCGACAGAGTATTTTCGAAGACCTTGAGCGACGCACAAGCTGCGCTCGAGGCCGCGGACACGATTGAAGCATTACGATTGTTTGAACTTGCCGTTGCCATCAGTCCCAGCCACTCAGTTGCACAGTCGGGATACGCGCGCGCCAGATATCTCGGTGAGGTCTTGTCTCTGACGGATCAGGGGCTTGCTTACGAAATTGACCTGGAGTTACAGGCCGCACGCCAAAGTTTCGAGCAGGCGGTCGAACTGGATTCCGAATGGTTGCCGGCGCAAGCAGGGCTCAAACGAGTACTTGAGACGATCAACCAAATGGAATTTGATTCGCGCATGACGGAAGGACTGATCGCTGCCAGCGAGGGCGACTATCCGGCGGCGCGCGCAGCTTTTCGCATGGCGCAGATTCTCATGCCAGATTCACGCGAACCTGCCGATGGCTTGATGCAGGTTGATCAGGGCATACGACTGAATCGCATCGCAGCTCTCGAGAAGCAGGCAGCGACAGAAGAACAGGACGAGAAATGGGAAATCGCCGTTGAAACGTATACGAGGATTCTCGAAATCGATGGCAATCTGGCGTTCGCGCAGCAGGGGCTCGGTCGGGCCGAGCAGATGTCGGCATTGCACGCCAGGTTGGACGGTTATATTGAAGATCCGGACCGTCTTAGCGCACCGAGCACGATGAAAAGAGCGACAGGGCTTGTCGTTGATATTACTCGTATGCCGAGCATCGGGTCTCGTTTGGCTGACCAGCGCGATCAGCTATCGCGTTTGTTGAAACGTGCGGCGACGCCGGTAGTCGTACGACTTGTCTCAGACAATGCCACCGACGTATCGATCTACAAAATCGGTAAACTCGGCAGCTTCCAGTCACGTGAACTCAAATTACGGCCGGGCACTTATGTGGCGGTGGGCAGTCGGGCCGGGTATCGAGATGTCCGTCTTGAATTTCGCGTTGCGCCAGAGCTCGAGTCAGGACCGGTCGTTGTGCGTTGTGAGGAAAAGATTTGAGTTTCGACCACTTTATTGTAAGAGATGTTGAAGGCGAGCGGCGCATTGACGCGACCGAATTGCCGCTTCGTGTTGGTACCGGTAGTGATTGCGCACTACGACTGCCTGGGCCCGGTGGTGGGCCTGTCATGTTGCTTGATTTGCTCGATGGTGCCCCGTTTGTTCAGCCTTTCGGTCAAGACGAATCTATGCAGCTCAATGGTGAGCCACTAAGTACCAGTGCTCGCCTCGAAGACAAGGATGTGCTGAAGTTTTTCGGTAGTCGCATTCATGTCTCGGCCACCCGGGATGAACTGACTCTGGATGTGCATCTGGAAGATAGCGCCTACGTGACGCAGCCGCCTGAGTATCGAGATGACGCATCGGCGGCTGAAGACGAGGCTATCGCACCAAAAGCGTTTCGTCGCGCAGCAGAGACTCACGCTGCAGTTGTGAGAGAGCATCGCAGCCCCCTGAAAACGATTGTTGGAGTAGCGCTTTTTGTCCTTCTGAGTTCTGCGTACGTCCTGTTTACGTCCAAGTCCGTTCAGTTCAATGTTGATCCACCTGGCCCGATGACATTTCGATCAGTGGTGGTTGGCTTCGTATGCCCATTGGCGATCGAATTCTCTTGCGCAGCGGAGAGTATGTAGTCAGCGTTGAGAAACAGGGCTACTACGACGTTAGTCAGAATTTTGTCGTTGGCGATGAGCCGAGCAAGACAATAGATATCAAAATGCGTCGGTTGCCGGGTCGTCTTACGGTTGTAACTGATCCGCCGGTCGATGCGGTCGTGTCTATCGACAGCAGTTTGGTCGGTAATTCACCGTACGGCCCCGTTGAGCTACAACCGGGTGAGCACAGCGTTAGTGTTCAGGCGGACAGGTATCTGCCGTTCGGCGACGTCGTTACTGTTCCCGGCTTGGCAAGCTCGAAGAACTGCATGTCCAACTGGTACCCCGATGGTCTAATGTTGATGTGCGCTCTGACCCCCCGGGCGCCGCTATTTATACTGGCGATGAGCAAGTGGGGATTACGCCCGCAGTTGTTGAGTTGCTCGAAGGTACACACCAGGTCAGCGTTATTCGTGATGGATTCAAGGCGTGGGATGGGACGGTAGTGGCCAGGCCGAACATCGACCAGGTGCTGCCAGTGATTCAACTTGAGCCGGCCAATGCGAAATTGCTGGTTAATTCGATACCGCGCACGGCCAACGTTACTGTTAATGGCCGGTATCGCGGTCAATCACCCATAACACTGTCGCTGTCACCCGGGGTCGACTACGAGATAGGGTTGTCAAAGGCAGGCTACGGCAATACGAGTCGCAAGATTCGACTACAAGCTGCCGCTAGCGAATCAATAACCGTCGATTTGTCGGCGCGAACGGGCACGCTCACGGTCAACGTTCAACCAGTCGATGCAACGGTGTATGTGGATGGGATGGCGCGAGGCAACGGTGCATCGACGCTACGACTGAGTTCCGAGCCACATCGTGTCGAGGTCAGGAAGTCAGGTTACGAGTCCTGGTCGCGCACGATAACGCCAAGACCCGGATATCCACAGACAGTCCTGGCTCGGCTCAGATCGCACGCGGCGATAGCACAGGAAAAGATCGAGGTTCTTGTGAAGACGTTCGGTGGGAAAGCGTTGCGGCGTGTGGAGCCTGGAACTTTCATGATGGGGTCGTCCCGAGCCGAGCAGGGTCGGCGCGCTAACGAAGTTCTGGTGCCAGTGACATTGACAAAGCCGTTCTTTATCGGCGTACATGAAGTGACCAACCGGGAGTATCTTCGATTCCGTGCAAGCCACGACTCCGGTGCTGATATCAACCCGGCAATGGCCGGCAGCGACAATCCCGTCGCCAACGTAACCTGGTCAGATGCCGTGCAGTACTGCAATTGGCTCAGCGCTAAAGAGGGCCTGAACCCAGCCTATGAGGAGAAGTTTGGCGAGTGGATCGCTTTGCGGCCGCTCACCAACGGCTATCGATTGCCAAGCGAGGCAGAGTGGGCGTGGGCGATTCGTTACGAAGGCGCTGGTAAGGCACAGCGGTTCAAGTGGGGTGCCGAATTGCCACCTAAGGATGACAGCGGCAATTTCGCGGATAAAGCAGCCTCCGGTATCGTGCCATCCATACTGCCGCGTTACGACGACGGGTTTGCATCCACTGCGCCGGTCGGAAAATTCGTACCGAACAGAATCGGCATTCACGATGGCAGCGGCAACGTAGCGGAGTGGGTGAATGATTTCTACAGCGTTCCGACGCCGGGTATCAAGACGCCCGTCGTTGATCCGCCAGGGCCGGACACCGGTACGAATTATGTGATTCGCGGATCGAGCTGGCGCCACGCGGGCGAACTGGAACTACGATTGAGCTTCCGTGACTACGGGGCCGGCCCTCGACCAGACGTCGGATTTCGCATTGCCAGGAATGTAGAGTAGAAAATAGTGAGACAATTGTTATTCTTTGCTGTCTATAGACCGAAGACAGCAATACAAAAGGACCTGACGTGCACCGATTTTTGATAGCGCTCTTCCTGGGCACCATTCTCGCTGCTGCATCCTGGGCACAGGATGTCGATTCTGATGAAGCTGATGTGACCGAAGAGACGCAAGTTGAGGCCGAAGAGGCAGATATCGAGGATGACTCCGATCTTGACGAACAGACTTATTCCGATACTGATGACGATTTCAGGCCCAGTGAAGAAATCCCGGCCGATCAGTCCATCGCTTTTCCTACTGACATTTAGCCTGACACACAAATTATGAAAAAAAAGAACATCCCGATCGAGTTCGTCTATCAGCTGTTTGCCCTGATTATCACGATCATCCTGATACACGCATTTTATACAACCGTCATTCGACCGAACGCAGCCCAAATTATCGCGGAACAGAACGCTGCTGCGGCCGTTGATCCGGACTACGTTCGAGAGCGGCATTTTTCGGTTCTGGTCAAGGACTTCGAGCAGGAAGCGTGTTTTATCCTTGGCATATGGGCATTGGCGATCATGGGTTTCAAAACGTCGCAAGTGCTCTCCGAACGGCGTCTGCTGGACGTTGATCTCATCCCGGTTGCGGAGGGCATGCGAATTTTGCCCGAAGATACGCGCGAGTTTGCGCGTCAGGTGGAGGCTTTGGCCGATGAGAGCCAGCGAATGTTATTGCCGCGTGCGTTGTTAAACGCACTGCGGCGATTCAGTGCTACCCGCAGTATTCAGGATGTATCCACCAGTACGCACACTATCTGCGAGTCCGAGGCAGACCGTCTTGAGTCCGAACTCTCGATGATTCGTTACATCTCCTGGGCTATTCCTTCTATCGGGTTCATAGGTACGGTGCGCGGTATCGGCGAAGCGCTGGCGCAGGCTGACAAAGCTGTGCAGGGGGACATTGCGGGCGTAACGCAAAGCCTTGGTGTTGCGTTTAACTCAACGTTTATTGCATTACTGATTAGTATTTTTCTCATGTTTCTTGTGCACCAGTTGCAGCTGTTGCAAGAACGACTTGTGTTCGACAGTGAAAATTACACCAACGACAAGCTGATTCTGCACATGAAGACGGACTAATCGACAGGCGGTTGCAAAAGTGAGTCTCCTGGCAGCACATCTCAACGACGCCGGGGTGTCGTTTCTCGATTCAGAGGCAGTTCTGTACCGGGAGCCCGGTTTTGCGCTTCTTGATGACGACCAGCTGACGACCGGAAGCAAAGCCTTTACCCAGGCGCGGATAAAGCCGCGCCGGATCCACAACAAGTTCTGGTCAGATCTTGACACTGCTTCGTTGCCGGACCAGCGCTTTAATCATTTGAGTGCTGCAGACCTGGTCAGCCGCCAACTCGAACAAGCCTGGGCACGCATCGCCAAGAACGGCGATCAGGTCGTGCTGGCCGTGCCTGCGTATATGGGTTCAGACAACCTCGGTTTGTTACTCGGAATTGCGGCTGAACTGAATGTCCCGATCATAGCGATGGTCGATGCTGCTGTTGCGGCAACGCGGCGCCAATACAAGAATGCAGTACCGGTGCATATCGATTTGAGTTTGCACTCGGTATTGCTGACAAGAATTGCACAGGCGGGACAGGCGCAGGTGGATAGATCGGTCGTTGTCGAAGATTGTGGGATGCTCGCGCTGAATGAGACATGGCTTGGTGTTATTGCCGAGGCGTTCGTGCAGCAGTCACGATTTGACCCGCTTCACACTGCCGAAACCGAGCAAGCGTTGCAGGACAGTTTGACCAATTGGCTGACGGCGGCATCTGCTGGCGGCAAAGTTGCGATGACGGTTGACTACCGCGGTATTTCCCATCGGGCAGAGCTTGATACTTTGGAGTTCGTGGCAGCAGCGGCTCCGATTTACCATCAAATTGTCAGTAATCTGCGGGCGTTATTTCGTGCTGATGAGGTGCCGGCGCTGCAGCTTACCGATCGCGCTGCTCGATTGCCTGGCTTTGCCGATATTCTGGGCGCACGCGTTGGCGGCGAGTTATTCATACTGGAATCAGGCGCAACCGCACGCGGCTTGCTTGCGCGCTGTCAGGCCATGACTACTGACGGTGCTGCGGTTAACCTGATTCGCCAGTTGCCGTGGGATCAGTCGGCAACGGAAATCAAGGTCGAAGAGTCAGCTCGTGACGACGCCCGGCCGACGCACCTTCTGTTCGACAACATTGCATACGCGATCGATGCCGAGCCACTGACACTTGGCTCGCAGTCAACTGATGGCGAGCGGTGTATCGACCTGCAACAGGATATGCCGGGCGTGTCGCGTCGGCATTGTTCGCTGCGACTGGAGAATGGCCAATGCATAGTGCGCGACTTCAGCCGCTATGGGACATTCCTTAACGGTCATCAAATTGATGGTTCTGCACTGTTGCAGGTCGGTGACCTGATACGTCTCGGCACACCTGGTTACGAGCTGCAACTGATTGTAACGGAGAGCGCCGGTGGCTCGTAAACGTCGGCCGTTTGAGATTTTCAGCATGTCGTTTCTCGACTGCATGAGCTGCGGTTTTGGTGCCGTCATCTTGTTTTTCATGATTATCAACGCGCAGGTCAAGGAAACGACGGAAGATGACCCGACGGACCTGATGTCAGAAACACGCAAGATCGAAATAGAGATTCTCGAGGGCCGCAAGAACCTCGTTCTCGCGAAGAACACGCGCGAAGAACTGGACATCGAAACCACAACCGCCGAGGGGCAAATTGCCCTGATCATCGCCCTGATCGCGGAGCTGCGTGCGGAGCTTGCGAAATACGACTCCGAGACACTCGCGAAAATCGAGCGTGTTGAAAAGCTCCAGACCGATATCAAATCGCTGGAGGAAGAAGTAAAGAGATTGCTCGCGCTCGAGGTTGAGCAAACCAAGGAAGGAGAGTCGCTGCGGGAATTCAAGGGCGAGGGTGATCGTCAGTATTTGACAGGACTCAAGCTTGGCGGCAAGCGTACTCTTATTCTCGTCGATCGTTCCGCGAGCATGCTCGACGATACGATCGTCAACATAATTCGGCGGCGCAACATGTCAGTCGATCGAAAACTCCGAGCCGTTAAGTGGCGCCAGGTCGTGGCCAGCGTCGACTGGCTGACTGCACAGTTCCGACAAGGTAGCGAGTTTCAGATTTACATGTTCAATAACGACGTTGAGCCTGTAATAAAAGGCAGCGATGGCCTGTGGCTTAAAGCTGACGACAGCACCCAGCTCGACGAGGCGATACGGGTGTTGCGCCGGACCGTGCCCGAAAATGGTACCAACATGCTCGCGGCCTGGCAGGTTGCCGCCACTTTGTCACCGCCGCCAGATAACATTATCTTGCTGGTGGACGGGTTGCCGACGATGGATGCGCCGACGACGACCCGCAAGACAGTTAGTGGTCGCGAGCGTAGCAGCATGCACTTTCGGGCGTTGCGCGAGCTGCCCAGCGGTATTCCGGTGAACGTTTTTCTATACCCCCTTGAGGGGATTATGAGGCACCAATTCATTATTGGGTGCTCGCTAATCGCACGGGCGGTTCTTTTATTAGTGTCAGTCGTGACTGGCCATGATGCAGTGGAGTATTTGAGTTGAGACGTCGCCGCAATATAGAAGCGTTTAGCCTGTCGTTTCTCGACTGCATCTGCTGCGGTTTTGGTGCCATTATTTTGCTGCTGGTGCTAAGCAAGATTTACGAGCCGGTCATTATCGAAAAGACACAGGACGATCTGGAGTCGTTGATCGCTTTGTTGCAGCAGGAGTTATTCGAGATTCGTGGCGAGACGGTGGTTATCAATCGAGACCTTGAATCGGTTCGTATGCAGACATCAGCAACGAAATTAAGACTCGCGCGCCTCCAGGGCGAGCTCAACACAGTGCAGGGTCAATATGCAGCCACGCAAAGTGAATCGGAAGCCATTCTGAGTGAGGGTGCACTGCGCACTACCAAGCAGCGTCTGACGGAGGAGATGCGGCGCCTGCAACCTTATTTTCGTCGTGCCGCGGATGACGCGATTGCAGGAATTCCTGCAGATAGCGAATACATCATCTTCATCATAGATACGTCCGGCAGCATGCAGCAGCTAAACTGGGACCGAGCGATACAGAAGCTGACTGAAACCCTCGATGTGTATCCGCAGGTCAAGGGCATTCAGATTATGAATGACAACGGCAACTTCATGTTCAAGCAGTACGCGGGCAAGTGGATTCCCGATACGCCGGGGCGTCGCCAGGCGATCATCAAAACCATGCGAACCTGGCGTCCGTTCAGCGATAGTAATCCGGTTGACGGCATTATTTACGCGATAAGTACGTTTTGGTCACCGGACAAGAAGATAAGCATTTACGTTTTCGGCGACGATTTTCAGGGTCGCTCGGTGGAAAACGTTGTGCGCCAGATCGACGCTGTAAATCGTGTAGGCAAGGATGGTAAGAGGATGGTGCGTATCCATGCAGTGGGCTTTCCACTGTTCCGCGCCGGTTCTATGGATATTCCCGTGACAGTAGGCCGCTTCGCGCAACTCATGCGCATTCTTTGTGACAGAAATGGCGGCACGTTCGTTGCATTATCAAACGCTCGTAGCTAATCGTTAGCCACAATTCGTCATATTTGATCTCAATCTTTCCACGATCCTGACTCATGGCCAGCGCTATTTCGCCGTGTAATGAACTCCGACAACGAATGACAACCTACGGAGTACATTCTCATGCGAAAGACAATCACTGCTATATCACTATTTGCTCTGCTGGCCACATCGAGCACATTTGCTGCGACCGCTTCCAAGAAAGAAACGGCAGGCGTCGGAGTCGGAGGCGTTATTGGCGCAATCGCCGGTGGGCCGGTCGGCTTCATTATTGGTGCGGCAATTGGCGCCAAAGTTGGCGACACGATGCACAGGAAAACCACGACGATTGATGATCTGACTGTTTCACTCGATGATTCGCGTAATACGGTCGCCAATCTCGAATATGACGTTCGATCGCTCCATACCGATGTCGACTCACTTGATGCTGAGGTTGACCGCTTGCGGGAGTTTGACAGACCAGAGCTAATTAACCTGCTGCAAGCCGGCATCACCATGGACTTGCTGTTTCGAACCGATGAACATGCTCTGGCCGACATGACTGGAAGCCGCCTGGCGCAACTCGCCGCAAGTCTGGCCTCGATGCCGGATATTCGTGTGCAGCTCGATGGGTTTGCTGACGAGCGTGGTAACACAGACTACAACCAGGAACTATCTCGCAAGCGCGTGGAATTCGTGCGCGACCAGTTGATCTCTGCCGGCGTGCATCCGACACGAATCCGCGTCTCAGCGCATGGCGAAGCCGCAGCTCAGGACGACACAGTCGACAGCTACGCACTGGAGCGCCGGGTTAGCTTGAAGTTATTCATCGAAAACTCACCATCGTTCGCTGCAAACCCGAACTAAGCCGATTTCCCCGCGACTCCTGGTGAGTCAGCAACTGGCCGATCCCCCCGGGGTCGGCCTTCTTGTATGGATTCCACGGTATAGTTCGATGTTATGGCTAACGATCGTGATATTTAATGACCAAGCTTGTGGATATTGAGAGCGCGGCAGAGCGGTTGTCTGGTATCGCTGTTGAAACACCGCTTCTACAAAACGCAGAGCTTGATCAGAGTGCCGGCGGCCGTGTCCTGATCAAGCCGGAGAGCTTTCAGCCGATCGGGTCGTTCAAAATTCGCGGTGCGTACAACCTCCTGAGCCAATTATCGGCGGACAAAGCGAAGCTCGGCGTAGTCGCCTGGTCGTCTGGCAATCATGCACAGGGTGTAGCGCTTGCGGGCAGGCTTCTCGGTATCAAGACGACCATTGTCATGCCTGAAGACGCACCGAGGGCCAAGTTGAGCAATACGCGCAGGCTTGGTGGCGAGGTCATTACGTATGACCGTTACACGGAAGATCGCGAGGCGATTGCCCGTGGGATTGCGGCCGAGAGCGGCGCCGAAGTTGTGCCGTCCTATGAGCATCCACACATCATTGCCGGCCAGGGTACCGTCGGGCTCGAAATCGCAAAGCAATCTCAAGCACTCGGTTACCCGGCAGACCAGGTATTGATTCCCTGTGGTGGTGGTGGGCTGACGTCTGGCTGCACTGTTGCGCTTAAGGCATGCCTGGAGGATGTCTCGGTGTATGCGGTGGAGCCAGAGCATTACGACGACACGGCGAAGTCACTCGAACGGGGCGAGCGTGTCAGCGTGTCTCAGGCAACGCCGTCAATATGCGACGCACTACTCGTCGAGTCGCCGGGTCAGATGACGTTCGACATCATGCATCGACTTGATGTGCGTGGTTTGGTGGTTACAGAAGAAGAAGTCAGAGACGCGATGCGATTTGCTTTTCGGAATCTCAAGCTAGTTGTTGAACCTGGTGGCGCTGCCGCGCTTGCTGCATTGCTCGCCGGTAAGCTGGAAACGCAAGGCAGGACAACCGTCGTGGTCTTGTCCGGTGGCAACGTCGATGTGGAATTATTTGCGGAGATTCAGGCAGAGCCGACCTGAGGTTTGTGCAGGATCGAAATACGGGAAAGCGGTTGACGCCGTATGCCAGTAACAACCGAAGTGTTGCGCCGTCTCTCGGCCCAGCCATCAAGCCAACTCGTTATCTTGTCCAGTTGTTCGACGTCCGGGCGCACCCGACTTGGTTGCATCTCGACCAGACCAATACCCTGTTCGGCTGATCGCACGAAATTCTGGCTGTCGCGCAGCACCGCAATAACAGGAATGCCCAGCGAGTCGAGAAAACGCATGAGCCTCGCAAAGCTTTTCGTATTCTTGCGTGTTCGATTTGCAACGACCGCCAATTTGCGGTCGCGTCGATCGATTTTTGCGACCAGCAATAAGTCTGCGATGCAACGCGATGCGGCGTGGATATCCATTGATGATGGCAACACAGGTACGAGGATGCTTGCTGCGTCGCGTGTTACCTCGCGCAAGTCATCGTGATTCAACCCGGCGGGCGAATCGACAATCAGGTTGACGGTGTCGTCGGGAACTCGTAACTGCCAACTCCTCGTTGCGTGAATCGTCTTCTTGTAGGCGGCGATACCGTGAATAACTGGCAGATCGGAAGGTCTGCGATCCAGCCAACCCATGGTCGAAGCCTGTGGATCGTAGTCCATAATTGTTGGTTGTGAGCCTTGCCGGGCATAGCTCGCCGCAATATTTGTCGCAATCGTCGATTTACCGCAACCCCCTTTAGGATTGAGGATGACGATCTTGTTCAGGTTATCTCTTGTCGGCTTGATCAACATAGGCATGGTCAATGTCTCGCATATTGGTCAGACAATCCTTGCGCCAGTTCACATAATACCAGAGCGGAACCAAACCCGGACATTGAGCAGTAGAACTCCTACATGCTTGTGAGCTCAGCCCAAGTGGTCACTATCGTCTGGTCGATAACATTGTCGCCATTCGAATCAATATCGATATGGACATCCACGTCATTGTCGGCGACCAGGCGCACGCTACTGTTTGCCCCAACCACGAAGAACTCTCCGGTGTGCGGATAGTTGGAGCCAATACCGGCGAACATGACCGGGGTAGAGTATTGGATAGAGCCTGTATACCGCGTTGTCACCAGCGTTCCATTACTAACCATCGTGTACGGCGGCTCTGACGATCATCGTCATCGACATATCGTACAGACTATTGCGAATATCGCCTGTGAACGCACTTACTGTCATATCGAGTGTGCCGTCAATAACTTCATCAGCACCGTCGTCGCAGTTGTCATAGTCAACCAGGAAGTTATCCCCAACTGACAATGCACCATATGCAGCACTGGCCACAGCCACCGCGTTGTTAGCATCAATGGCCAGTCCGGTCGGTTCTAGAACATTTCGCTGGAATCAGGCAGGTCCACACCAGGCTTGGTTCGGCTCTTGATGAAATCACCCGTAATCATCTTATCGTAGCTCAGGCCCGGGCCGACCATCGGGTAGACGCCAGCGTCGGGGTCGATGATGACTTCGAGAAACGCGGGGCCGTCGAATTCCATGAAAGCCTTGACGGTATTCGCGATGTCCGCAGGTTTTTCGAGCTTTGTTGCGAATTTGAAACCGTCGGCTTCAGCGGCCTTAACGAAGTCCTTGCTGTGCAGTGATTTGTCACTGCCGGACATGCGACTGTTGTAATAGAGTTTTTGCCACTGGCGCACCATACCGTCACCGTAGTTGTTCAGTACGACAACCTTAACCGGCAGTTTGTAGGTCGTGGCTGTTTCGAGTTCGCCAATGTTCATGCGAATGCTGGCATCGCCATCGATATCAATGACGACTCGATTCGGTTGAGCAAACTGTGCGCCAATGGCGGCCGGCAAACCAAATCCCATTGTGCCCATGCTGCCGGATGTCAGCCAAAGCCGCGGTTCGCGATAATCAAAATACTGTGCTGCCCACATCTGGTGTTGTCCGACACCTGTCGAGATGATTGCTTCACCATTCGTGTGGCGATTGATCTCCTCGATAACGGCGTACGGCTGAATTAGTTTGCTGTCACGATCGTAATTGAGGCAGTGCATCTTCTTGAGCGCGGCTATTTCGCTGTGCCAGGTAGAGTAGTCATTGCCGAACTTGTTGCGCTTGCCAAACTCAAGCAGGTCTTCAAGGTCGCGGGACAATACGCCGATGTGGTGCCAACTGACGCGCTTAACCTTGCCAATTTCGGCGATGTCGACGTCAAAATGGGCAATGTTCTTTGCATTTGGGGCGAAGCGAGCCGGATCTCCTGCGACGCGATCGTCAAATCGGGCCCCGATGGCGAGCAGGAAATCACAGTCTTCAACCGCATAGTTGGCTGACGCGATGCCGTGCATACCGAGCATGTGCAAGGCGAGGTCGTGTGTGGTGTCGCTGGCACCCAACGCCATTCGTGTTGTTGTAACGGGGATGCCGAATTCATTGGCGAAGTGCCGCATCGGTTTCGTTGCGTTACTGTTAATTACGCCGCCCCCGGCATAGATCAACGGCCTCTCAGATCGTGCGAGCATCTCGTAGAAACGCTCGCAGGCGTGATCGCTCAAGTAATTCTCAGTAACTGCGGCAAGCCGGCGGCGGTAGCCGGGTAATGGCAGAGTGCCGGATCCTTTGAATTCGCCTTCCCAGTTTTGCACGTCTTTGGGAATATCAACCACGACGGGACCGGGCCGACCGGTACGCGCCAGTTCAAAAGCACTTCGCATCGTGTCTTCCAGTCGGGTTGGGTCTGTCACCAGAAAAATGTGTTTTGCGACGGCTCCCATAATTGCTGCAACCGGGGCCTCCTGAAACGCGTCCGTACCGATTGCAGCCGTCGGCACCTGGCCGCAAATAACCACGATAGGAACCGAGTCAGCCATGCAATCTCGGACCGGAGTGACCGTATTGGTCGCGCCTGGGCCCGATGTCACCATAACGACACCGACTTTGCCGCTCGCACGGGCGTAGCCAGACGCCATAAACCCGGCACCTTGCTCGTTCGCGGGCACTATTAGCGGAATCGCCGCTTTGCCGTCCTTGCTCTTGTGCGTCTCGTTGTACCGAAACACGGCATCGTAGGTGGGCAATATCGCTCCGCCGCTATAGCCAAATATTGTATCGACGCCTTCGTCTGCCAATACCTGTACGACGATATCGGCGCCGGTCATGCGGGTACCTTCGAGTGGATGGTCGGACATTTTCGCTCTTTTCGCCTGCTCTTTTTCTGCGCTGCTTGGTGTAACGTAAGTACTGGATTTTTGGCGAGTGTTTACTAATTTCTATTGCATTGCAATACTCGATCAACTGCGCCACCATCCGCGGAATATAGGGGCGTAATAGTTTCAAACGAATGTATTGAGCGAGATCCGATGCGACACGCAATTTCAGTCCTGCTGCAAAACGAAGTCGGTGCGTTAACACGCATAACCGGCATGTTCTCATCCCGTGGCTACAACATTGACTCGCTCAATGTTGCGCCTACGGACGATAAGACCGTATCTCGCGTCACGATCGTGATTTCCGGGTCCGATGCGGCCATCGTGCAGCTCAATACCCAGCTCGCGAAGCTGGTCGATGTTGTCAACATCCATGACATGACGCTCGGTGACCACTTCGAGCGCGAACTTGCAATGGTGAAAGTTAAACTGGCATCAGGGGGCCTGTCCAAAGCCAAGGCGGTTGCCAAGAAGTACAGCGCGGAGATGCTCGACGATTCGCTGATCAGTTGCACGTTGCAGCTGACGGGCCGGGGCAAGGAA
>PVMK01130453.1_pt1 | contig 14271 bp, 12 predicted proteins | sample 1853481 | NCBI WGS metagenome assembly PVMK01 (sample SAMN08533507, study PRJNA380276) | Marine sediment metagenome, whole genome shotgun sequencing project. | reverse complement strand
CAGTTGTGCCTAATGGCATCGCCACCGGCAGACCAGGGTTTACGAATCGATACGATTCAACTGCGGTGATTGTTTTGGTCATTGAACATTGAAATTTGAGATTTATTTGAAATTTGATGCTTGAAATTTGGGATTTTATTGTCTTATAAAACCATCTGATGCAACTGGTTTAAAATTTACTTTGACGTTACCCTGTTCACTGATGCCTCTGTCTTGACAAAAGCCCCTTGTGCCGCTTAATAAAGCCCTGTTAATCAACTGCTCTTCTTATACTCCTCATACTCTTTCCAGAGTTTTTCTTTAAGCTCGGGATCTGTTTCGTTTTCAGCCGCCTCCCGCAGCTGCCGGGCTACGATATCGTCATCTTCGTAATCGGTTCGATGTCGATCATTTGCGGACGAACCTTTACCTCCCTTGCGAGATCCATCCCGGGAGGCTGTTTCAGTGTCTGCCGTATCTCCTGTTGTCTCCGTTTCCCGGCTGCTTTCAGGTTCCTCCTTTTGCGCGCCGGGTCCCTCGGATGATTTCGATCCGGTGGTATCCACGTCCAATCCCTTGTCACGCAGACGTTTGGCTGCATCAGCCGCTTCCTGCGCCAGGTCCTGCAATTTTTTGGCTGATTCGGCGCGGATCGCATCCATTTCTTTTAGCAGTCTGTCATCAAATTTTGCCAGTGACTGATTTAATTCTCTGTCCAGTGCCGCCACTTCGTCCACATTTTGCTCTTCCGGGATTTTTGGATCATACATCTTATCCAGCTTATTGGTGGCTGTCGGATTGGGACTGGGTTTTCCAGGGGAATGCCGGATGTAGGCCGCCTCCATCTGCTCCACAATTTTGCGGTTTTCAGCTGTCATCGCCCGAACGCGCGCCAGGTACTCCTCATAATCCTGAATAGCCTCAGCCGAGGCGTTACCGGATTTTTCAAGGTGCTCAAGTTCAGAAGCGATCCGTTTTTCTGTTTCCTGACTGGTTCGCAAATTTTCACGGGCTTCTTCCAGTTTAGCGTCGGCCGCGTCCCCAGAAGTTGCCCGGCGGGCTTCTTCCTGTTTGGGCTTGGTCGCATCCGGGGCCGCCGTCGGGCTGTTTGGTGATTTTTCTTGAGTTTCCTGCGACTTGGACTCGGTCGTATCCGGCGAAGTTGCCCGGCTTTCGTTCGTACTTTTTTCGGTTTCTTCCTTTTCAGGCTTAGATGCTACCGGAGAGCCCGGGTGGGTGCAAGCGCTGAGCCACAGTCCAGCCAAAACGAGTGCCAATAATTTCAAGGATTTCATTTTGATCAATGCTGCCTCCAAAACTAAATAATTACAGCGTTTAACATAAGATTTTGCCATTTGAGTGTCAAGCAACAATCCGGGCGGAGTAACCGTTATAGGTTCAGCCTAGTGCGATGAAAATTCACCTGTAACTTATGCACATAGACTTGACAATTTACACTGTTTTTGTTCCGCGAATATGGTTTCAGGTGTCAGTGTTCAGGTGTCAGGAAAGGTAGACACAATTGCATATCCTGAACACTGACATTACACTCAAAAGAGGAATAAAAATAGGATAAAAATTAAGGGCCCCGGTATGAGTATTTTTACCACCCCAGGTTCAGCCCGCCCGGGCCTCTCTCTGAGCTGTAGGCTCTACGAGCCGAAAGCCGGCCTGTAAGCCCTCAGGACTTGAACCCTACGGGCTGGAAGCGGCCTCGGAGAGCGCGACTTATGAGATCATATTACGGCTCGTGTCAGGCTCCCAGATATGAATCTAAAGAACAAGAGTTACGGCAAGAAGCGCTGCAGGAATATAAAAAGGTTATAGAAATCGATCCTGAAGATATCGAGGCGCGCAATAATCTGGGTGTGATTTGTGCCATTGAGGGAAAGCTGAAGGAGGCCATATCCGAGTGGGAGAAAGTAATTAGAGTAATCCGTGTAATCTGAGAAATCTGTGGATTAAAATCGATCGTTCGACCCTGAGGCTCTCGACGGGTAGAATTGCTTAAATATTCAATCCGATTTCAAAGTTCAGGGTTCAGCATTCGGAGATTCAGGGTTGCAATGTTTTAATATTCTCAAATCTTGCCAATTTTATGCATTTTTACCGCGGTTCTTGTGAAGCAATAAAACAGATTTGATTTTAACTTTGAACCTCTTAACCTCAACCTCAATCTTAACCTCAACCTTAACCTCAACCTCAACCTTGAACTTTGAACCTCTGAACCCAGAACCCTATTTTCATTTTATTACTCTGAGTTTGTGCGTTTGCTGCAGTTTTTCCCACAATGCGGTAATTATGACGGTGACGGCATCTTCTTCATGCCGCAATATCTCTTTTGATGCCGACCGGCAGGATTTCATCAATTCCCGGTTTCCGGACAGCAAACCGAAGTTGTTCATAATATACCTCCCCAGGTTCAAATGAAGGCCGGGCAATTCGTTCCGCGACATACTGGCAACCGTGGCTTTATCCTTTAAGGGCAAGTCCGATATTAAACGCTCAACCGCATCCGCCACGCTTTGAGGTTCTTTTTTCGGTTGTTTCATTTGCAACTGCATGGGGTTTTTTACGTTACCGCCGGTCATGGTATTTTCAACCAAACCAAGATAATAGACACTTTCCAGGATGTTCAATGTGTCCGGGTATATGGCCGGGTTTTTGCTTGCACGCGGTCCGGCAACGTTCAAAATTTCTATTTTTTTTGCAGGATCCATTTGTTGATAGCAGTGGCAGCATGGAAAGCGATCATTCGGTCAAGATCAATATGTAACCAGGGCCGGCTATGTCTGATGGCCATTTCCCGGGTATATTCGGATCCACCGGTCAAGGGGCCCTGAGATATGATCAGGGTTCCATCGGAATCTATTACATTTTTTTCCGTGCGGACGGAATATTCAGAGCTTGAAGTTTCTTTCAAGTGGTATTTTTGTGGTAAAACGCCGCTTTCAGTTAATCTTCCCTGAGGAATCCAGCCGCCGTGAGCTATGCCAAGCTTGATGGCCACATCCAGGGCTGCCCGATCCACGCCCGTTTGTCCTCCTGAAACAATTCGTTTAATCATGATAGCTGTAACAAGTCTTCGATAAATATGCTGATCTGTTCGGCGCCATTGGTAATGTTGCGTTTTACGGGAACAAGATCCAGCAAATCCGCGAGTTTGGCAGTCCAATTTCCATTGTTGAATTCCGATTCGCTCACTGCGATACCGGGCATTTGCTTTTGAATAAATTCCACCATCGATTCAGATTCGCGGAAATTCGATCGCGCAACGTAGCCGAACGGTACTCCCCCGTGGTAAATCTCGGCCAGGGTGCTGTAACCGACTTTGCCGATGACCGCATCGGCGGCATTGATCAGATCCGGATGATAAAAATCAGAACGAGCCGGCAGGACGATCGAATTATCAATAATTTTCATTTCCGGGCCTGCCCCCGGCATGACAAATGTTATTTCCCGTAGTTTATTCAGCTTTTCGAGAAAGCCGTAACTTTGCGGTATGCCACCGGTGGTGATCAGCACCATTTTGTCATCCGCAGGTAACCCCAGGCGCGCTCTGATCTCACCACCGGTCATTTTAATTTTCCTGCTTACCGGGGCGGTTATCAGGTCTGCCGAATTGCGGTTGCACATCGGTTCCGTTTGGATATGATAATCTACAGCATTGAAAATGGGCTGTAAATATTCGATGTGTCGATTGATGCGGTTATCGGCGACAGTGTATTGCTGATAGATCCAATCCCAGGTAAAATTTTCCACCAGGATGGATGGGAGCCCGGCCTCTTTTGCAACCAGGATGCCCATGGGAGAAATTTCACAGATAACCAAAACGCAATTTAAGGCTTTAACCGTTTCAGCGGTTTTTGCAATTAGTGACGCTGCCGGCGGGAAGAAATCATTTAACGCCTGCAGGGTATCTTCAAAGTCAGCCTGAAAGGCATTTTTTTGCACGAGGCCGATATCGGTGACCAGGTGATGATAGGCATAAGGGGCGGACACTGAGTCCTGAAAAAACCAGGACGGCACTGTGGTGAAGATTTCAAACTGTACCTCAGGATCAATTTCCGAGAGGACCTCCATCACCGCGGCTGCCCGAGCGGCGTGACCAAAACCGTGGGGCGAAATAAAATAGGCAATTGTATTTATTCGCATTTTGATAAACAAAGACCTTCGAATTTAGCCAGAGTGAATTGGCTGTGCCAGAGAATTGTACCCAACCCGGACAAGCCGGTTGTAGCGAAGCGTAAATCCCGCTTTATCGGGGAAATGAATATTGACGATTGAAGATTTGTGGTATCGCTTCGCTTTGTCTTTTCTATTAAAATCGATAGAATTGCTTGTAAGCGTTCAGGGGTTCAAAGGTTCAGGGGCTCAAGGCTGCATTCTCGTCCCTGGACTGCATGTGGGATGCGTATTTACGAGAAAAGCGTCAGCTTTGTCAGGGCTAATCCAAAATTTGGAGCCACCAAAGGGGCAATTATTTGAGGAAATGAGTATTTTTAACGAGAACTTCGGACCTTTAATGCCTAACTTTGTCCTTAACCCCCTGGCCCAGACCTGAATTTATGTTGCTCAATTATTCAGATTCAAATTTAGGAACCTGACACCGGCCGTAATATGATCCTGTAAGTCGCACTCTCCGAGGCGTAGGCTGGAAGCGTAAGCTACGAGCCGGCTTCCTGCTCGTAGAGCATATAGAGCATACAGCTCGGAGAGAGGCCAGGGCAGGCTGAACGTTGAACGCTGAACCTGTGAACGGTTACGCTTATGGGATCCATATTTACAACCACTTAACCAATCAACTAATCAACCAATCAACGATATTTGAAATTACCACTATTCCTCAATAACAAAGTGGGTGCGTCTGTTTTTTGCCCAGGCACTTTCTGTTTGTTGGGGGTCTCTGGGGCGCTCCTCGCCAAAGCTTATGGTGTTCAGTCTTGAGATGTCGATTCCCAGGTCCATTAAAAAAGTTTTGGCACTTTGAGCCCGACCTTCTCCCAGAGCGAGGTTGTATTCGTTGGTTCCGCGGTTATCGCAGTGTCCCTCTATCGTCACCGTTGCGGCGGGATTTTCTCGCAGCCATTTCCCTTTTTTCGTCAATTTTTCCTGGGCTTCCGGGGTTAATTGAATACTGTCAAAATAAAAGTAAATGTCTTCGTTTTCAAATCGGTCTTTTTCGGCCTGGGCCTGGTCTGCGGCCATCGTCGCGCTGAGGCTTTCTTCTTTCAGGTTTTCTTCCGCCAGGGCTTTTTGCCGTTCCAGTTCTCTTTGTCGTGCGTCCTCTTCAGCCTGTCTGGCTGCTTCGTCCTCAGCAGTTGTCGTTGTTACAGTTTCTGAACTTGTTTTTGATTTGGTACAGGAAGCGGCGAAAAAAATTACCAATACCGCAAGCGCCAGGGCCGTGATTGTCCAATGTTTTTGCATCACATTTTCTCCTTTATTCAGAATTTTTTTATCGCATAGGATGAAGAAAAATAAATTTCGTTTTCAAATCGTTTTTATCAGCTGAATTGAACATTTTCAATCAACCGGTTTTATATATCATGTCAAGTGATTTGTCAAAAAACATGCAGGCAGATGACTTAATAATTGGTTTTTTCTTGATCCATTCAGCTCCGGCGGTTATTGTCGCATTGAGAGTTTTTTTACCTAATTCTTAACCATGACCAGGTTTAAAGGAAATGGAGCAACCAAGACCAGCCAAAACCAGCCTGATCGGTTTTTATCTGCGAAATTTGGTCTATAAAGTGCGTGACGGAAATTTCCATCAGAAAGTTCAGGTTGTCTCCAATGATGAATTGGGGGTCCTGGGTGACGGAATGAACGAAATGACCGAAGGCCTGATCGAACGTGACCGGATGCGCCGTTCGTTGTACCTGGCCAAAGAAGTTCAGCAGACCCTTTTGCCCCGGACTGATCCCCGTCTAAAAGGTTTGGACATTGCCTCCACTATTGTTTATTGTGATGAAACCGGCGGGGACTATTAAATCATCCTTTTGGGAACCGACGGTATCTGGGAGGCGCGCAATCTCCAGGGCGAGATGTTCGGCAAAGAACCGATCTACCGTACAATTCGCCAAAACCACACCTTAAGTGCCAAAGAAATATTAACGGGCATTTTTAATACCCTTAACCGGTTTTTAGAAGACCGTGCACTTGAAGATGATGTAACGTTAGTTGTCATCAAAGTCACGGATGATTAATGTTTAAATAGTCTAACACATCAACAAAAGGAGGAAAAATGGGTAGCAAAGGTCATGGGATCGAAGAGTTAAGCGAATTTGCCATGGAGTTCATCAAAAAGGCCGGAAAAAAAGCCCTGCCGTTTTATGGAAAGGGCCAAACCCGGTTTAAATTTGATCAGGGAATGGTTACCGAGGCGGATCTTCGCATAGCGGACTATTTCCAGGAAAAACTAAATGAGCGTTTTCCGGATCACCACATATTTAAATATGACGAACTTAACGAAAAATATTCCCATGAAGGAAAGCGTTATCTGTGGATCTTTGATCCCATCGAGGGCGTGGCGAATTATCAGGCCGGGATTCCCATTTGGGGGATGTCCATGGCGTTGCTCGATAATTTCTGGCCCATTTTAGGTGTGTTTTACATGCCGGCTACCGGCGATATATTTCATGCCAGGGCCGGGCAGGATGCTTTTTGGGGTAAAAAGAATATACAAATATCAGAAGCGCCGACCATCAATGATGAGAGTGTGCTGTTTACGTTTTCCCGCTTTCACCAGTATTATCGATCAACTTTTCCGGGTAAGATGCGAAATCTGGGATGTGCTTCCGCCCACATCTGCTATGTGGCCATGGGGCGGGCCGACGCGGCGGTTATCGCCAACGAGTCGTTTCAGGGATTGGCGGCCGCTCGTGTGATCCTTGAGGCCGCCGGGGGGAAAAGTGTGTAATTTTGACGGCTGCGATTTTCATCTGAATGAATATCTGGACGGGCAGAAGATCGACGATCATCTGCTGGTTGCGGCGCCCGAAAATTTTGCCCAGGTCAGGGATTGCCTCAAACCGGTCCCGTAACGGCTCATTTCATAGAGCTTGCCGAAAATTTTGATTTGTGACACACTGATTTTATCCGGCGGTTGCAACTGTTACCCAAATTGAGTTAAAAACCAATTAACGCCTAATAATGACGGATTCCGACCTTGAAATAATACTACCTGATGACGAAACCATTCTGGTCTGTCCCAAATGCTATACGAATAATCCGGAAGGATCCAATTTTTGCCTGAATTGCGGTTTTTCGCTGCGAAAGTCCTCCTCCGACCGAAAAAAATGGATGTGGCTTATTGTTTCTGTTCTTTTATTCATCGCCGCCATGTTCTACTTCCATCTACGTGTATCTAATCTGGCGCCGCCTAAAACGGTTCGGCAACCCGTTTCCTCAGTAGCTCAAGCTCACCCAAAGGAAAGGACGAAGACCGAAGCTCCTCCCGAGGAGCCTCCGCCTCCCAAGAATGAAGAAGTCTCACCGGTTTCCGCCGCCATCAAGATTCCACTGGGGCTGGTCGTCATCAAAGACATCACCGGCAAGGTTATCAATGAAGTTCAGGTACCGGTGGTGGGCGGAGGTTGGGTAGCGTTACCGAAACAGGTATGTCTGGGCGGCGCCGAATGGGTCCTGAAGATGGAGCCGGACACCGAGGTGAGTATTGTCGGCGGAATTTACAGTGACTACGACCGGATCGGACTTTGGCGGATTTTAGAGGATTTGACCATCGATGGACCGGAGCTCTATCCATGGTCGGCAACCGAGCAATTGATCTGGCTCTCCATAACGTCGGATAATTCTCCTGAGCCGGTGGAATTCGATAATCCCAGGCAACAGGGGTATTTTATTGAAGGCCTTTTGCCGGGAGATTTTTCGGAGACAGGGGTTTTGGTTCAGCAGGACCGGGTGGTGGGTTGGACTTTCGGCGATTTGGCTCCCGGTGCTTTTGTCTGGAGTGGTGATGAAGGAAAATATCTGAGACCGGAGATTCGGGTGGATGATTTTTACCGGATTACATTTGCCAACAGCAGAGAAGAAGAATTTACACGGGCCCTGGGGATGGGGGCAGACTACAATGCGATTGAACGGCTGGAGGCCTTTGCCAATGGGTTTAAATTCGAGCCCAAACTTTCGGCCAAAGAAACACCGGCTCATTTGCGAAGGGCTACTGTTATCGAAAACGTGCGGGCATTGATTGCCGATGCTTTAAAAACCGGTGCTGCCAGGGCCGTGGCCAACATCTTCGATGTGCAGATGCTTATCGAGGCTGCCGATATCGGGCTGTTGATGGATATTGGCCAGGCCACTGCGCAAGGGTATGGTTTTGAAGAGGCCGTTAATCTCACCGAAAATGTGATTGCCGGCCTGCCATCGCCATCTGAGCAGGATGAAGTCCAACTGGAAAAATATTTTTCCGGCCTTTATCAAAACTGGATTACCGTTTTGTTCAAAAATGGCAACTTGCGGGGGGCCTGGCGGGCCTATCGACTCGGTAGCCGGGAATTGCCGGACGATGCAGATATTCATTTGATGGGAGTTCAACTGGCACTGGCGGAAGATGACTGGGCTGGGGCTGAAGAACTCCTGGAGATGAGAGAATATCCGTCTTCCCTGAATGATAAAGTCCGGAACCTGCAGACTCAAATTTCAGAATTAAAAGCCCAGGAAGGCAAAATCGTCATTAACTTTACCCCCGGTACCCGGCAGATATCACTTACGGCCGTCTTGAACCGCAGCGCATATCAGAAGTTTATTGTTGACACCGGGGCATCTCTGGTGACAATACCGCGGTCAACCGCGGAAGAACTTGGACTGGAGGTGGATGCACGCAATCCCGTGCGAAAGGTCTTTACAGCGGGCGGCGTTAAGTACGCACCGGAAGTGACTCTGTCTTCGATTACCGTGGAAGGATGGGAAGTAAATGACCTGAAAGCGCTGGTTCTGGATCTGCCGAATCAATCCGAGTGGGGATTGCTGGGAATGAATTATCTGCGCCGGTTTCGCATGGATATTAATACGGAAAGCGGGGTGCTTTTACTCGAACCGCGCTAGAAATTCCGGGCATGGTCATAACTTGGGCCATTAAATCTCTCACAGAGCCCACAGAGTACGCAGAGAAAAGTAAAAAATATTCTGTGATCTCTGCGGGCTCTGCGAGATAACAAGAAAATGTTTACAACTAAGCAAATTTCTGATGGCCGAAATTAGAATCAACCCCGAAATTCCAATACATTTATATGTTTTTTTACTGGAATTTTTTATTGGGACTTTATTTCCATCCGCAAATATTCAATTCCGGTTCATACGGGTGCAGTGCTTATAAGCGTAATATCGACAAGATTTTTTGTGGCCGGACTTTCTATGAAGAAATTTGTCATTCCTTTTTTTATCGTGTTGGGTGCGCTCGATTTTTTGTACGGGGTGATATCCGGTGACAGAATCAGTGTGATTGCAGGTGGCGCCATCGTTGCAATTACCCTGTATATCCTGAAAACCAGAAATAAAGATTAACCGTGAACGTTGAACCGTTCAACCTGTATTCAAGCAGCCGGCTCAGAAATCCTCAATAATTTTTCCTTTTTCAATGAACGCCTCTATATCGCGCCGGGTATTCACCAGCGTTTTCATAGCGGATTCCCATCTGAGGAAAACCGGATCGTCTTCCCCCAAAAGCGTCTTGGATTTTTGCAGGATTCTCAAGCCGTTCTCCATATTCTCATTCATATCCCGCAGTATCTCCTTGCGTCTTCGATGTTTTTCCCGCTCTCTGGTAATCACCGGTAACAATCTTTGGATGGAATATTCAACCAGCGCATCACGGGGAGCATTAAAGCGTTTAGAAGTTTCGTCCAGGGAGGAAAGTGTTTTGCGGCTGATCACAAAGGTCTTTTGGATGCGGCTTATCGTATTAAAGCGCTCCGACTCGACTTCCCGTGCTATCAATTTTAAAGACTGCACGTCTTCTATTAAATGATCAAAAAGGGATTTTTGTTTAATTCCCAGGTGAACCGCCACAATACTCATCGCCTCGATGGCCTTCGCGGACAACTTAAACGTTGCCCTTACCGATTGACGCCCTCTTAAATCTTTCGGTGTGGGTTGCGGCAATATATCATCATCCATCCATGAACTGTCATCATTATCTTTCATTTTATCCAACCGTTATGGGTGCTTTACTCAAACCGGGCAGACCATTACCTGAATAATAATAAATTAAAAGTAATACAACGGAACTATTTCTATCATAATTGTTAGGAAAAGTAAAACGATTAAACCAAATCTACCATACCCTGACTTGCACTGCTCAGTGCTCATCGGTTCATTTCTTCCATTATCAACCATTCACCGTGACTTGATCCCTTTGGCAAGGGCTCAGGAGGGCCACAGTTCAAGGTTCTGAGTTCACTCAAATATGAATATTAAGGGGTTAAAAACTTATTTTTAATAATATTCAGGCAGTTAACATGCTCAAGGGCATAGTCCATCAAAACTGAAAATATAAATAACCGTCTATTTAAGTCAATTATTATTGAATCAGCCTTGATTTTAATTCAATACCATATATAATTTACCCATGAAAAGATTCATAGAGGATATCCTGATTAAATGGAAGGATGAAAAGGGACGTAAACCCCTTATTCTTTCCGGGGCTCGTCAGGTAGGAAAATCTTACGTCATCGAGCAAAACTTTGCTGAGCATTTTGAACAGCTGCTGACCATTAATTTTGAAAAGCAGCCCGAATTCTCTAGCTGTTTTGAATCAGGTTATGACCCTGCCAGGATTTTGAGGAGGATAGAAGCACTTGCCGGGAAGAGATTAACGATGGGAAGAACGCTTCTATTCTTCGATGAAGTACAATTTTGCCCCGAAGCTATTATTTCCCTTAGGTATTTTTTTGAGGAAATGCCGGACCTGCACATTGTTGCTGCCGGTTCACTGCTCGAATTCACTATTGAAAAAATCTCTGTACCTGTTGGAAGAGTCACATTCAGGCACTTAGGCCCCATGTCATTCGAGGAGTTTCTGTATAATTCAGGAAATCAAGTTCTTCTTGATGAGATAAGGGAGCATTCTGTCAGCATTCCATTTCCCGAAGCACTCCATACCCGAGCCATTTCATTGCTTAAGGAATATCTGGCAATAGGCGGCATGCCTCAAGTTATCGCAAGCTATATCGAACATCAGGATTATTTAAGATGTCAGGAGTTACTGACCGACCTTCTTGAATCCTATCTTAAAGATTTCCCAAAATACAGTTCAAAACTCTCTGATTTAAAATATATAGACACGGTATTTTCCAGAATTCCCCATCTTGTCGGAAATCAGTTCAAATTCGTTCAGATTTCCCGTGATATTCAGTCAAAATATTTGAGAAGCGGCCTTGATCTACTTGATAAAGCCGACCTTATTAAATTCATATACAAAACCAGCGGAATTCCCTTGGGTGCTAATTATAACCCACACCGTTTTAAACTTCTGTTTATTGACATCGGCCTTATGCAAAGAGCTTGTGATCTCAACATTGCTCGCTGGATCACGGACAGTTATAATTTGATCAACGCAGGGTCTGTTTCGGAACAGTTTGTTGGTCAGGAAATTTGCGCCAATGCCAACTTTAAGCGGGAAAAGCTATATTATTGGGCCAGGGATAAAAGCGGAAGCTCCGCAGAAGTTGACTACATGATTGAGCACCTCAGTGGTGTAACCCCTGTAGAAGTCAAGGCCGGCACCTCCGGGCGATTGAAAAGCATGCAATTATTATTGAAAAGCAACCCCGACATATCTGAAGGGATTAAGGTATCACTCGATAATTTCAAAAAAGAAAACAACATTCAATCCATTCCGCTTTACGCCTTTGGAAGCTGGTTGGAAAAGAGCAGAAGCCATACCGCCGCGCTGGGTCAACGGGGCCGGGTTTAAAAATTACGTAACCGGCCGGCAACTGCAGCGCTGTGAAATTGAGCAAATGGCTGCTGATTATTACGAAGAATGGGGCTGGGACAAAAAAACCGGTGCCCCCGCGCCCGGGACACTCCGCAAACTGGGACTGCTGGAATAGTGCCGCAAAAAAATAGGTTTCAAATCCCGGATAAGATTGAACTATGCAGGCAAAAATTATTTTGAATTTTTATTTAACAAATAAACGTGAGAAGCTGCCCCCCCCGAGTTGTTCTCCAGCCCGCACTATTCCGGTAGCCCGGTAAGAGTCCAATGTGTGTGTTATGTGCCTGATACTAAATCAGGTCAAGGCCGTGCCGGTCATTATATTACCCCCGGGGCCATCGGCACCGCATAGGGACCTTCCTCAATATAAGCCAATGTCGGTTTTTTGTCTGCAAATCTTGGGTGGTTGACCGCGTAAATAATCGCATTTTGTAACATGGCGGTCGCCTTTTGCTTGTCGGAGGCAAAACCGGCATCGCCATCAATAAAATCATAACCATTCGGGCCCGGTATGATATCGAAATTTTCCTGCGGTATTTGCGGGCAGCAGTAGATCAACCCATCCATGCCGACCTTACGAAACGGTTTGCCCCACATTTCGGGTTCCCATTGATCTTTGGTAAAGATCCAGTCCGGGTGCTGCAGGATGTTGTTAAAGCCGTCCGGGCCCAGAATTTTGAAAAGATGCAAAAAGGTCTTATATTCCTGGGAGCCGATGGGTTCGACGTCCACGTTGTTGGCCAGCATGACAATCAGACCATTCTCACGGACGGCAGGCATGGCATTGACAGCCGCTTTGACGGCCTGATAATGATTGCGGCCGACATAGCCGGCGTGGGTTAAAACAATATCGAAAGGATGCTTCACCGGAATCATCACGGACTTTTTCATGGCTTCATAGGCTGCAAGGTGTGCCGTCTCCAGTGCGCCCGCAAAAACACCGGTCATGCATAAACGCTTGTCGAGGGTGACATTGACCAGGAAATCAATTCCCACGGCTTGAGCAACCTCCAGAGCTTCCTCATGACAGGGATTGTCTTCCAGACTCAGGTTGGTTGCCTTTGGATCTTCCAGAACTTGTACGCTGTGAAAAAACTCGATGGTTTTGGTATTAACCAGAGCCGGGCAGACGGCCTTTCTACCCCCGGATACCCCCGCCATGAAATGACCCTCAACAAGCCCCGTAATGATTTTAACATCCGATTCATAAAAAATTTTGTTCAGATGAACCCGGGTTCCTCTTTTGGTTTGCGCGGCCAGAACCATGGAGTCATCATCCTCGCAATCGTGATCCACGATACGATAATTATCCACCACCTCCTGACCGTACATGTAGAGTCGCTCCTCAAGCGTGCTGTGTCGGTGCATTCCATTGCCGATGACAAAAACAATGTTATCCTTTTTCACCCCGCTCTGTTCAATGAGTGCAAGCAGGGGCAGCAGCAAGCCGTTTTCCCCTTTGTAAGGGGCGGGTCGCGTAATATCCGATACGGTGATGCAAACCGTAAGGTTTTCAACAGGTTTGCCCTTTGAATGAATAATTTCGGATAGGGTGGGTGAACCTGTCGGCTGATTCAACGCATGGGCAATTTCGGCCGCTGAATCGACCAGGCAGGGCATGGATGGCATACTCAAAATTTCACAGTCGGCCGGTACCTCAATAACCAGAAAATCATCTCCAAAATCTACCTTAATTTTTTTCCAGCCCCGGGTTTCAGTCCCGTGTATAACGTCCGCAATTTTCTTCTTCATAGTCATCCTCGCTGTTTGTTCAGACATCGTTTAATAATTCATTGGGAACATGGTCGATTCCATACCGTATTGCAATTCCAGGAAAAGAGGCACCAATTTTCCGCATTCCGCATTCCCAATTCCAAATTCAAATCAGTCCGGCAATGGTATCGGTTCCGGCACTTCGATTTGACGAGGATCGGTCACGCCCGGGGTTTTGAAAAAATGGTCGGTCTGATACATGATTCGATTAAGCATGCGGTCCAGTTGCCGGCGATATTTCTCGCACTCTTGCCGGGAGGCGTCAACCGGCACAAATAAATAGCAATCAGCATACAGGGCCACGATGCGGGAAAAAGCTTTGGGAATGATGGTCCGGTCCCAGCTTTGCAATTTCCAGTATCGATCCGCGCTCCATATCACCGGAATGATTGGAAGCCCGGTACGTTTGGCCAGATAGATTATCCCTGGTTTGGAAACAAATCGCGGTCCTCTGGGCGCATCCGCCACCAGCCCGGCTTTGTATCCTTTTTTAGCGAGCGCTTCCATTTCACGATAGGCCTTTCTTCCACCCCGGGTTGAAGACCCCCTGGCGGTGA
>PVMK01121741.1_pt1 | contig 14271 bp, 17 predicted proteins | sample 1853481 | NCBI WGS metagenome assembly PVMK01 (sample SAMN08533507, study PRJNA380276) | Marine sediment metagenome, whole genome shotgun sequencing project. | reverse complement strand
TTCTGGGCCCCACTTACTGGCCCCGGGCAGGCGCCCTCATGAGCTATGCGCCCGAATACCCTCACCAGTACAGGAGCGCGGCCCACCTCATTGACAAGATCCTCAGAGGAGCAAAACCGGCCGACCTCCCTGTGGAATTGCCAACCCTCTACGAATTCGTCATCAATCTCAAAACTGCCGAGGCCCTTGGTCTTGAGATCCCTGAGTCTCTTCTCATCCGGGCAAGCGAGGTGATTGAGTGAAGGGTAAGCTCTTCAGGAAATACGCGGTGCTTTTCGTGACATTGGTCACCGGGGCATTGCTGGCCAATGGTCTCATAGAGATCTACTTCTCGTACCAGGAAAATAAAACGGCCCTGGCCCACATACAGAGGGAGAAGGCCCTGGCCTCGGCATTAAAGATTGAGCAGTTTACCAGCAAGATTGAACTCCAGATCAGCTGGATTGCCCCGTGGGGGCCCCCGGGTGTGAGTCCTGACACAAATGAGTATCTCAGACTTCTGCGCCAGGACCCGGCCATCACAGAGGTGAGATTTATAGATTTTGCAGGCAAGGAGCAGCTCCACGTTTCACGCTTAGGCATGGACAGGGAGAAGAGCGGGGTGGATTTTTCCCACAACCCTGCGTTTCTTGAGGCAAAGAGGGGTAAGACCTGGTTCAGCCCTGTATACTACCGCAAAGGGTCCGAACCGTACATGACCATCTCCATGGCAGGCCCGAGAAAGATCTCCGGGGTGACAGTGGCAGATGTGAACCTGAAATTTGTCTGGGAGGTCGTTAATCAGATAAAGGTGGGCAAGGCCGGTGGCGCTTATGTGGTGGACTCCGAAGGTAACCTCATAGCCCACACAAACATCAGTCTGGTCCTGAAAAAGACGGATCTCTCCTCGCTCCCCCAGGTGGCGGCAGCTCGCGAGAGCCTCCTGAACCCGAGCCAGGAGGAGGTCTCGGTTGCTCGCGATCTCCAGGGGCGGCAGGTCCTCACGACCTATGCCCCTATCTCCCCCCTGGGCTGGTTTATCTTTCTTGAACAGCCCCTCGCAGAGGCCTTTGTGCCCCTCTATGCCTCCATTTTCCGGACCGCATTATTCGTGCTCGCGGGGATTGTGCTCTCCATTCTTGCGAGCCTGATCTTAGCCCGGAGGATGGTGACACCGATTCGGGCGTTGCGGGATGGGGCGGCCCGGATCGGCGCGGGGGATTTCGGGCATCGTATGGATGTCCACACTGGTGATGAACTGGAATCCCTCGGCGAGGAGTTCAATCAGATGACTACCCGGCTCCAAGAGTCTTACACCCATCTCGAGGAAAAGGTCAAAGCGAGGACACGCGAACTGAGCGATGCCTTCCAACAGCTCGAGATCGCAAACAAGCACAAGTCCGAGTTTCTCGCCAACATGAGCCATGAACTCAGAACCCCCCTTAATGCCATCCTGGGCTATACAGAGCTGATTGTGGACAAGATTTACGGGGATGTGCCTGATAAGATCCAGGAGATCCTGGTACGTGTGGGGGAGAATGGGCGTCATCTGCTCAGCCTCATTAATGACGTCCTGGATCTTTCAAAAATCGAAGCGGGTCGTCTCACCCTTTCTCTCAATGACTATTCCATGCAGGATCTCGTTCAGACGGTCATCACCTCGGTGGAGTCCCTCGGTGCGGAAAAGAACCTGGTGTTAAAGACAGAGGTCCCTTCGGACCTGGCGACTGGCAAGGGTGATGAACAGCGTATAGCCCAGGTGTTTTTGAATCTCGTGGGGAATGCCATAAAATTCACCGACGAGGGAGAGGTCAGTATAGAGGTGGCAATTTCGAATAGCTCATTTCTGGTCTCCGTGGCTGATACCGGCCCCGGGCTTTCGGAAGACGACCAGCAAGGGATCTTCGAAGAATTCCACCAGGCAGACGGTTCCAGTACCCGGGAGAAGGGAGGAACAGGGCTCGGTCTCTCGATCGCCAGGCGGATCGTCGAGATGCACGGTGGAAGCATCTGGGTAGAGTCCACCCTGGGAAAAGGCTCGACTTTTTGGTTTACGCTGCCAATTCGAGTCGAGCAACAAGAGGAGCAAAAATGAGCAGGAAAATTTTAGTGGTTGAAGACCAGGAGGATAACCGCCGTATTTTGCGGGACCTCCTCATGAGCGCGGACTATGAGGTGATCGAGGCGGTCACCGGGGATGAGGGGGTGACTGCGGCCGAGACCCATCGGCCGGATCTGATCCTGATGGACATACAGCTCCCCGGTCTCGATGGATACGAGGCTACACGCCACATCAGGGCCAACCCCGATCTGCAGCAAATCCCTATCATCGTGGTCACCTCCTATGCGCTTAGCGGCGATGATGTCAAGGCGTTTGAGGCCGGCTGCGATGCTTATATGGCGAAGCCGTTCAGCCCGCGGGAGCTCCTAGCGAAGGTCCGCGAGTATGTACCGTAGCCGATTAAAGAGGGGTATACAGTGAGGACACCACCACTTATCCTTATTGTGGATGATAATGCCGCTAACCTGGAAATCCTACAGGCTCGCCTTGCCGCCCACAACTATGGGATTATTACGGCGACAGACGGCGAGGCCGGGCTGGCCATGGCGAGAGAAGAACAGCCGGACCTGATTCTCTTAGACATCATGATGCCTAAGATGGACGGCATTGAGGTCTGCCGACACATAAGATCGGACCCTATTATGCCATTCATGCCCATAATCATGGTCACGGCCAAAGCGGGTTCGAAAGACATCGTCGCGGGACTCGAGGCAGGTGGCGACGAATATCTGACCAAACCGGTGGACCATGCCGCGCTGGTTGCAAGGGTCAAATCAATGCTCCGCATCAAGCAGCTTCACGACACGGTCCGGGAGCAGGCAGCCCAGCTTGCGGGGTGGAACCGGTCACTTGAGGAACGGGTGGCGGATCAACTCACCCAATTAGAGCGAGTCGGGCGTTTAAGGCGTTTTCTCTCCCCTCAGGTTGCTGAGCTTGTTGTCTCCTCAAAAGACGAAGGGTTTCTCGAAACCCACCGGCGGGATATCACCGTGCTCTTCTGTGACCTCCGTGGATTCACAGCCTTCTCTGAGACCGGGGAGCCTGAAGAAGTGATGGGGGTCCTCAGGGAGTACCATGGGGCCATGGGAAGCCTGATCTTCCAATACGAGGGTACGCTGGAGCGCTTTACGGGGGACGGGCTGATGGTTTTTTTCAACGATCCCATACCTTGTCCGGACCCGGCGGCCCGTGCAGTCAAGATGGCCGTAGCCATGCGCGAGTATGTTCGTGAGCTGAGCGGGGAGTGGCGAAAGCGCGATCACAGACTGGATTTTGGGGTGGGGATCGCCCAGGGGTATGCCACGCTGGGAAAGATCGGGTTTGAAGGGCGCTTCGACTATGCGGCCATCGGAACCGTTACGAATCTCGCCTCGCGCCTTTGCGATAAGGCTCAAGGCGGACAGGTACTCATCAGTCAACGGGTTTACGGGGCGGTAGAGGAGTTGGTGGATGTCGAACCGCTCGGAGAGTTAGCCCTGAAAGGATTGCACCGGCCTGTTAACGTTTACAATCTCGTTCGCGTGAAGGAATGAGTCTCCGAATTGCCGGGCATCACTTCGTCATAATAGACAATAGGCTGCCCTGTTTTTATCATCTCACCACCGCATTTAAGAAGGCGATCAGCATCTGGCCTGAATATATGTTTGCGCATATTGATTTGACAGCAGCTTATAGCCTGGCAGGGCGTATGGAAGAAGCCCGTGCTCAAGCCGCGGAAGTTCTCAGAATAAACCCCAAAATCACTTTGGAGGATATAGCTAAGAACGGGTATTATAATTACAAGAAGGCCGACAAAGAACGGTTTATCAACGCCCTGCGCAAGGCGGGTTTATAAACCACTCTTTACACATTCAAAAGCCGTGCAAATTATTACCGAAGGAAGAGGTCAGCATTTTGATCCGGATATGGAGGATGCCTTTCTGGAGATTGAGGATGAGTTTTGTCAGGTCGGCCTTGAATCTGCCGATTTTGAAGAGGAAAGGAGGTCAGTGACTTTTTACGAGTTTGTCAATCTTGGAACTGAAACTAAATTCATAACCATTTTTTAAGAGAAGTATTGAAAGGAGGATTTTATGGCAGTAGCTCATACAAGTCGCATTCGAATCGAAAAGCACGAAGGCCCACACCGGACGGCCCATGTGGAAGAGTTCGCGGATCCGATCCATTTCAGCGTTCACGGTGGTATCAAGAATTTTTACAAGGAAAAGTATGGACGAGAAATTGTAGGGCCGGAGTACCCTGCAACACTTGACCACATCATCGCAGGAGTTGGAGGGTGACTGACCGGAACCTTAGGGACCGCGCTGGATGCGCGGGGAATTAAGTCTGCTGAGAATCTGGTTGCTCATGTGGAAGGGGACATTGAAGACGTTGACGGTGTCTTGAAAATTACGAAGATTCGCCTCAAGTACTTTTTTAAGATTCCACCGGACACGAAAGAAAAGGCTGAACGTGCTTTGGCACTTTATGCAGATATGTGCCCGGCTTATCAGACAGTAAAAAATTGCGTTGAGGTCACTTGGGATGCAGAGATGGAAGAGTCATGAACAATGGCTTTTAACCGGATGAATGGAGCAGGTATCTATTAATGCCCGAACGAAAACCCTGTTCACGCAAAATCCGAATATCGAAATCCGAAATCCGAAACAAATTCGAATATCAAATAATGAAATGATTCAAACTTAACCACGCCTCAGGCGTGGCGGAAAACCTGTTTTTGAAGGAGACAATCTATGGATGCACACCAGATGGTTTGGAACGAAAAGGTTGCTAAAGAAGTAATTACGCACTTGGAAAAGCGCCGTATGGGGGGCAGTTATGCGCCCACCGCTGCGCAGGCTATAAGTGAAATTGTGGAAATGGTCCCGGCAGGCTCCACGGTATTTCGCTGTGGCTCCATGTCAGCAGTGGAAATGGGTCTTTGGGAAGAAATAGCCAAACTGCCCGATGTTAAAATCATCGATCCCTTCCAGCCTGATCTGTCGCCTGCAGAAGGTATGGCACTCAGGCGGCAAGGCCTGTCGGCCGACGTGATGATAGCGAGTTCGAATGCCATCACCCTGGATGGCAAACTGGTCAATCTGGATGGTATGGGCAATCGTGTAGCTGCAATGACATTCGGGCCTGAGAAGGTTATCCTGATTGTAGGTGTTAATAAGATTGTACCGGATTTGGATTCGGCCATAGCCCGGGTCAAGCATTACGCTGCGCCGGTTAATTCAATTCGTCTGGGGTTTAAGAATCCGTGCGAAGAGACCGGGCTGTGTGCGGATTGTAAATCACCCAAGCGTATCTGCAATATGTGGAGCATTATAGAAGGCCACATGATCAAAGACCGGATTCATGTGAAACTTGTTGGCGAAGATCTGGGTTATTAATTAATGGGCCTAAACCACTATCTCAGGTAGTGCTACCATAATAGGGTTCTACCAGATGGCTGACTTGGCCCATAAGTGTAAAGTGCCTAAAGTGATCTAAAGTGCCTAAAGTTCAAGGAGGGCAGGACTTGTGAAAACAATCCTTATATAAAATGTCACGAAGTTCCTTAACTTTAGGCACTTCAAACTTTAGGCACTTTAGGCACTTAAATTAGCGTACCTTCCAGGACCAACAAAACAAGCTACCTCCTCCCTCCAGACCGTCTGTCCCTCTCATATCTGAGATATGGAAGCTGCTTTTCAGCGTTTGTTTCTAAGGGCAAAGGTCAATGAAACTGCCATGAATACTCCAACCGCGGTGATAATAAAGGCATCATTATAGCTGCCGGAAATATCGAAGAGATAACCCGCCAATACGGGTCCAATAGCGAATCCGATACCATCTGCCACCGAGAGGCTGCCGTAAATCGCTCCCATGTATTTCACACCAAAGATGAAAGCGGTGAGTCTTGGAATCATAACCAGATTCGCGCCATAGGCGATGCCGAAAAGAGATGAAAAGACGTAGAACATCCCCAGGCTGCTCATCCGGGAGAGCCACAGTATCATAACAGCCTGAAGAAGCAACCCGCAGAAAAGAACCCGGCTGGCACCGACTCGGTCCGAAAGAAAACCCGCAGCCAGCCGGCCGGCAATACTGCAAAGCGCCATTGTGGTGAGCAGGCTGGCAGCCCTCATGGGCGAAATGCCCGTGTCCCTGGCAAAGGGCACAAGATGGGTCATGATCAGGCCCAGGCACAGGATGCAGAACCCAAAAATGCCGAAAAGTGACCAGAACTGGCTGGTTTTGAGTGCCTGGAATAACGGGATGGATCTGTTATTGCTGTCGGAAACATGATTTGTATCGACTTGCGGGTTTCCTTCATGTGCCGCTACGTATTTGCGTTTTTGGGGGGACGTATCACGAACAGGGCGATAGGAATATAAATCAGCAGGATCATGATTCCCCACTGTGAACATCGCTGTTCGCCAGCCAAACTGAGTTTCGATGGCAGTTACCATCAGAGGTATGGTGGCAGCACCGGCTCCTATACCGGGCGGATGCAATCCCAAGTGCCAGCCCCTGCCGTTTCACGAACCATCTGGTAATCAGAGATAGCGGCAGAGGTATGGCAGCACAGGCCCCTATGCCCTGCAGAAAGCCAATAAAAAGATACATCTGCCACACTGTTTGCGCACGTGAGCCCAGCGCAAGCCCCAATCCTATAAGGCCAGCCGTGATAATGGAAATCCATTTATACCCGAAGCGATCGGCTATACTGCCGACCAGCGGTACTGCAACAGCATAGGTGATCCCGGAAACGAAAAGAACACCTGAGATGACAGCCCGCGTCCATCCGAACTCCTCCATAATGGGTACAAAAAACACACCAAAACTGTAAAAGGACCCGCAAGAGACGGCAACCATGAAAAATACGCCTGCCACCACAATCCAGCCGAAATAAACTTCCTTTTTCTCACCCCGGGCGCGATCCGGTTCCAGTTCAGACATGCGTTGCATTCCTTTATCTATCTGTTTTCCCTTTTAAGTCGTAATGATCTCTTAAAAAATCTCCAAGGCCGTCGCTCCCGCGAAGCATATCCTCGATTAAGGTCGGGGAGCGGGAGTCCAGTTCCGCTAAAGGTATCCCTGGATTCCCGCGTTCGCGGGAATGACAAGAACATGCGCTTTTTGACTTTTTACGAATTCATCAAACTTTAGGCACTCACATTACGGCATGAATACGTTTCAGTCAATAAGCGGGTTTTGAATCACAAAAAAACAGTTTTTCAAGACGTGCTGATTATCCATGAATACCGTCAGTCCGTCTCATCGTGCCGAACAGCAAACCTTCCTTCATGGAGTATCTATGATTAAGATAATTTCATATTGCTGTTCTCCAATTTGTATATTATAAAATACATTTAGCACAATAATCTATCTACCCTTCCCATTGGCGGAGCTGGAGTTGTTTGGAATATAGGTGCGGGGAAAATAGCAGAAAGGATGCCAAAATGAAAAAAATCAGTCGACGTTCATTTCTCAAGAAAGGTCTTGCCATGAGCGCAGCCTCCATGTGTAGCGGGGGGATTCTGGCTCCATTTTCAGGAACAGACCGGGGTGCTGTTCACGCTGCCAGACCGGTTGATATTGCTATTGCAAAAGGGTTGAATTATTTCAAAAGCACAATAAAGGCGGTGGATCAGCTTGGAGGCATAAGAAAATATGTATCAAGAGGTTCAAAGGTGGGGCTCCTCGTTAATTCACCCTTCAAGAACTACGGGTCCTATGTCAATCCGGAGATCACCCTGGCCGTGGTAAAGATGTGTTTCGATGCGGGTGCCAGGGAAATATGGTGTCTGAAAGAACCATACGGGAAATATTGGCAGAGGTGCAAACTGGCCGATGAGTATACCGAAGAGATCAAGAGCCTCAAGGAGGGCTGGGAGGATACGGTCGATTTTGAAATACCGCAGGCAGTATCACTGAAAGAGGCAACGGTGAGAAAGAAGCTGCTGGAAAGCGATCTGTTTATTAACGTGGCCATAACAAAAAACCATTCGGGGACCAACTTTACCTGTCTGTTGAAAAACATGATGGGCGCGTCCACCTTTGGGACGAACTTCGGTATTCATTACGGGGGAAAGAAAGGGTTGAGCTGGTACCCTGACATCCCGTTCCTGTCGCAGTGCATTGCCGATTTGAACCTGATTAGAAAACCCGATCTTTGTATCGTGGATTCCACAGAGTTCCTCATGACCAATGGTCCTTCCGGGCCGGGCGAGCTTATGAAACCGCAAGAGGTGCTTGCGGGCACGGACCGTGTGTTGATGGATGCATACTGTGCTACGTTGTTAAATCTTAAACCTGAGAACGTGTTGATGATCCAGAAGGCGGCAGCCCATAACCTCGGAAGTCCTGATTTGAAAAAGGCAAATATTGTGACAGTGGAGACAGGATGAGTAAATATCTGACAATCCCATTGAGTATGTGCCTATTGATTGTCGTGACTTTCGGAACAATTTCCGCCCAGGAATCAAAATCCGCGAAGGATCTTTCGGTATATCTCCCTGATGTAGATGGATTGGTCCCGGATGGCCCGCTGCAGAAGGCGGACGACCTTCAAGGCCTGTTTGCGAGGATAAACGGCGGGGCTGAGCAGTATGTGCGATATGGTTTTTCAAGGGCGCTTTTCCAGGCATATAAGACTGCGGGCAGCCGATCGCTTGAATTTGAAATATTCCAAATGAAAAACTCGAAGGCGGCCCATCAGATATACACCCTTATGGCGGGACAGGGTAACAGGAAGTTAGAGATGGGCCATGAAGCTGTTTTGGGAGAATATTATCTTATCTTCCGAAAGGGGAGATTTTACGTCACCATCACCGGATCTGATTCAGAAGAGAAAACCAGGGATGAACTGATTGCTGTAGCCCGGGCGGTTGAACAAAAGATAAGGGCTCACGGGCAATAATCGATTCTTGGATAGAAAATATTGCTTCCTATTTCATAGCCTCTTCAACAGCAACAGCTACTGCAACAGAAGCACCTACCATCGGATTATTACCCATTCCGATAAGCCCCATCATCTCAACGTGAGCTGGAACTGAAGATGAGCCTGCGAACTGTGCGTCAGAGTGCATACGACCCATGGTGTCGGTCATACCATAGGAAGCAGGACCGGCAGCCATATTGTCAGGGTGAAGGGTCCTGCCTGTACCGCCACCGGACGCAACAGAGAAGAATTTCTTGCCTTTAAGGATACACTCTTTCTTGTATGTGGCCATTACAGGATGTTGGAAGCGTGTAGGGTTGGTTGAGTTACCGGTAATAGCAACATCAACGTCCTCAGAGTGCATGATAGCAACACCTTCACGAACATCGTCGGCACCGTAACATCTTACATTTGCCTTTTGACCATCAGAGTAGGCTTTCTGTTTAACAACTTTAACTTCACCTGTTGCATAATCAAAAGCTGTTTCCACATGGGTAAAACCGTTGATACGTGAAATGATCTGTGCCGCATCCTTACCAAGACCGTTAAGAATTACCTGAAGCGGTTTCTTACGAGCACGGTTGGCTGAGCGGGCAAGACCGATAGCACCTTCAGCAGCTGCAAAAGATTCATGACCTGCGCAGAAAGCAAAACAGGTTGTCTCTTCACGGAGAAGCATGGCCGCAAGATTACCGTGACCGATACCCACCTTGCGGTCATCTGCAACTGAGCCAGGGATACAGAAAGACTGAAGGCCTTCACCAAGGGTTACTGCTACGTCAGCGGCAACAGTCTGACCTTTCTTTATTGCTACGGCAGCACCTATCGTATAAGCCCAGGCAGCATTTTCAAAAGCGATAGGCTGAACGTCTTTTACGATCTTACGTACGTCAATATTTTTATCTATGCAAACCTTTTCAGCATCTTCGATAGAGTCGATGCCATATTCTTTAAGAAAAGGAGTGATCTGATCTATTCTTCTTGAATAACCTTCAAATAAAGCCATTGTTGATCCTCCTTACTCTTTACGCGGGTTGATAGTTTTAACTGCATCAGCAAAACGGCCATAAACTCCGCCAGCCTTTTCAAGGGCTTCATTTGCATCCATACCCTTAGCGATATTTTCCATCATGATACCGAGCTGAACAAATTTATATCCGACGATCTCATCATCAGAGTCAAGAGCGATTTCCGTGATATAACCTTCAGCCATTTCAAGATAACGTGCACCCTTGGCAGCTGAGCCGTACATCGTACCTGTGACAGACCTGAGACCTTTACCAAGATCCTCAAGACCGGCACCTACAGGAAGCCCGCCTTCTGAGAAAGCAGTCTGTGTACGGCCGTATATGATCTGAAGAAAAAGTTCTCTCATGGCAACATTTATAGCATCACATACAAGATCTGAATTCATCGCTTCAAGAATGGTTTTATCGGGAAGGATTTCTGATGCCATAGCAGCAGAGTGGGTCATTCCGGTACATCCGACTGTTTCAACAAGAGCTTCCTGTATGATACCTCCCTTTACATTGAGAGTAAGCTTGCATGCGCCCTGCTGTGGAGCACACCAGCCCACACCATGTGTAAGACCGGAAATATCTTTAACCTCTTTTGCCTGGACCCATTTGCCTTCCTGCGGTATTGGAGCAGGACCATTCTTCGGGCCTTTGGCTACAACGCACATTTCCTCAATTTCATGAGTATATTCCATCGTGCGATTCTCCTTTGGAAAAATGTTAATGCCAATTGATTTAAGAATTATCACATACGATCTGTGAATGCAAATATCATATCGTTTGTTTCCAAAGATCTCCTTGGCCTGCCCTAATTGTCGCATTGACAAAAACCCTTGACATTATCTTGTAGGAAGGGACAAACTAACCTGCGTTATGTACACCTGAATCCAGCACTTGCGTTTTCCGTTGATCGTATACACCCGCATCAGCATACTGGAAAGGGAATGAGGGGATCGGGACAGGGCTTGGCCGGAAGTGCTGCCGGATACACAGATCGGAAAGACCTTAGATTTTTTAAATACGCCGGATTTCTGACTGTTCCATTTTGTAATACATATCTCCCTATTTTTATGATACTAATAAGATATCTTACCCTCCATAGTCATTTTAGAACATAAAAAAGAGGCCTTCCATGACTCAAGAAGGTTTTAAACGTAAACTCTGTGCAATTCTCAGTGCGGATGTTCAAGGATACAGTCGTCTCATGGGTGAAGATGAGGATGCGACAATCCGGACCTTGACTTCTTATCGAGAATTGATGTCCACACTTATTCAGAAACACCGGGGCCGGGTGGTGGATTCTCCCGGAGACAATCTCCTGGCTGAATTTCTAAGTGTGGTGGATGCGGTGCGTTGTGCTGTGGAGGTCCAGGAGGAATTCAGGGTTAGGAACGCTGAATTGCCTGAAAACCGAAGGATGGAATTTCGTATCGGTATCAACCTTGGAGATGTAGTCGAGGAGGGAGAGCGGATCTACGGTGATGGAGTCAATATTACGGCCCGCGTGGAAGGGCTGGCTGAGGGAGGAGGAATCTGCATCTCCGGCACCGTCTATGACAGCATCAAGAACAAACTTTCCCTAAGCTATGAGTCCCTGGGTGAGCATACCGTCAAAAACATCAAGGATCCGGTTCGGGTATATCGTATGCGAATTGGCCCCGAGTCTGCCGCCCCGGTGGTGAGAGGGAAAAAGTCAGGGCCAAGACGCTGGCAGAAAGCAGTTCTGGCTGTTGTGGCGGTTTTAATTGTAGCAGCTGGGGCTTGGGCAATCTGGAACTTCTATTTCCGTCCACCCGCGATTGAGCCTGCCTCTATTGAAAAGATGGCTTACCCACTACCCGATAAGCCTTCCATTGCCGTCCTGCCTTTTGCAAACATGAGCGAAGACCCAAAACAGGATTATTTCAGTGATGGAATCACTGAGGAGATTATCACTGCACTTAGCAAGGTTCCAAAGCTCTTTGTGATTGCTCGAAACTCCACATTCACTTATAAGGGAAAGCCGGTGAAGGTTAAGCAAGTGGCTGAAGAACTTGGGGTGAGGTATGTTTTAGAGGGAAGTATTAGAAAGGCCGGAGACAAAATACGAATAACAGCCCAGTTGATTGATGCGCTTACTGGGCATCACTTATGGGCGGAACGGTATGACCGAAATCTGAAAGATATATTTGCCGTTCAAGACGAGATCACAAAAAATATCATTACCGCCATGCAGGTAAAGCTGACCAGGGGGGAGCAAGCCCGAACAGCTGCAAAAGGCACAAATAACCTTGAGGCCTATCTGAAGCTCTTGCAGGCGCGTGAGAAAATGTCTAAGGGGAATAAGGAAAATAATGCTCTGGCTCAGCGACTGTTAGAGGAAACCATTGCCTTGGATCCGGATTATGCAAGTGCTTATGCGTTGCTTGGTGCGATCCAAATGATGGATGTGTGGCTTGGATCCAGCAAATCGCCAAAGGATTCTATAAAGAAAGCTATAGAATTGTCAAAAAAGGCACTAGCTTTGGATGAATCATTGGCTGATGCTCGCAGTCTGCTAGGCTTTCTATACGCAATGACTCAACAGCCTGACAAAGGTGTTGCAGAAGCGGAGCGGGCTGTGGAGCTTGATCCTAACTCTGCTAATGCTCACCATTTCTTGTGTTTGACTCTCAGGTTTGCAGAGAGGCCAGATGAAGCCATTCCAGTGTGTAAGAAGGCCATACGTCTTGAACCTTATGCTCTGGCCGCCTACTACTACAATTTAGGAATGGCATATCTCTTGGCCGGACAATGTGAAGAAGCGATCTCAGCGTGTGAGGAAGCGCTCCGACGCGGGAGCAATAATGTGTTCGCGCACGTCAATGCAACCATCGCCTATATTATGTGCGGCAGGGAAGAGGAGGCGCGGGCAACGGCAGCAGAAGTCCTAAGAATAAGTCCGAAGTTTTCAGTAGAGAAATTTGCAAAGAATATCCCATTTAAAAACCAAGCCGCTAAGGAGGAATTTGTTGATACTCTGCGTAATGCAGGACTGAAATGAATTAATCATTTAGGGGTTCAGGGATTCAGGCGCCAGTGAATAGAAATAAAAAAAAGGCAGGGCCAGCGCAAACCCTGACTTTTCCGAGATCGCATCCTGATATTCTAAGATCCCTGTTTTGCGTTACCTCCCCTTGGACCGCATCACATTTCCATCATGGTGTTCATCATTTTTTTCCCCATGGCAGAGCAATCGGTAGAGCCATCCTGGCTTCCAAAACATCTGCTCATCATTTCAGCCATTTTCCCAAAATCCGGGGGAGTATCTTTGAAACAGCCGCAACCCCCTTTATCCATTTTGCCTTTTTTCTTTTCCGTGTCCATTTCGACCTCCTTTTTCTTATTTTTAAAGGTTATCCCTCATTCATGAAAAAAGCAGTCTCAACGATCTAAAACCCCTTTCTTGTTTTCGTACTCTTCTTCGCCAATCTCACCGAGAGCATATCGTTTTTCGAGTATGTCCATTGGCGAATCCGAGGCGTTTATGAAATTGCGTTCCTTGTGGTGTGAGCTGAACCCGCAGATCGATCCACCCTTTCGCCCCCTCATCATGAAAAAACAGAGGGCCATCATCACAATAGGGAACAACCACCAGAAAGAAAAATCACCAAATTCTGACCCGGACATTTCCATCACCTCCTTTCTAATCTGCTGAGTGATAGTTTAACTTGTTTTCCAACCGTTCTACATTTTCTCTTCGGGGGAACAATGACCGGTATTCACTCTGCAATAATTTCCTGACTTTCTTTACCAGGATTATGGACATGAAAACGGGGCAAAGGGCAAATCTTGATGGACCCTCAAGCCCGGATGCAAACGGCAGCCCTTCTTCTTCCCACAAGAGGGTGCCGCCAACGATATTGTAGATCTCCTTAAAGGCCAGTTTTTTCATCTGCTTCTGGGCCAACTTGCTACGGCCCGCCACCTTACAATAGACAAAATAGGTCTTGCCTTTATCCAGGGCATTGAGTTGGCTCTTGAAGGACCTTGATAAAAAATTCAAGTTGATGGCATTTTCAAGATGAGCCTTTTCAAACTCCCCGGGTGTGCAGACATCCAGTATAACCAGATCCCTATTATCTTTTTTCGCCTTAATAAGTCTGTATGCCTCTGACGGAAATATATCTTCGGATGTTTGAGTCCCTGTGCTGCCCCATTTTACTTCCTGGTATTGTATTGCCGTATTCATGTTTCCTCTCCTTATGTTACATTGCTATTATTCGAGAACTATCGAAGTCTCCATCAAAAAAAAGACCTGGAGATTATTGCTAAAAAAACCC
>PVMK01122770.1_pt1 | contig 14273 bp, 14 predicted proteins | sample 1853481 | NCBI WGS metagenome assembly PVMK01 (sample SAMN08533507, study PRJNA380276) | Marine sediment metagenome, whole genome shotgun sequencing project. | reverse complement strand
TGATCCACTCTTAGGAGGTCCTGTTGCGGGTCCCGATAGTGGAGACACCGATGGGGATAATGAGCTGGATGTAACCGAGACATGGATCTACACCGGTAGTTATACCATCACCCAGGATGATATAGATAATGGGGAAGTGGTCAATCAGGCTACGGCCGAAGGTACTGCACCCGATGGTACAGTGGTAAGTGACCTGTCAGGTTCAACCACTTCAACGGATGATCCAACGACGACGACCTTGTGTCAGGAACCGATCATTGCTATTGTCAAGACCTCTAGTTATGACGATGGTGGGGATTGTTCAGATCCCGGCGAAGTGATCGACTATACCTTCACGGTAACCAACCAGGGTAATGTAAGTCTGTCCAATATAGTAGTTGACGATCCACTCTTAGGAGGTCCTGTTGCGGGTCCCGATAGTGGAGATACCGATGGGGATAATGAGCTGGATGTAACCGAGACCTGGATCTACACCGGTAGTTATACCATTACTCAGGATGACATAGATAATGGGGAAGTGGTCAATCAGGCTACGGCCGAAGGTACTGCACCCGATGGTACAGTGGTAAGTGACCTATCAGGTTCAACCACATCAACGGATGATCCAACGACAACGACCTTGTGTCAAGGTCCAGCTATAGCTCTTATCAAAATTGGAACCCTAGTAGATGAAAATGGCAATGGATGTACGGATCCGGGTGAAAGTATTAATTACAATTTTGAAGTTATCAATACCGGAAATACTGTATTGACAGATGTAATTGTACTGGATCCAATAGAGACGATGAGTGGAGGTCCAATAACATTAAATGTTGGCGAATCTAACACAACCGAGTTTACAGCGGTCTATATAGTTACGCAGGATGATGTGGATGCAGGCGAGGTAATTAATCAGGCATTAGCCGAGGGAACCGCTCCCAACGGAGATATTGTAGATGACCTCTCTGATGATAACAGTCCGCTGGAAGATGATCCTACGATAACGGAACTCTGTCAGAGTGCATCTATTTCTCTGGAGAAAATCGGTGTGTATGACGACAATAATGGAGATGGGGATTGTCAGGTTGGTGAGACGATTTCCTATACGTTCAATGTGATCAATACAGGAAATATGACCTTATATAATATCACGATAACAGACCCACTTCCGGGAATCGTAATTGAAGGAGGTCCTATTGCGGTATTAGAACCGGGTGAGACTGATACCGATACATTCACGGCGACCTATACCATTACACAGGCTGATATAGATGCCACACTGGTAATAAACCAAGCCTTGGTAATTGCCCAAACGATCGATGGAGATGATGTGACCGATGATAGTGATGATCCAAATAATCCTACAGATGATGACAACAATGGAGACGGGGAACCTGATGATCCAACGATCGTTGATATTCCATGTGTACTGGCTCCTTTTGAGGTCTTTAATGGTATCACACCAAACGGTGATGGGTTGAATGATCATATTGATCATCAGGGAATAGATGAATTCCCGAACAACAATGTCAAGATATTCAACCGTTGGGGTGTACTGGTCTTTGAGATCAATAGCTACAATGAGGGTAGTAATGTCTTCAGGGGGATATCTGAGGGACGTACTACCATAAGAAAGGGAGAGGAGTTACCAACGGGAACTTACTTCTATATCCTGACCTTTTCGGGTGATTGCCCAGTGGGCAGGTGTGCTTGGAATGGATACTTATATATAAACAGATAGAAGATCAAAAATATCCTGGGGAGTTTAAAATCTTCCCGGGATCAAAAAACACATAGAGATGAGAAATAGTTACATAACAATCTTAGTTTTGATTTTACTTGGGACCTATTCAAGTAGTGCACAGCAGGACCCTCAGTACACTCAGTATATGTACAACACCCAGGTGATCAACCCGGCCTATGTTGGATCTCGGGAGGCCTGGAGTTTTGGACTGATAGGGTCGTACCCAATGGGTAAACTTCGAAGGGGCTCCCAAGACGGGGACCTTTACGGTAAACTCCCCTATAGGTGTGTTGGGTAATATGGGTTTGGGGCTATCGATAGTACACGATGAGTTGGGTCCGGCGGTAGAGTCGAATATCACCATTGATTATTCTTATACCATCAACACCTCTGATACAGACAAGGTATCCTTTGGATTGAAGGCTGGTATGGATTTGTTGGATGTTGATTTCACCAAGTTAAATATAGCAGATCAGGGTGATATTTTTGAGAACAATGTAGACAGTAAGATACAGCCACAGATAGGGCAGATGTATTACCATACGGATCGGTTTTATACGGGTCTTTCGGTCCCCAATTTTTTAACCTCCAGGCACTTTGATGAGTCACAGATCGGTAATATGATCAATGATCCTTCGGGGACAGCCGGGGAGACCACTGCTGCGGAGCGCTTGCATTATTTTTTGATAGCGGGTTATGTTTTTGATCTGAGTGATAATTTAAAGTTCAAGCCTGCGACCTTGATAAAGTTAGTCAGTGGTGCTCCGTTGGAATGGGATATGTCTGCTAACTTTTTGATCAGCGAGAAGTTCACCATTGGGGCTTCCTATAGATGGAGTGCTGCCTTGAGTGCGATGGCTGGTTTTCAGATAAGCGAGGAGTTTTTCATAGGAGTGGGATATGATTACCAGACCACGGATATAGAGAGTTTCAGTAGCGGATCTTACGAGGTATTCCTTCGATTTGATGTATTTAATAAACCAGAGCGTGTATTAACGCCACGATTCTTTTAAAAAACCAAGATCAGTATGACCATACATTCAGCAGTAAAGAAAATACTTATGTTCCTGCTAGTGATCTGCTTCGCTAGTACTTCCTACGCCCAAAACAGAGATAAGATCAGAAAGGCCACTAAAGATTATGATAAGTTTTCTTTTATCAATGCCAGGGAGATTTACCTAAGAGTTTTAGAGGCCGGTTATTCTTCACCTCAAATTTTCGAAAAATTAGCAGACACCTATTATTATAACAGTCAATATCAGGATGCGGCAAAGTGGTACGATAGATTGATAGACGAATTTCCGGATGAGGTTGCTGTAGAATATTACTATAGGGCTGCACAATCCTTAAAGAGTTTAGGGAAATATGATCGATCCAATGAATTGATGGAGCTTTATGCAGAGAATGGGGGCAATCCTTTGATCGTCAAGAATTTCAGGGAGAATCCAGATTATTTAACAAGTATAGCCTTTAGTGCAAAGAATTAGGAGGTGGAGGAAGTTAGGGTGAATGTCGAAGCTTCAGGCTTTGTTTCCTCGTTTTATGATGGAAAGTTAGTTTTTGCTTCCACATTCAATAGTACCGGAGATAAGACTTTCGATTGGACCAAGGAGGCTTATTTAGATCTTTTCATCGCAGATATTGATGAGAATGGGAACCTATCAAACCCGGTGGCTATAAAAGGGGATATCAATAGTCGTTTCCACGAATCTTCAACCACCTTTACAAAAGATGGCAATACCATTTATTTTACCAGGAATAATTTTATAGCCGGGAAAAAACACAGGGGTAAGAACAAGACGGTGGGCTTAAAGATCTATAAGGCCAAAAAGAGAAGTGATAGTACCTGGGCAGAGGTTGAGGAATTACCATTTAACAGTAATAATTATTCAAATGCCTATCCATCGCTCAGTCCGGATCAGAAGAGGCTTTATTTCTCTTCAGACATGCCGGGAAGTTTCGGTATGTCAGATCTGTGGTATGTTACAATAAATGAAGATGGAACTTACACAGAACCTGTAAATTTAGGGCCTGATATAAATACTGAGGCCAAGGAAGGATTCCCTTACATCAGTTCAGAGAACAAATTATACTTCTCCAGTAATGGACATACAGGCCTTGGAGGTCTTGATGTTTTTGTGACTCAGCTGGATGGCAATGGAAACGCGGGAAAGATTTTAAACCTGGGGGAACCCACCAATAGCTCCTTTGATGATTTTGGATTTATTTTTGATAAAGAAAAGAATATCGGATATGTCTCCTCCAATAGAGAGGGTGGCCTGGGTAGTATTTCAGATGATATATATCTTTTGAAAAAATGTGAAGTTACCATAGCCGGTACGGTGACCAATCTGGAAACGGGAGAGTTAATCCCCGGTGCAACGGTAGAGTTATTGGATGATAACAATACTAAATTAGCCTCTGCAACATCCGATGAAAATGGAAGGTATCAGTTCGATAAGGTACTTAATTGTGGAACCATATATTTGGTTAGAGCCTCTGGTACAGGATGTGAATTCTTAGAAAAGGTGGTAGAGACCCCAACCCAATCTCAGGTGATGGAAGTTCCCATGCCGCTGGAATGCGATCCCTGTCCTCCGGATGATCTGGGTTGTCGTTTGAGTCTTCAGCCTATCTATTTTGATTTCGATCGTTACAACATCCGTCCGGATGCCGAGATAGAACTAGCCAAGATATTGGCTGCCCTTAGAGAGTATCCACAGCTTATCATTCATATTGAGTCTCATACGGACTCCAGAGGAAATGATTCCTATAACGAGGCCTTGTCGGAGAAGAGGGCACAATCAACACTCGATTGGTTGGTTGGCAAAGGGATAGATAGAAACAGGCTCTCTTCCAAGGGTTATGGGGAGTATCAATTACAGAACCAATGTTCCAATGGGGTCAAGTGTACCGAAGAGGAGCACCAACTCAATAGAAGATCTATGTTCATTATACAGAATTAACTAGCCGAATATTAACCATCAAAGCGTTCAATATTTCATTGAGCGCTTTTTTGTTTTTGTTAACATCGCATTTTGTATTTTTGAACAAAATCGTGAATTCACCATGGAAGAACAAGTGATACTTGTTAATGAAAGAGATGAAAAAATTGGATTGATGCCCAAATTGGAAGCACATCAAAAAGGCATTTTGCATCGTGCATTTTCGATTTTTGTTTTTAACGACAAAAATGAATTGATGCTGCAACAAAGAGCATTGAATAAATATCATTCTCCCGGACTTTGGACCAACACCTGTTGCAGTCATCAAAGAGACGGTGAAACTTCATTGGAAGCGGGAAAAAGAAGGCTGGAGGAAGAAATGGGTTTTACGACGCCTCTGAAAGAAACTAATTCTTTTATTTATAAAGCACCCTTTGATAATGGTTTAACCGAACATGAACTGGACCATATTTTGGTAGGAAATTACAATGGAATTCCGGAGATTAATCAAACCGAAGTCGCCTCCTGGAAATGGATGAACCTCGAACAAGTACAAAAGGATATCCAGATCAATCCTGATGATTATACTGCTTGGTTCAAAATAATTTTTGATAAATATCACCAAAATTTTAGCTTATGAGTCTTACCGTCTATAGAAAAGCACATTTCAATGCGGCTCATCGGTTGTTCCGAAAGGATTGGAGCGATGAAAAAAATTTAGAGGTGTTTGGAAAATGCAGCAATCCCAATTATCATGGCCATAATTACGAACTGGAAGTTGGAGTAACCGGTAGTACCGACCCTGAAACCGGTTTTGTGATCGACCTGGCCCTGCTGAAAAAGGATCATCAAAGAAGAAGTGGAGATCCCTTTTGATCATAAAAATTTAAATGTAGAAGTTTCTGAATTTAAAGATCTGAATCCCACGGTCGAGAATATCGCCAGGGTGATATGGAACAAACTTCGGTTACGGCTTGATGATAGTTATCAGATCGAAGTGAAATTATATGAAACTCCGCGTAATTTTGTAGTATATACAGGATAACCAAAGATTTGTACCGTGAAATTACCCGCTTTATATCCTATAAAATTTAAGCCCCAACTAAAAGAAAAGGTATGGGGTGGGTCCCAACTGGCCTTACAATTAGGAAAAGAGGGAAATGGAAATATAGGTGAAAGTTGGGAGATATCCGGAGTAAAGGACAATGTTTCGGTTGTTTCCAACGGAATTTTAAAAGGAAGATCGCTTACCGAGCTCCTGGAACAATATCATGAGAAATTATTAGGAAAGAGTGTTGCTGAAAGATTTGGCAATGAGTTTCCATTGTTGTTCAAATTCATAGATGCAAGGGAGGATCTTTCGGTGCAGTTACATCCGGATAATGCAGTTGCGAAGGAGCGGCACAATAGCTTCGGTAAAACTGAGATGTGGTATGTATTGAACACCGAAAAAGACGCTCGGTTGATTCTTGGGTTCAATCGGGAAATGGACAAGTCGACTTACCTAAAGTATCTTTCCGAAGGAAATATTACCGATATTTTACATTCAGAAAAAGTAAGCGAAGGAGATGCATTTTTTATAACTCCCGGAACAGTGCACGCGATTGGGGCAGGGGTTTTATTGGCTGAGATCCAACAAACTTCAGACATTACGTATCGAATATACGACTGGGATCGCCCGGGGACAGATGGTAAGATGCGTGAATTGCATACCGATCTGGCTTTGGATGTGATCGATTTTGGGAGTGCAAACACCAAAATTGACTTTTCCGAAATAGATAATAAACCGGTGACCGTGTGTAGTTCGGTTTATTTTGAAGTCAATTCACTAAGATTAACACAAGATTTTCAGAAGGACATCAGCAAAATTGATTCATTCATAGTATATATGTGTGTGAAGGGCAGAGCTATAATTAATTCCGAAGAAAATTCAGTTTCGTCATTCAAAGCTTTGGCGAAGGGAGAACAACTAAAAAAAGGGGAAACCCTACTTGTTCCGGCCTGCGCGAACCATGTGAGTTTTGAAACTAAAGGCGCCACACTTTTAGAGGTTTATGTGCCCGGGAACTCTTAAAATAGATTACTTTTACCGAAAATTTTTAACTATGGCTAATAAGCGAGATTTAAAGAAAGATATTAATTATGTACTCGGTGATATTATTGAGGCCGTATATGTTTGGGAACTGACCAATCCCGATAAGGACACAAAAAAATCTGAAAAAATTATCGATGATGCAATTGAAACTTTTGATGTGTTAATCGTGAAAGTAAACGATCGAAATGTTGATAATAAAAAACAACACTTCAAGGCGATCAATGCAGAACTAGAGGAAAAAGGCCGTAAACTTATCGATAAAATAAACGCCCTATAGAATTTATTTATTTCGGGATTTAATTAATGACTTCAATGCTTTACCATATTTGGAGTCTTTTATTTTTGGGGTAAGTGAATTATAAATGGTATCGAGATAGTTTACATTGACATCATACACTTTAGCCAGCATTAAGTAAGGTGCCACTTCCAGGTCATTGTTATTCTTGGCAAAATTAAGGGCCGCCAAATATTTCAACTTCAATAATCTGCGCTGTTGGCTTTGGAGTTCACCTGACAATGAATCATTTCCTTCCATTCTAGCAGTAAAATCTTCCTCGATCAGCTCCAGATTTTGATCACTGTAACGTTTCATCAACATGTTATATTCGTCTATTTTTTCTTGATTTCTGGAGCCGGTGATCACGGCTTTACTTTCGTAATCCTTTAAAGTTGTTTGTATATTGATAGTGCCGGGTTCCGCAAAGAATTGAAGGCGCCTCACAAGATTCGAACTATCTTGAAAGCTAAGGGTGAGATAGTACATTTCGGGGCTGGTTATTTCATCGGAAAAGTTAAAAATCGGAGTCCCGTCCACTACCATAGAATCCACTGAAACAAAAAGAGTATCCTCTAATTTTTGAAGCGAAAGAACTCCCTTTTTCAATCCTTTGACCTCACCGGTCAATAGCATTTCTTGATCGGAAGGACCACTGCAACCCAGTAGAAGGAATAAAAGGCATAATGTAGAAATCAGATACTTCATAAAATAAGAGTTGATGGCATAAATATGCTAAATTTTTTATCAAAGTACTATGAGACAGCTGCTAATTGCATCAAAACAGTACAGAGTACAGCGCCGATAGTTCCAATAGCGTAACCTACTACAGCGAGAAGCACTCCCACAGTAGCGAGTGAAGGATGAAACGCTGCAGCCACTATGGGTGCAGACGCAGCTCCTCCTACATTTGCCTGGCTTCCAACCGCAAGGAAAAAATAGGGAGCTTTGATGAGTTTGGCTACGAGAATGAGTAGACCTGCATGGATACTGATCCAAACAACACCGATTAAAATAAGCCCAACGTTGTCGAAGATCATTCCAAGGTCCATTTTCATTCCTATACTGGCCACGAGAATATAGATGAAGATAGAACCTATCTTACTCGCTCCGGCACCTTCATATCTCTTGGCTTTGGTATAAGATAATAGAATACCCATGATAGTTGCGATGGAGATCATCCAAAAGAAACTCGAACTTAAAAAGGTCATGGAATTCCGTTTTAATCCCACCGGGAGGCCATCGACATAACTTTCGAAGAAGCTACTTAGATAACCTGCACCAAAATGCGCAAGACTAACGGTTCCAAAGGCAATACCAGCCAGGACCATATAATCGGTTAAAGATGGGTTTCGTTCCACCTTTTTGGAATATGTAGAAACTTTCTCTTTAAGATCTTCTATAGCCCCAGTATCTGCCTTTAACCATTTGTCTATTCGAGCTGTCTTACCAATACCTATCAATAAAAGAGCCATCCAAATGTTGGCTACCACTATATCTACAAATACCATCCCACCATATAGCTTTTGATTAAAGCCGTAAATTTCGAGCATCGCTATCTGATTTGCACCACCACCGATCCAACTTCCTGCAAGGGTAGAAAGTCCTCGCCAAACCGCATCGGCACCTTCGCCTCCAACCGTTTCGGGAGAAATAGTTCCTACCACTAATACGGCAATGGGACCCCCTAGAATAATGCCAACAGTTCCTGCAAAGACATAATGAGTGCCTTTGGGCCTAGATTGAATACAGCTTTTAGATCAATGCTGAGGGTCATTAATACCAGGGCCGCAGGTAACAGGTAGCGACTTGACATAAAATATAGTTGGGAACTACCTTCAATGGCTTCCCCCGTATCACTCACTGTGGTCCATTCCGGAGCTATAAGACCTGCGGAAGTAAATATCGCCGGAATGAAGTACGCCATAAAAAGCGCGGGTACTATTTTGTAGAATTTAAACCAAAATCCCTTTTCTTTTTTAGAGGTGTAAAAGATCAACCCAAGGGCTAGCATCAGAATTCCAAAAACGATAGTGTCATTTGTAAAAAGGGGAGTAGTGTCTTTAATAACTTCGACGACGGTATCTTGCATGTTAGCTTAGTTTGGTTGCAAAATACAATTAATTCACTTAAATATTTAGTTTAAAATAAATGCGTGAATCAAATCTATTACTTCCTGAATCACAGGCCTTTTGGGTTCGTTATAGGACTTGCTGTTCTCAATGTCGTCACCTTCTATCTTCTTCAAAATATGATTCATTCCTGCAATGATCTCGTATTGGGCATCGGGTTTGGCGGCTTTTAGTTTTTCAGCTTCTGAAACTTGCACTTGCAGGTCCTTTTCACCATTGATAATTAACACCGGCATATCCAGTTTTGCGATTTCTATTTTTGGGTCGAAACGCATCCATGTAAGCATAAACGGCTGAATTGACTTTCTGAAAATAGATGCCAAGCCCGGACTGTAATTCACCGCGAACCCATTAGCTCGCATATCGTCGAAAGCCTGACGGGCATTGTCTTTTAAACCGGGAGCCTGTTTATCGAGTTGGTCCACGATCACATCATCTATTTCTTGTCCCGCGCCTGCGATAGAAACAAAACCATCTGCCCTTCCCTGCGCTGCGATCATGCCGACTAGGGAACCCTGACTATGACCAATAATGTAGATGTTCGAGAAAGACTTTGATCTTTTAAAATAATCTATAACAGCGATGGCATCTTCAATAAAGTCATCCAAGCGAATACTTTCTTCTGTTAATGTTCGATCTTTCATTTGTTTGATTATGCGTTTATCATATCGAAACGTAGCGATTCCATTTTCAGAAAGACCTTCTGCCAGATATTTTAGGGAATTGGTATTCATCATCTGTTGGTTGCCATTTCTGTCTGTGGGGCCGGAACCTGCAATTATGATCGCAAGTTGGGGATTTTCAACGCCATCGGGCAATAGTATTGTTCCGTCGATATAGGGTGAGACACTAATATCTCTGGTGCTTGTTTTTCCGTTTTGAGAAAAACTAAGGCCGGTAATCACTAAAAAAAGTATATGAAGAATTGGTTTCATTCTGTAGGATTTAGGTTGTGTAAATGTAATAATATATAACAGAAACGTTCAGATGAACGCGATGGTGCCTTATGTTTCGGAAAAACTCGAAATAATTACAATTAAGTTACGTTGGCTATGGGTATATTTGTAGCAAACCAATAATATATGAAATCCTATATCTTTCTTTTTATTTGTATGATGACCTTCAGTGTATCCGCTTTTTCTGCTGAAGATTGGGGCAGGACCGGCCATCGTGCAACGGTTGCCATTGCTGAAAAGCACCTCACTAAAAAGGCCAAGCGTGCTATTGATAAATTACTAGGAGGAGAATCGCTTGCCTTTGTATCTACCTACGCGGATGAACTATATAGTGATAATAGATATCGAAAATACAGCCCGTGGCATTATGTACAATTCCCATTTGAAAGTACTTATGAAACATACCCGAAAAATGAAAAGGGGGACATTATTGTTGGTATTAATACCTGTATAGCGATATTGAAAAATGAAAATTCATCGCACGAAGAAAAAGTATTCCATCTAAAATTGCTTGTTCATTTTTTAGGAGACATGCATCAGCCATTGCACACTTGTCTGGCAGAAGATAGAGGAGGAAATAATTTTCAGGTAAGATGGTTCGATAATGGGACCAGTCTGCATAAGGTATGGGACACAAAAATGATCGAAAGCTATAATATGTCATATAGTGAGCTTGCTGCAGCCTCTACCAAATTGTCCAATGAGCAGATGAAACAATTACAGCAAGGAAGTTTGTTGGACTGGGTGAACGAAAGCCGGGATCTATGTAAAGATGTCTATGCAAATACTGAATCGGGAGAAAATTTGGGATATAAGTATATGTATAGATATGTGAATGTTGTAAGGTCTCAGATCCAAAAAGGAGGAATTCGTCTGGCAGGGATCCTAAATGATCTATTCGGATAATTTCTTACGACTACTGTTAGAGTAATGATCAAGCGTTATTTTATAATTCTAAAAGTGAGGTTGATACGCGGTTCGGTCACTTTTTTTGATTTAGGCAATTGATGTAACCAATGGTGCTGGGTTGTTCCTTTCATGAGTAACAGACTTCCGTGTTCCAGAGGAATTTTGAATTTCAATTTTTTATCCTTCTTATGCTTCAAATGAAAGTACCTTTTGGCGCCTAAACTCAACGAAGCTATTACAGGATTTTCTCCTAATTCTTTTTCATCATCACTATGCCAACCATTACTATCATTGCCATCCCGGTATAAATTGAGCAACACGGTATTGAATTTTATATTCACTTCCTTTTCAGTTAGGGTCTTTATTTCATATAAGAGAGGGGTGAAAGCTAAAGGGAACATTGTGATGCCGCTATAGCTGTAACTTTTTCCTTCTTCACCGTACAGGGCGGTTAAACGGGGTTGTTTATATTCTTTTCCGAAGATCTTTATAGTATCTTCTTGCCAGGGCGTTTCTTTTAATAATTTCTGAAATACTTCGGAAGCGTACTTTGAAGAAATAAAGTTTGGGTAGTATATCACCGTAGCGTCTTTCAGCGCTAAAGGAATGGCAGACCTGTCTTCTTCCGATGAAAATAAATTTAAGTCAGACATATTGATACGCCCAATACAATAGTCCAAATTGCAACGGTATTCTAAGTACGAGCACCCATTTGGGTAATTTTAACGCAGCTTTTTCTTCCTGTAGCATATAAATGTGAACCGGAAAGAAGAGAATTAGAATTCCCATGATTCCCCAGGAGGCAATGATTTGCGTTTCATTGCTCAATAACATTAAACCAAGGATCATTTCAACAATACCACTTGCCAGTACTATGGTCTTATGTGCAGGTATATAAGGCGGTATGATACGCTCATAAAGATGGGACTTTGAGAAATGAGTCACCCCAGCCACTAAAAATAGTAACCCTAATAAATATTGATGCCAAGGAAACATAGCTCTTTTGTTTGTTCAAAAATATGGTTTTTGAGGTGGGTATAAAACCTTATCAAACAAAAACCTCCTTTCATAAATTTATGAAAGGAGGTTTCCTTACTAAAAACTGATTAAAAAACGATTACTCTTTTACGAGTCTTTTCACTGTGCTTGCATCGTCACTTTGGAATTGTACCATGTACACTCCTGATGACAAGTTAGACACATCTACAGTTTTCTCCTGTTGCATATCACTCAGGTCGATCGTAATGATCGATCTTCCGTTCACATCGTAGATCACTGCCTGATTCAACAGTATACCGGATGTGTTAGAGAAGATCACTATATCTCGAGCCGGGTTAGGATATATAACTATCGCATTGTCAAGCTTGTTATCCTCAACACCTAAGATGCTCTCTACAGTAAGTTCGAAGGTACAAACACCTACATTACCATATTCATCGGTTGAACTCATTGTAACAGTATATACTCCATCAGGAAGCAATGTTCCCGGTGCAGGATCCTGACTGAATATAGTCAGAGGATCTGTACAGTTGTCGGTTGCAGTAGCTGCACCCGTACCGAAGTAATCTTCTATTACCCAGAACAGGTTCCCTGGTCCCGGATCAACAGTTTGATCAGCCGGACAAGTAACTACTGGTCCCAGAAGATCAACTACAGTTACAATTGATTGACAAACGGCGATGTTCAAACTCGAATCACTGGCAAATACAGTTACTGTAATTGGTGTTCCTATGTCATCACAATCTACCTCCGTTACATCTGCTGTCAATATCGTGATACCACAAGCATCAAACGATAATGGACCTCCGGGGAAGAATACAAAGAATGCATCTCCATCAGAGTTGTTCAGAGTAAGTGTCCAGTTAGCAGGATCGAACTGACCTGTAAAGCCAGGCACAAAGTTGCTAATTACCGTTGTAGCTGGTCCGAACAATCCATCAACTGAGGATGAACGGAAACCAAATACATCACCCGGTGCAACAGCCACAGCGGCGTTACCGTTTTGATTGTTAGCTCCAATAGGATCTGTCAATTCGGTATAAGCACCGTTCAACAGGTATCCAAAGCTATCGAAGCCAGGACCGTCCAATGTACTATAGTCCCAGTCGAAACTAACAGCCGCGGCCATGGTCACAGGAACGGTAAAGTCTGTCTCACCTGTCGCACCTGATTGGTTATCACTACTAATAGAGATCACTTCATAGAAACCCGGTGCCTGAGCCAATAGGTCTGCAGGATCGATAGTAGCCATTCCGTTCTCATCCAGTTCAATAGTCACATCCATACAAACCAGAACAGGAGCTGTAACATCATTTACATTAACCGTTGCAGTACAAGTAGCAACATTACCACTGTCATCTGTTACCGTTACCTCTATTAGGTTTGAACCAAGATCATCACAAGTGAAATCTATGGTGGTTGAAGCTCCTCCACCCGGAGAATAATGAATGGTTCCATTAAACACTCTTGGGCTAAAAATACCTCCCGTGAAAGGAACGTTGGATGCTGCACCTAATGTCATAGAAAGGTCAGCGTTAGAATAGAACTCATTACCTCCATTACCATTGGTATAATCATGACCGTGAGTTGCATCCATAACTATGGCCATACCATAGTTAGTACCTGCACTAAGGGTAATTGCACCTCCTAAAACCATATTTGAAGGGTTATTAAGACCCAAGCCTGTACCGGCACCGGTTGCTGCAGGAGCACCCCAGGGTCCCGGATTGTCTTCGTTTCCTACAGAGGTACCTACCAAGGTATAAACGTCGATTGTCATGGCGCCAACTTCAGTTGAGTTAACATCTATAGACATAATATCGATATCACTTGGTCCTACCAGTATATCAAAATAAACAGCTCCTCCAAGGTTACCACCGTTATCACTTGCAAAAAGTGTGGTCAACGAGGCCGGAACTCCGGCAGTACCAACAGTCGCTGTCCATCCACAAGCCTCGGTTACACCAATCAGCAGATCACTTGCATTGATCGATGCCATTCCGTTGGCATCCAGATCAACTTCAAGCGGAGTAGATACAATAGGATCGAAATCATAGATCAAGCTCCAGCTATCGATCGTTCCGGCGTCTCCACCGGCAGTATCTTCAACAAATAATGTCCAGGTACCGGCGCTATCTTCTCCGTCAAAGGCAGAAAGTGCATTTGAAGGAATATAGTCTGCCAGTGGGAATGCATCACCACTACCTGCATTACAGCTAAGTGGATTTGCAGATTCATCA
>PVMK01164053.1_pt1 | contig 14274 bp, 15 predicted proteins | sample 1853481 | NCBI WGS metagenome assembly PVMK01 (sample SAMN08533507, study PRJNA380276) | Marine sediment metagenome, whole genome shotgun sequencing project. | reverse complement strand
AGCGGTATCTACGCAGAATCCTTCGCAAATACTTCAGCTATTACCATACATGCAGAACTCACTTGTCGTTGAATAAAGATTCGCCTCAAACCCGAACAGCTGAACCTGAAGCACTTGGCAATATCGTTGCGTTGCCCCCGCTTGGAGGGCTTCATCATCGTTACACTCGTGTCGCAGCATAGAATTTCTTTGCGATCGTTGGCTATTAGTCCGACGATCGAGTTTTCAGAAGGGACAGGACCTCGGTTTTTCGGTGGCTTCTGCTACACTGCTTAACTCCTGGGACCGGTTACCCGGCAACCATTACACAGCGACGGTGATATCAATTCATGAAACGACTTAGTGTTATCGACAGCGCCTTCCTGATGCTTGAGAGCAGGGAAACGCCCATGCATGTGGGTGGGTTCAATTTATTTACCTTGCCGGAAGGGGCCAATGAGCAGGAATTCCTGCACGGTTTGGCGGACAATATGCGCACCGCGGATGCCTTTCAGTCACCCTTTGGGGAGAAGCTGAAGGTTGGCCGGCTCGGTATGTTGGGGCCGTTGTACTGGGAAGAGGACAAGTCCCTGGACCTGGATTACCACATCCGCCACTCGGCGCTGCCCAAGCCGGGGCGCTTTCGCGAGCTCTTTGCCCTGGTGTCCCGGCTGCATGGCACCCTGCTGGACCGCAACCGGCCGCTGTGGGAGATGCACCTGATCGAGGGCTTGCCGGACCATCAGTTCGCGGTCTATTCGAAGTTTCATCACGCGGCCATCGACGGCGTGCGCTCGATGCATTTGACCCAGAGCATGTATTCCGCCGATCCCCGGGAGCGCATACTTCATTCACCTCTGTCCATGGCGGCCAGGGACCGTTATCGAGCAGCGCTGGGAGTCGCCCAGCCTACCGACGCTGAGATGCGCAATGTGGCGGAGAGGCTCAAGGCGACGTTCGACAGTGCCGGGCCAGTGTTGGGCGCCGTGAAGCAGTATGCCGGCGCGTGGATGGGGCGGGGTGGCGCACTGGCAGTCCCCTGGAAGAACGTGCCCAACTCCACGATCAACACCAAGGTAGACGGCGCCCGCCGATTTGTCGCCCAGTCCTGGCCATTTGCACGTATTCGCGCCGTGGGCAAGGCACTGGACGGCACTTTCAACGACGCGGTGCTGGCCATGTGTGCGGGGGCCCTGCGCAGGTTCCTGCAAAATCACGGTGAATTGCCCGCCCAGTCACTGAAGTCCATGGTGCCGGTTTCCCTGCGCCGGCCGGGTGATCTCGATTCGTCAAATGCGGTCGGCGCAATCAGCGCCGATCTGGCCACCAACATCAAGGATCCGATACAACGCTTCAGGGCGATCAAGGCGTCGATGGAGGCCGGGAAGAGCATGTTCCAGGATATGTCCCCGGGCGAGGCCTCTCTCTTTCTGCAATTGATGCAATTACCCGGCCTGCTCCTGATACCGCTGGGCCTGGGTAACCGCTTTCCGCCCTATAGCACCGTGATTTCCAATGTCCCTGGCCCGCGCCAACCGATGTACTGGAACGGGGCGCGGTTGGAGGGCGTCTATCCGGCGTCGATTGTCACGGAGGGCATGGCGCTCAATATCACCCTGGTAACCTATGACCAGCAGGTGGATTTCGGCATCATGGCCTGTCGCCGATCACTGCCGCAGGTACAGCGCTTTATCGATTACCTGGAGGAATCGCTGGCTGAGCTTGAGGATGCGGCCGGTATCAGTTCGGCACGGTCCACGGGTTTCCCCGGGGCCGGTGCCGCTAAAGTGAAAGCCAAGCCAAAGGCTGGAACGAAAGCGAAACCCAAAGCGAAGGCAAAACCGGTGGCCAAAGCACAGCCAAAAGCGAAGGCTCAGTCGAAGTCCGGGAAAAAAGCCAGGTCCAAGACGAAAGCCGGGCCCAAAAAGAAAGGCCGGTCAAAGGCGAAAGCCACAACCAGGCTAAAAGCAAAGCCTAAGGCAAAGACCAAGGCAAAGACCAGGCCCAGTGCGAAAGCCGCGGGCGGCGCGAAGCGGCGATAGTCAGTTCCGGGGCGGCAATGGCGAAACGGCGTTCGAAGCCCCAGGGAGTCTCCTGGCGATAAAGCGTTTTCTACTCTGACGCAATAACCCGTTGTTCGCCGTCCAGCAGCCGCCGCATGCCGGGATAGCCGGGTTCCTCCATAGCCACCCCGACCCGTCGCCGCCCTTCTCCCCCAAACCCTTCCACCACAACACCGGCCTCAAGTCGCCAAGTTCGTCGGGTGTAAGTGGAGTTTCTACCCCCGGGTATAGGCCCCTTTCCAGCAACAGCTCTTCATATACTCTGCCCGAAAAATATTTGGAAATTCTATAAAGGCGAACCCCAGAAACCAGCGATTCACCCGACGTACCTGTGCCTGGCGAAATAGTAATTCACCAATAGTATCAGAAGGTTAGCTGTTGCTGCTTTCCCCGATGGATATTACCCTCGGACAACATGAAAGACGTTATTTACCTGCTGTTTCACTTGCTCGTCACAATGGCCAAGCTACTCCGACCCGGTGGCGGTCAAGCGATCATCTCAGAAAACCTGCTGCTCATTCACAGCAGGTCCAGACTACGAGTACCCAATCTGACTATCCAGGATCGTGCCCTGCTCGGTTTTTGGTCACTGTTTCTCAATCCGAGGCGCATCGCCAGATCAGCTATTATCATCAAACCTTCACCTCTGCTTCGATTCCATTCCGCGCTGAAGAAACGTAAATATCAACAACTGTATTCTCCTCGTGGCGGTCGCAAGCCTGGACCCAAGGGACCATCCAAGGAAGTCATTGATGCAATCGTTGAAATGAAACGGCATAACCCTCGGTACGGTTGTCCTCGAATCGCCCAGCAGATCAATCTGGCCTTTGGATTGGAACTTGATAAGGATGTAGTGCGACGAATTCTGGCTGCCCATTACCACCCAGATACAAACAATCGAGGGCCATCGTGGCTTACCACCCTCGTTTTGGACCACCACCGACCTGGGGGACAAGCTTCAAAACTATCAGCGCTACTACAATAAGTACCGCGCCTATTCTGGTCGTGGCGGTGTCACCCCTGTTGAGTCGGAAAGCACCAAGATCGTTGACCTGAACAGCTATCGTTGGGCGAAACATGGTCGTAGTCTATTTCAGTTGCCTGTCGCAGCCTGAATTAGGAATTGGCCAGGGACACCACAGACCTCGATTTCTATGTTGAAACAGCCTGTTAAAGTTACAATTCCTCAGAATCTCCCTTGCTCTCCGTCTGGATGCCGCGTTTACGTGCCCAGCGTTCCTCATCATTGATGTAGGAATAATAAACACCAATCATGACACCGCCGCCAATGAAGTTTCCAAGCAAGGCATAGGCGATGTTGGCAGCAGCCAGACCAAAGTTTACATCGGTAACAAAAGCCCCCATCGTAAACAGCACCGTGTTAGCGATACTGTGTTCGAGACCCACATAGACAAAGATAAACACTGCGCCCATCATGGTCACCACTTTGGTGAAATCATTGGCGATGTTTCCCGAATAAACCGTAAGCATGGCGAGATTAATGAAGAAGTTACAATACATGGCTCTAATCAGCAGATCCATATGACCGGAAATTCCGGCACTGATAAAACCCTCTTTGGCCGCGATGGATTCATCCATCAGATGTATCATCTCGGGTGACATAATGGTCGACAGCCATACAGTGATGCCCACAAACAAACCACCCAGAAAATTACCCAGATAGCATAACAACAGCACCCGCCAGAAGTTGTTGCGAGTCATTCGCTTGTAGTATCTGCCGATGCAGACAATCATCATATTTGATGTCAATAACTCAGACTTGGAGAAGTAAATAAAGACAAGAGCAAAACCAAAAAATGCAGAGCCGATAAACTTACCCAACCCTTTCAAATTCCCGTCCATACCTGCGGGAATGTGAGCAAAACCGTTGACGATAGCGTAATAGCAGACATACAAAAAACACACTAAAGCCCCGGACATCATGGCGCGCATCAGGTACTGTTTGGTAATCTCATTGGTCATTGCCGTTTTCAAATCAACCAACGACAGCGTGGTGCTAATGAAATCATGGCCAAGAAATATTTTGTTTTTCATTTTGTTGTTACCTCTACAAAATCTGAAATTATGACAACCCCGCGCCTGTGAAGCACCGTATAACGCTCCATGTATCAAGTCAATTCAGCTATTCGGGGCACGTAAATATTAAGCTACGGTGCCGCAGCACTGGAAAACTACAGAGATTTATTTGGAAGTTTGTTTTGGGTAGGCAGCGGTGTCATTGTGGTTATGCTGTTGCTATCGTCGTTGCTGAAAAAGCATCTGCAAGGGATTGACTTGCCAACATTGACCAAGCAGAAACTATAATCATTTGTTGTGCATTGCACAGGATAACCAGTCGCTGTCTCGGCGGGCATCACCGACCAACGATCAACAATCTGATCACTCCGCAGCAACACTAAATCACCAAACTGCAGAAGCATCGCTTCCGATTGAGTGGGGCGCAAAAATGATTTTCGGTACGCAAAAACCAAGCTACGATCCGGGTATAAAATCCAACGGCGCACCTGTGGGTGGCGGATACAATAAGGGCTGGCGATTCAACAGGTTACAATCCGGAAGGTGGACTCAAAGAATCGGTGGACCAGGACAGTCATCTCTGCACGAAACTCCGAACATTCCAATTAATCGGAGTTTGTAGTTAATTTGCCATACCAAGCGTTAATGGGAACATGACGAAATCCGACTTAAAAAACTCACGCGGTATCCAATCTATTGAAGTTGGTTTTACTATCATTCGCGAAATGCTTAATGCTGGAAAGCCGCTGACCATGACTGAAATTGCCAAAGCCTCCAGTTCCCTCACGCGGGTTTCGGCTCTTCTCCGGTCTTGTGAGTGAATATTAGGCCGCAACATAGAACATTGAGTCATTATCCGGCAGGGATGATGCCTGATCTTGAGTTTGGAATACTCGGTATCCCTGATGCCCCTGGCGCGCTTGCGGATCATGCCGAAACTGATGTTGCCAGCCTCGATCCTGGCCCTAGTTACGGACAATGACGCACAACGCCATTCTATGCCCAGTTCAGGCATCCTTGCTCAGGCATCCTCCTCCTAAGGGGAAAGTCTCAGGCTCGAATCCTGAAGGGGGCCACTAATCTCGTTTGTACCAGACCTGTAAATCCCGTCGCGCGCCAGTAGCTCACGACAAGCCGTTTTTTGTCTATACTCTAAAATACCATGTCTTGAAGCACCGGGTGGATCGTGACAAAAACACAGTGGCGTTGCTATGTCTGACTTCTCCACGGGACAGATAATGCTGACTCTCTCCCTGCTTTCAGCCAGGGGATTCTGGAAATCCAGGAAAAAAAACCAGAAGCACCTGTCGAAAGTGATCAGCAGTGGCCTGGACGAACTCAAACCACTCAAGGGAGACTGGAAACTGGTCTGGGGTCCTGGCACCTACCGTTACCTGGGCTCCGCCTTCGACAGCTCCATGATGTTCGTGGTACAAAATACGCGGCACAGATCGCGTTTCGCCATAGTCGTACGCGGCACAAATCCAGTGGATGTATACGACTGGCTGCTGGGCGACTTCCTCGCCCACCGCCAGGTGCCGTGGCATCCCAGCGACAAGGATATCGCCCCCGGGGCCAATCTGTCCCTGAGCACTGCGCTGGGCCTCAAAATCCTGCTCAACATGCGCGCCCGGAACGATCCCGCGCTAATTGTCGAATCCGGCAAGTTTGACTATCTCCTGGATCGAGGCGCCACTGGCGCGTCAACCATTCAACAAGCGGGTGGCGCCTCGCTGGCAAAGGCGGATGACCTGCTAAACGCCTCGCCGGCAGCACCCACCTACGGCAAGGTCCGGAAGTTGGCCCGGAAACTGCTTAAATACCAGAAGTTGTGGGGCCTGGCTGGACTGGCAACCGGCAATATGGCTTCCAAAGCCGGTGAGATCCTCAACGTGGAGGATGTAGCGAAGGTTCTTAAGCTTAGAAAGCGCCTGATAAAATTGCTGGATAAGTCTATGGGGTCCTCTGCAGAGGCGCCAGTCGCCATGTTGATGCCTAGCCTGGAAGAGCTGAGTAAAAAGCAGGAATCGGGCATGGGATTGCTGGAGTTGCTGGCGAACCTGGCCGACACCCACGGCGATGAACTCGAGCTCTTCGTAACAGGTCACAGCAAAGGTGGTGCGCTGGCTCCCGCTCTCGCCCTGTTCCTGTCCGACACCCAGCGTAACGATCAGATTCCGGTGTGGCACCACTACCAGTGGAACCCCGCCCACCGCGCGAAGATATACTGCTACGCTTTCGCGGGACCCACTCCGGGCAACACGGCTTTTGCCAACTACTTCAATCAACAGTTGGGCAGGAGATTCTTTCGCTACGCCAACACGTTGGACATCGTCACTCTCGCCTGGCAGAGTGAGAAGCTGCGGACCATGTCGGGGGTCTACGGTGATTCCGTCAACAACTTACCCGGGCTTGAGCTACTGATCAATGAAGTGGCAGAGGAAGTGGAGAACCTGGATTACTGCCACCCGGGGGAGAATTTCCCCGCAACCGATGCTCCGGATAGCCAGACGGAAAAACATGTCATCGAGTTTTCCGGGCCCCTGCGGGAAAACACCTCTTCATATATGCTGCAGGAATTACATCAGCATATTGCCGCCTATATGGGCTTCCTGGACCTGGACCTGGTGATGGACCTCAAGGAATTGATCGGACTTAAAAAGTAAGTGCCTGGCACAAGAGCGACTTCAGCCTGCGAGTAACGTTTTCTGAAATCCAGATGGGTGGCAAATCGACCCACCCCTGAAGAGAATTACAACGAATATATAACAGAAGTATCACAGGGCTTTAGGCTGCCTTTTTTATTTTAGCAATATCAAATACTTACTCCCCCGCAATTGGGCGCAATGTTTTTCTCCAGCGTGATATCCATGTGATATCTGTCTGCCCGTGTGGTCAAAAAACTCATCCACATCAGCAAATCAATAGCTTGGAAATCTCTCGCCCGTTTCAATGCGGTGTTGCATTGCCTCAGTTTTAGCTTAACCCATCTTTCGATTTCACTGACAACAATATCATAAAAAACAAATAGATAGGCTTCGGATCAAGTCCGTTATGGCATTACAGATTTGTTTTTGTGAGCTGGATTCAGACGACGGTTGTTGCGACCTTCCCCGGCTTGGCAGAAATACCCAGGGCATCGTATATCGCTTTCTGGTGGGGTTCTGCGCGTGTCGTCTTGCGGGTGTGAACGGTTTTGCCATCTTCTCGCTTGAGGCTCACTGTGATCCGCTGCTACCCTGGGACGTCATTCCTACATCTGAGAATACCTGAACGTATCACGCAGTGAATGGGTCAGCCCGTTCGCCGGCTTCGATGGCTATACTGTGCGTTATTCGCCAACTATGCGCGGTTTTGGAGAGCCATCCACACGGAACAACCCGCTGTCGATGTATGAGGTGATCCACGAGCTGAACAAATACTTGCGAGGCTGGGTTGGATACTACGGGATTCAGGAATTCCGATACCTGTTCAGAGACCTTGATGCCTGGATTCGAAGCCGGTTGAGGTCGACACAGCTGAAGAAATGGAAGAATCCTCGAAAGTTCCAGCGGATCATGATTCAGGCAGGCTTTGATCCGAGTGTGGCGTGCCGAGTCTGGCTCAAAATGAACCGATGGCAATCGGTGATGAGGCGGCCGGTGCGATATGTGATGGACCTCAACTGGTTCAGGAACCGAGAGTTGGTATTTCTACATGACTCGACGTTGGCTTTCTCCCGAGCCTGAAATGGCTCGGTTACTGATCGAAGAGCGGTATACCTGGCCGGTACGTGCCGTTCTGTTGGGAGGGGGTGGCCTCAGGGCCACTTCCTACCAGATGCTGAACTTAAACCGCTACCCTCAAAGCACGCATCGGCTAGGCTCCGAAATTGCTGTAGGCCAGCCAGCTGTTGTAAGCAACAAAAACACTTAGCAGCAGTGCACCTTCAAACCGGTTGATACGGCCCTGCCGCTTGAAACCATAGCCCATCACAAACAGCGCCATGGTCAGTGCTGCCATTAATGACCAATCGCGATACAGGACTTCAGCCGCTACAGTCATGGGATGAATCGCCCCGGCAATACCCACGACCGTCAATGTATTAAAGATGTTTGAGCCAATCACATTCCCCAAGGCGAGGTCATGCTCCCCTTTGCGGACAGCCATGATCGATGAGGCAAGCTCTGGCAACGACGTCCCAATCGCCACCACTGTGAGTCCGATAACCAAGTCACTGATACCAAAGGCGAGGGATATTTCGACGGCCCCCCAGACCAGAATTCGTGAACTCAAGATAAGCAGCACTAAACCCAGTATCAACCACAACACAGCGTGTTTAATCGGCATGGCATGCTCTGTCAGCTCCTGTTCTGTCTCGGTACCGAGTGTATCTCCGCGTTGCTTCATGCCTAGATAGATCGACCAGCCCAACACCCCGGCAAAAACTACCAGCAAGCCCCAGGCTTCCAGTCGTGATAGTTCCCCATCCAACAGCGGCATGGCGGTAAACAGGGTAATGATCGCCAGTACTGGCAGTTCTTTACGCAATATCTGAGAGTGCACGGTAATTGGGCTAATTAGCGCCACGGCACCCAGTACCAGCGCGATGTTGGCGATATTGGAGCCATAGGCATTTCCTAAAGCCAACCCTGGATTGCCCTGGTGGGCCGCCAAAGCCGACACCACCATTTCAGGAGCGGAAGTACCGAATCCAATGATGATCATGCCGATTAGTAGCGGAGACATGCCGACATATTTTGCCGTGGCAGCGGCACCTTCTACAAAGCGGGCGGCACTCCATACCAGCAGAGCAAGGCCGGCGATAATCGCGACCATAGGTAAGGTCATGAGTTATTCCTCAAATCATAAATGCGGTATACAGCACGGCGGCCAACGCCAATCGGTAAACGGGTTTTGTGACCATCCCCTCGTAAATTCTTAACTGCCTCTACAGGCCGCGTGGTTACTGGGCTGCAGAGGAGCGTTAAAATAGAGCCATGGTAAAATCGCCCTGAAAAGACCAATAATTAGGCGCCTGGTCCATCTAATATCAAATCGCAAAAAGTTGGCTACTATCCGTCGATACATCCCTCAGCAGACGCTCCAATTCAATACGGTCATGGCCTTCAAACACATAGACACCATTGAGATTGATTCGCTGCCAGGCCACTGGTGATACCCGACATAAAATTTCTTTGGCCCGAGAGTGTCCCATTTTCTCAACTCTGGCAAGCAGGCTCGATAAAATTGCAGAGTTGTAATAGATAATGCAGTTCGAGATGAGGCGAGCGCAATCGTTCCACAACTCGACTTGTATATCGCTCCCACCACGAAACTTTTCACCATTTACCGACGCTACTTTTCGACGAAGTTGATGGTATGCCTCACCTTTATTTAGCGTCTGCTGAACAAATCGTCTGAGCTCCTGATCATCCAGGTAGCTTAGCAAATAATTTGCTTTCACTAAACGATCATATTCGCGAAGTGCCGCCAGTGTTTTGTTACTCTTGCTCAACGTACTCAACTTTTTGATCAGTGTGCTTTTCGTCACTTTCTTTCTGGCTAATGAGCATATGATTCGCCGTATCTGATCCCATTGTTCAACAATAAGATGATAATTGATCCCCTTCTTCAATCCGCGTCAGTTCAAAACGAGTGCGCCGCAGTTGACTGTTTCCGAGCGTCGGTGTCGAATTTTGAGTGAAGCGATGAAGAAATATCTGGGAAGTTCGTTACTAAAGCCGCCAGACGACGGTTATCTGGCCCAGTGCCCACGAAGCTGTGCAAATCGGCCAAGTTTTTCGCCATAGCCTGTTTTAAGTGTTGAGATCTAGCCACTTTTGCTTCGGGATATACAATCCGTAATAAAAACACTCTCGAGAAATTCCTAAAAGTACTTACGAATGGCTGAAATATGCGGCATGCTCATGGAAGGAACCAAATTCGCCACATCGCTCGTCATTTTGGCGGCGGTATGGGCACCAAGGCCCGGTGAAGAGGAGAAAAATAGCGAATTGGCGCTGAAATCTGGCCGATTTGCACAGCTTCGTGGGCACTGGGCCAACCAGGGGTGTTCGTCAACTTTGCTTTGCGTTTTCGCATAGACTCTCCTCTGAGATTGATCTTGTAAGCGTTGTGTACCAGCCGATCCACGATGGCGTCGGCCAGTGTCGGGTCACCGATGACGGCATGCCATTCATCGATGGGTACCCACGCGCCTAACAAGGCTAATTCGTGACGCTATGCCTTTACGACCGGCAATTGACTCCAGTTGCCGGTGTAGTTGTCGGAGCACCACTCAGATTTGGGTTTCCAGTCATCGCCCTGCTCCTTGCTTGCCAGGCTGATCGTACCTAGCCCGTAGCGGTTATTCAGATTGTCGATTGCGCCCATGAGTGCCTGGCTTTTTTGGATCGTGTCTTCTGCCATTGAAAACAAATCCTCCTGCACCTGGTCACTGGGGATAATCTGACTGACGATGATGCCGGTTTTAGTATAGCGGTAACCAGGCTTGTACATACTCTCGAACAGCGATCGGGCTGCGTGGGCTAAAAGGGAGCTGTCACTGGTGGTTTGGGGTAATCCCGTCGATTTGCTAGGGGAATACGGTTGCCCCGGGTTGCCAAAACCGCTGGTGTGGAGTGATACCGTAATGTGCCTGGCTACCGCGTCTTGCTCCCGCAGTTTACGGGCCGCACGCTCAACATGGTGGATAATAGACGCTAAGAGCGTAGCCTTGTCATCCGTGTTCGTGCCAAGGCTACGGGAGGCAATGATTTGTTGACTCACCTGGTAGTCTTGCTCCCAGGGCAGTATCTCCACGCCTTGTAGTTCGTTGACTGTTCGAGCCAACACTACGCCATAGCGGCTTTTGATATCGGATAATTCCAATTTTGCGAGTTCGCCGGCGGTGGCAATTCCCTCCGCGTCGAGCTTCCTGGCCGTCGCCTTTCCTACCCCCCACACTTCCTGCACCGGCATGACATCCAGCAACCGCTGCAGGCGTGTCGGGTCCGTATAGAGATCGACAACGCCTTTTGTGCCGGCATAGTTCTTGGCACCCCAATTCGCCGCCTTAGCGGCAGTTTTGGTGGTGGCTACACCGATGCCAACCGGCAACCCAACTTGTTTTAACACAGCGTGTTGTATCTCCCGTGCATAGGCTTCTGCGCCGTCCGGCCCCAGGCCAGTGATATCCAGGAAACATTCGTCAATGGAGTAGGGGACAACACCATCGGTAAATTGCTCAAAGACTGTTCGTGTACGTTCACTCAGATTGGTATACAGAGAAAAATTGGCGGAGCGCAAAACGAGGCCATGGGATTTAACCAAATGAACAAACTCATGAAGGGAGGCCGCCATTTTTACGCCTAACGCCTTGGCTTCTGCGGAGCGTGCAATGGCCACAGCGTCATTCGAGCTCAGCACCACGAGCGGAGTGGTCGCTAAATGTGGCTGAAACACCCGCTCTGAGGCGGCAAAGCAGTTGTTGACGTCAACCAGAGCGATCGCGCGACTCATGTTACCGGTACCGGGTGATGGAAGATGCCACGACACCCCAAATATACAATTCCTCTCCAGCGGGGATCTCTGTGGGAGGTTCGGCCTCAGACCGATGAAGGCGAATAACCTGGTCTTTCATCTCCAAGCGCCGAACCAAAAACTCGCCATCGAGCACGACAACTACGATATCATCATTGCACGCCGTCAGTGATCGATCGACGACCAGAAGGTCTCCATCCTCAATTCGCGCGCCTGCCATGCCATCCCCCTCGACCCGCATAAAAAATGTTGCGGCAGGTGTACTAAGCAGTAGCTGGTTTAGATCGAGGTTGTCACCGGAGTATTCGTCGTAGGAGCCCGCAAATCCGGTCGGGAGGCTGGTTTTGCGTTGACCACTGTTGGCGGGATCTTTCATGGTCTGGTCTGGTCTGGTCGGGAAAGGGATGGAATTTCATATTACAGGCACACTGGCTAAATATACAGTGTAATATTGGAAGTAGTCGTAGGGTAGCCTACAAGGCGCTTATGTTCTGGGAGTCAAGATATGTTTGCCAAACGGCAAAATTTACGGGATATTATAAGCTGCCATTCATCAAAGCACCCGTTTATGTTTGGACGGATTCCGTTACTTTTTGGTCACACAACGATGAACTTAGTACTCCCCCAGGGCGTCTCTTTCGAAAAACGGTTGCTTGATGGCCAGTGGGTCTACGACTTCCACCACGAGCGCCTTGGTGATCTTGGCAGAGTTGTCTTTCAGGGCACGCCTAATGGCGAGTGCAATATTGTATGTGAGGTGGCCGGGGACCCAGATGACCCGATGACGGCCACCCGGTTAGCTATCATAAAGCCGATCAGCCTGGAAATTACGGCCGCATTGACGGCGGTATTTGGCGATGGAGATCAGGGGCAACAACAGTCTGCGGCCCAAACACCGGCAGGACCAACCGAAGTGGTTGAAAGCAAGCTTATGCCTTGTACCCGGTGTGGTGGGCACGCTGCGATGCTCATCTTTGCCGGCGATGCAGTGACAGCGGGTGATTTTGAGGATTACGCCCGTAAGATGTACCACAAGTATAGTGCGCTTAATCTTCCCGCCTGGATTATTGGCGAGCCCCTGGGTGCTCCTGGATTCGAAACCCCCTCCAGAATCCTAAAAATCTGGCCGCACCGAGAGTCGATACAAGAAGTGACCCCCAAAGCATTCAATGCCGAGCTCGATGGCATTCTTGCCAGGCATTGCCGGTAGCAGCATTCGATCCAGGCTCATGGCAGCGAACTGGTTGCACAAAAAGAGAATGGGGCAGTCACAAGTCGAAATCTAAGATAGATCAATTCTGTAGAGGGTAAGCAATATGGGTACTGAGATAGCCCTGTCTATTGACGAGATGGATATTTGTTGGTCCAAGAATCATATGGGGATCGATCACGGTGCACTCTTCCAAACCGATGATCGCGGGCGCACCAAATCTGACCAAGTAAATTATGACAACTTTGATCCGGAGGATGACACACGACTGGCGGCTATGGAAATGGGATTCTCGAAGGCGCTTAGAGAAGTTATGCCGCGTCTGGAGTTGATGGGTTTTACTCTTGAAACAGCGCAAAATGAGTACGAGTCTAGGGCAGCAGAAAGTGATGAAACCCGAAAGTATTTAGACGAGGAAGGTACAGGGACGATAGTCCCATGTATGCCATTTGAGAAATTTCTAAACATGGTCAAGACAACTGATATCGAGAGTCTGGATAAGGCCTTCGACGACGATTGCCTTGATAAACGTGCCTCAGAGTATGGAACGAAATTTATTACCGAAGCTGCCTTGAGTGCTGTCCTTAACTTTGATGAACACGAGGCGCAAGTTTATTCCGAGCAAAGTCTTTATTCAGAGATTTTGGACTTTCTACATCCATACTCCGCACTGCGCCTGTTTGCTGAAAACAACAACAATTTGGATCAATTGGTGAAGTGGCAGTACGGACCTCTGGTGGACGCAGGGTGGGAAGTTGAATCAAGCTTTCGACCTGGAGCCCGCAGGCGGCAGAAATATATTATTATTACTGAAGGTCATACCGATGCCATGATTATTGAATTGGCCATTCGGACTCTACGACCTGAAATCCACGACTTTTTTAGCTTTATAGACATGAAAGACGGGTATCCGTTTGGAGGTATTGGAAATCTACAAAAGTTCGCTAAGGGACTTACAAAAATGGATGTGCAAAATAGAACTTTGCTTTTGTACGATAACGATGCAGCGGGTGTCCCTCCTGTAAATACAATCGTGCCGCTTTTGTAGTCATTTTTTGCGTTTTCCGTCATGCTGCAATTCTGCCATACCGATGGTGCAGGCCCCCAACATGGGGAAACGCTACAACATTTCCCATCGCCGGCGGTTCTACGGTACGGGTTTCAGGCGGATCTTTATTCAACGATATGTGTGTTCTGCAAGTATGATAATAACTGAAGTACTCGCGAAGGATTCTACGCAAGTGCCACTCATTGAGAACAATAATATGATCCAGACAGTCGCGGCGTATGGACCCGATAATTCTTTCAACGAAAGGATTTTGCCAAGGCGAGCGCGGGGCCGTAACGACCTGTCCCTCCTGAATACTAGATCGAATTGTTTTACTTGACTATTTTTTGCCACCGGTAAAGGATGGCCCACATGTCAACCCTTACTCTTCTAATCACATTTCTCGGCTCATT
>PVMK01128036.1_pt1 | contig 14275 bp, 13 predicted proteins | sample 1853481 | NCBI WGS metagenome assembly PVMK01 (sample SAMN08533507, study PRJNA380276) | Marine sediment metagenome, whole genome shotgun sequencing project. | reverse complement strand
ATACCAGCAGTACCGGCACGCCGGCGCCGCGTACAACGCGATCGGCGACACTTCCCATCAGCCAACGCGTAAGCCCGGAATGTCCGCGCGTGCATATGACAATCAGATCAACCTGCTGCGCCTCAGCACACGACACGATTACTTCGTGTGGATTACCGCTATCTGTGATCACCCGAACCGAGACGTCTCTCTCTCGAGCGCGAGTAGCAACACGTTCTAAATACTCGCGAGCCAATTCGCGGGTTGCCTTCTCAACCTTCCCGGCCGCCGCGAGCGAAATATTGTGGCGTTTTGCCAACGGTTCAAGGACCTTTAGAAGAATCAACTCTGCCTGAAAGCATTTGGCCTGAGCAACGGCGTGGGACAGCGCTTCTTCGGCCAGAGACGAGCCATCCAGGCGTCAGTTCGCCTGCACTGTTGCCATAAGCACGAAAATAGGCTATGGAAAAGGGTGGTGAAATCAGGATGGCAATTATGGCGCCAAGTAGAGCTAGCAACCCATAGAAAGCAGTTCGTTTGTTCAAATCAATACTTAGCTACCTAGATGGATGTAGAGGATGTGCCGTTTTTCGATTTTTTGATTCGTTTTTTACGAATGTCGTGGCGCAATTCGCTTTTACGAATGCGTAACGATGCGGGCGTGACCTCAAGCAGATCATCCGGGCCCAGGTACTCGATACGCTCGTCCAGGGACATTTCCCGGGGGTCGGGTAGCGATTCGGCAATGCCCCGGGGCACGGCTCGGTGGCCGGTGAGGTTTTTCGTCTTGCAGACGTTGATCACCAAATCCTCGCCACGGATATGTTGGCCTACAACCTGTCCTCCATAGACCTGATCGCCGGGGGAGATAAAAAGCGTGCCCCGCTGCATGAGGTGTATCAAGGCATAGGCGCTCACCACCCCGGTCTCCAAGGAGACTAGCGAACCGATCTCCCGGATGTCAATGGCGCCCCGGTAGGGTTGGTAGCCGTGATAGAGGGTGTGGTAAATGCCTGTTCCCCGGGTCGCCGTGCGTGGCCGGGGATAGACCGCCGGCAGGCCCATTTTCTGCATTAGACGCGCCACCCGCTTGTGGTTGACCTCGTAGCCATGATGGTTATTAAGCCGGGCTGTCATCTTGCGGTATCCCGTAGAACGGTGCCCTAGTGTACTCCTCGTCAACCAGCCGCATTAGCTGCAGGTTGAAGGGCGACTCACCAACCGGTTCCCAATAGAACGTGGAACGGTTGAGGCCAACTAGTTCACACTGGCGCCGAATGCTGAGGGTTGGATGGTCGGTGTCTATCATTGCTCGTTTAATTTCAATCGAACCGGTTAGCTTTTTTTTTCAGCCATTCAAGTTCCATCTTCAGTCGTCCGATTTGTTCATAAAGCTCTGTTTCCCGCGCTTCCTGCTCCTGCAGCTGGCGCGCCGTGCTACTGTTGAATACCATCGGCCCTTCGGTCAGCAGCTGTTTCTTCCAATTGCTAACCTGGTTCGGGTGTAAATTGTACTCGCTGGCTATTTTGTTGATAGTCCTGTCTCCTTTGGCCGCTGCCAGGGCGACCTTGAACTTGAACTGACCACAATGTTTTCTGCGTTTTCTGGCCACTTGAATTCCTCCACAAGCTTCTTTGGATTATAGCCGGATCCACCTTAGCTTGTGGTCTAGTTTTTGGGGGTCATCATAGCAATATGATTACAGAGGAATCAGTATACTACCTTTCTGGGTACATATCTGATTGATAGGCAATATCAGGCAATTTGACCTCTCGATTCCTTGACCTTCTAAGGTTTAAAGCCACCTGCATAAAGTGTGACCATGCGAATTAAGGAATTAGCGCGGCGAACCATGTATATCGTCGAGCATCACAACATTATGAACAATTATACAAAGAAGAGCTGCCTTTTGTGGCGGGCATCTCTTCCCTTGACATTGTCTAATACTCAGGGCTACGGCTCCACTTCGATGGCCATCTCTTCCAAGATTGTTAATTCGGTTCGTTGTATCTGGCGTTCGTCGTTCATAGTAGATATCCTACCCAATTCTCCGGCATCATGGCTCAGAAAAAATAACAAATCGCCCGCTACACCCCATAGTAAGTTCGGTGACAAACTCAATTAGGCAAGCTAAGATTAGATGGAGCTACTCGATGGTCCTTCTCAAGCTGGTTAACCTGCTTATTGAGTAAACCAAGGAAAGAATATCGCATACAACACGCTGGCAATCGCGCAGGCGAGGATCATCACCGGCAAACCTCGTTTGTTCCATAACGCAGAAGTAATTGGAGTGCGTGTTTTTTCTGAGAGTGATACCACAACGATATTAGCCGTCGAACCAATAATAGTGCCATTCCCGCCAAACCCGGCCCCGAAAACGAGGGCCCACCAGAGCGGCGTGATATCGATCCCCGCCGCGCCAAGATTCTGAATCACAGGAATCAGAGCGATGGTAATGGGAATATTGTCCACGAGAGCCGACAGCACCGCCACCGCCCAAATCATCCCCACACCCAGTAGAATTGGATTGATATCACTAACCTGGATCAATAGTTGAGAAAGTTGCTCCATCACGCCGGCCGCCTCCAGTCCTCCGACCATCACAAACAAGGAAGCAAAGAAAATCAATACGACCCATTCGATTTGCTCGAAAGTCTTGGAAACATTTTCAGGACGAACCCATAGTAGCGCACCTCCAGCGGCAGCCAGCGCGATAAACGACGGGCTTAAATGGACAATATTGTGAACAAAGAAAAAGACAATAGCCACACCTAGGACAATCAACACCCGGCGGGCTGACTTTGGATCGTGCAAGGCTTTGGCCGGATCAAGTTTTTTCACCGCCTCGGCCGCCCCAGGCTTGGGTTGTAATTCTTTGCGAAACAGCCAAAGCAATAATAACAATACGAGCAACCAGGCGACTACCACAATTGGCAACGAGTGGGTCAAGAAGTCATTAAATGTGAACGGTGCGGCCGCCCCGATCAAGATATTTGGCGGATCACCAACCAGTGTACCTGTCCCACCCGTGTCCGAGAGCAGCGCTTCACCTATGAGCATAGGAATCGGGTTTATGCTTAGCAATTCGCAAATAAGTATCGTTACGGGGGCAATAAGCACAACGGTGGTGACGTTGTCCAAGAACATAGATAGCACCGTCGTGATCGTGCCCAACAGGATGAACAGGCGTACCGGATTACCACGCGACAACCGCCCGGCCATAATGGCCAGGTACTCAAAAAAACCGGTTTGTTGGAGCAATACGACCAGGAGCATCATGCCCAGGAGCAGGCCTAGGGTTTGAAAATCAATGGCGGCGATGGCTTCTTCTTCAGTGTAAAAGCCGAACACTATCCCCGCACCCACCATGAGCGATGCGCCGACCGTAGCTACAATGGTGCGCTGAACTTTTTCTGAGAAAATTAGAATGAGCGCAACAACAAATATGAGAATGGCAACAATCGGCGCCATCACTCAGCCCCTTCCGTAGCCGCACTACGCCAGCCAGCCAGCAAAGCTGTACCGATATCCACCCGTGAGGCAAGACCCACTAACCAGCCTTTGTCGTCCACAACCGGAAGATCATACAGATCCTGGCGGTTCATGATGGCGAATGCTCGCAATAAACCACTATTAGCCTTCACAGACACAGGCGGATCCATGATAGAACTCGCCTGCTGGTTGGTCATTTCTGGTGACGGTCGTAAAGTTTCAAACGCGCCGAAATCGCCACGTACAAAGTCGAAATCCTCTACCAATCCTATAGAAGGCATCACCAATTCCAATAGGTCACGAATATGTAAAATACCCACCAGTTTTCCATCCCCATCTACCACCGGCAACGTCCCGATATGTCCTTCAAAAAACAAGGCTGCTGCTTCTCTGATAGTGGCCGATACAGAGATGGAGATAACCTCGTGCTTCATGGACTGCCCAATGTTTTTCATCTTGAAACCTCCTGACCTTGAATAACCAGTGTGACGCAGTTTGCCCCGCGCAGTATTTTTTCGGCTACGCTGCCAAATACCCACCGCTCAATTCCGGAACGGCCGTGACTACACATGACAATCAGATCAATCTTTTGGTTATCGGCAATATCAATGATGTCTTCGGCAGCAAAGCCGGTGGTTGCACGCAACGAGGTAGTGACAGGGCTGTCTCCCATAGCCGCTTGCACACCATGCAAGTAGGCGTTGGCTTCTTGTTCGGCCGTGTCCATGACTGTATCAATACCGGACCAACCGGGCACCGGCTGTAAGGAAATCTGCGACGTTAACGATATCCGCATAAGAAGTAGATCTGCCGGCACTGCTTCTGCAAGCGCCAGTGCCGGTTCCAGGGCCCGTTCGGCAAGCGATGATCCATCCAACGGCACGAGGATGCGTTTAATAAAAAAGGGCTCGATTATCACCTGCGGATGGATAATGACTTTGGCACAAGACGCATTGTGCAGAACTTTGTCAGCCACGCTGCCATATATCCAGCGATTGATGCCGGAACGACCGTGGCTGGACATAACTATCAGATCAATTTCCTTTTCTTGAACGAATTTGAGGATTGACCTGACTGCTCGGCCAACAAGGACTTGAGTCTCAACGTCTGCCGGTGACGTCGAGAAGCGGGACCGGATAGACCGGAGGTATCGCTTCGCTATTTTTTGGCGCCCTTCGATAGTGCTTTGATAGAACTTTGGGTCAAGATTCAGGGATAGCGGGATGGCGACCCTGACAAAGAAGACCTTCGCCATCATCGCCTCGGCAAGAGTTAGAGCCGGGACTAGTGCCCGTTCCGCCAACCCAGAGCCATCAAGTGGTACGAGAATTCTCTTGAAGCTCATGCCTAGTTTTCGCTTGCCTCTGCCATTTATCTCTGCAGTCGACTACGCAGCTCAAAAAATGAGGTAAGTATGACGGCCATTGCAATCACACGGCCGATTACAAATACCACGTTAAAAACGTCTCAAGTTACCATCAATGCTTTCCGCTGGAACCTGGTTGTTTGTGTAAGACTTGTCATCCTAGGGTTACAACGCCGTCAGATTCGTCTCCGTCAGTCCATTCAATTTCCACTTCAAGCGTGCGTTTCATCTTGCCTCTCTTGTCTTCCTCCTCAACTTTTAACTCGAGGACGACATTGTTAGGAATATCTACAACGATCTCCTCCGCGCCCTGGCGCAAAATGACCTGGTTCTTGGCTAACCTTTCGGCCAGTTGGTGCAGAAAGGCGACGACACTTGACAGGTCTTTTCTTTCCTCGCTCTCAAAAAGCACCATTTCTTTTCCCATGAGTTGCCTCCGTTTTATTCAATAAGTATATTACTCTGAGTTCCTTATCTTGCCAGCTAGACTTACTATATTCGTTCCCAGATCCGGGGGATTGGGGGCCGGGTCATTATTGAGGGCGCATCTTTTCTGTCTCATCCTATCGTGCTGATACCAGCAGTACCGGCACGCCGGCGCCGCGTACAACGCGATCGGCGACACTTCCCATCAGCCAACGCGTAAGCACGGAATGTCCGCGCGTGCATATGACAATCAGATCAACCTGCTGCGCCTCAGCACACGACACGATTACTTCGTGTGGATTACCGCTATCTGTGATCACCCGAACCGAGACGTCTCTCTCTCGAGCGCGAGTAGCAACACGTTCTAAATACTCGCGAGCCAATTCGCGGGTTGCCTTCTCAACCTTCCCGGCCGCCGCGAGCGAAATATTGTGGCGTTTTGCCAACGGTTCAAGGACCTTTAGAAGAATCAACTCTGCCTGAAAGCATTTGGCCTGAGCAACGGCGTGGGACAGCGCTTCTTCGGCCAGAGACGAGCCATCCAGGCGTCAGTTCGCCTGCACTGTTGCCATAAGCACGAAAATAGGCTATGGAAAAGGGTGGTGAAATCAGGATGGCAATTATGGCGCCAAGTAGGGCTAGCAACCCATAGAAAGCAGTTCGTTTGTTCAAATCAATACTTAGCTACCTAGATGGATGTAGAGGATGTGCCGTTTTTCGATTTTTTGATTCGTTTTTTACGAATGTCGTGGCGCAATTCGCTTTTACGAATGCGTAACGATGCGGGCGTGACCTCAAGCAGATCATCCGGGCCCAGGTACTCGATACGCTCGTCCAGGGACATTTCCCGGGGGTCGGGTAGCGATTCGGCAATGCCCCGGGGCACGGCTCGGTGGCCGGTGAGGTTTTTCGTCTTGCAGACGTTGATCACCAAATCCTCGCCACGGATATGTTGGCCTACAACCTGTCCTCCATAGACCTGATCGCCGGGGGAGATAAACAGGGTGCCCCGTTGCATAAGGTGTATCAAGGCATAGGCGCTCACCACCCCGGTCTCCAAAGAGACTAGCGAACCGGTCTCTTGAACATCAATGACGCCCCGGTAGGGTTGGTAACCATGAAATAGAGTGTGGAAAATGCCCGTTCCCCGGGTCGCCGTGAGAAATGGCTGGCGGAAACCCAACATGCCCCGGGTGGGCACACGGTATTCGCTATAGACCGTGCCATCTTCACCGTAATGAATCTGCAAAAGCTCTCCACGCCGCTTGCCCAACATCTCAGTTACAGGCCCCAAATAGTCAGTATGCACTTCTAAGAAGACGTCTTCAACTGGTTCCTGCCGTCCCGATTCAGTCTCCTGGAAAATAACCTCAGGACGGCCCACGGAAAATTCGTAGCCCTCGCGACGCATGGTCTCGATGACTATTGCCAGATGGAGTTCGCCGCGACCAGAGACGATAAACTCGCTGGCTTTATCCGTGTCCTCTACCCTCAGAGCCACGTTGCTCTCAAGCTCTCGCATGAGGCGTGCGCGAAGCCGGCGGCTGGTGACATATTTGCCTTCACGGCCGGCAAAGGGGCTGTTGTTGACGTGAAAGGCCATGCGCACCGTTGGTTCTTCAACGGTGATGGGCGGTAATGCTTGCGGTTGATCCAGGTCGGCCAGGGTATCGCCAATGCCTACCTTGGGTATGCCGGCGACAGCCACGATATCACCGGCCTGGATCTGCTCTTGCTCGACCCGTTGTAGGTTTTGGAAGTTGTACAGCCTGGTCACCTTTGCCGGCTCCATCTCCCCGGAAGCGGAAATGTGCATAATGGTTTGTCCGGCACGCAAAACACCGTTTGTTAGTCGTCCTACAGCGATTCGCCCGACATAGTCGCTGTATTCCAGGGCGGTCACCAGCATTTGGGTGGGCCCGTTGGGATCAACATTTGGCCCGGGCAGGTAATCGACAATAGTGTCGAACAGCGGCCGTAAATCCGAGGACAGTGCATCGGGCTCAAAGCCAGCTTGCCCGTCCAGCGCCCGGGTGTAAATCACCGGGAAATCGGCCTGCTCGTCTGTGGCTCCCAAATCAACAAATAGATCAAATGTGGCATTGACCACCTCATTTGGTCGCGAGGCGGGGCGGTCGATCTTGTTAACCACCAGGATTACCTTAATCCCGCGTTGTAAAGCCTGGCGGAGGACGAAACGTGTCTGCGGCATCGGACCCTCGACCGCGTCAACCAAAAGTAGAGCGCCGTCGACCATATTGACCACGCGCTCCACCTCGCCCCCAAAATCGGCGTGGCCTGGCGTATCTACGATATTGATGGTTGTGCCGTTGTAACGAATACCGGTATTTTTGGCCAGGATAGTAATCCCCCGCTCGCGTTCCAGGGGATTGTCGTCTAATACACGCTTTTCCACTACCTGGTTAGCCCGAAACACGTTTGTCTCGTGCAGCATGCCATCAACCAGTGTGGTTTTGCCGTGGTCCACATGGGCGATAATGGCGATATTTCGGATGTCATCTCTAGGTTGTGTGCTCATGCATTGCTCAAGTGATTTGAAGAATCCCTGCTGGTAGAGTCCTGCTAGTCAAGACCAGTTTGGAGTTCGATAAATCAATTCAGTCAGGTGCTATTAATACAAAAAAAGGCCCGGCCGCACCGGCCGGGCAATATCCCGAAAGGGTAGAGTGATTGTATGCCATGGCGGAAACAATAGCAATTATTATCAAAATTATGATAATACGGGGTTTTCATGATTCATTACCCGAGAATCCTGAAATCGAGCTCCGGTGAAATATAATAGGGTTTTTTCGCGGGCTGGCCCAACCCACCCTCTCCGGCAACCCACTTAAAGCTGCTCCGTCAATGTGACATCGTCAGAGTGACAACGTCAGAGTGACGAGATCATACTGACCATTGATGATATTACCGGCCGGGTGGTCGGCTTCATCAGCGCCATAAATGACCGGGTTCTCACCACGCACCAGGACTGTAATTGCCTTCCCAGGGTTTGTCTTTAGAAAAAACAGTCCTGGGGCGTCGAGACAATATAGTTTTTTGGCGGCCGGCTTGCGCAAGGAGGGGTGGATAAGGACGTCTGTGACGAAAGTTCCAGCATCGCTGTCGGGGAGTTCCTACTGTCATTGAACGTTTCTATCGCGCCAACCGATCAATCCAACGAGACAGGAGCGGGTGCGGCGTATCGGCGAACAGGTCATTCAGGGTGGTTTGGTTGATGTATAATGGGTCGCTTCGCCTGCGACGACCGCTTCGGCTATGTTCAACACTTGACGATATTGCGGTTTTGATAGATTCGGCTGCAGATATTCAAGGACTTCTATGAGTTCTACTGGGCTATGTGTAAATTGCTTTGCCCAGAGATTGTTCCCTGATTGAGATTAGTGCTGCAGCCTGATTCTATTCTGAGCAGCCTTTTATTCGTTTATCACTCATTTTCGCCTTTCTCCGGTTGTATATATAGATTGGAAATCACGGACACACATCATGAGCCACAATATCGAAGAAATTCTCGCCCAATGCACCAATGTTCTACCCGGACATGGTCCTCGGCGCTCCATGAAAGAGATGTTTCAAGGCCTGGCCGATGCCTTGACAGGAGATGAATATTTGGACCATTACGGCTCTGGTAGCTACATCGCCGAGTTTGAAGATGAGCTAGCCAAGATGTTTGGCCAGGAAACGGCCGTGTTTCTTCCCAGCGGCACCATGGCCCAACAGATCGCGCTACGCATTTGGTGCCAACAGCGTCACAACTTCACTGTCGCCATGCACCCCACCGCCCACCTGGAATGGGCCGAGCACTCCGGCTACCAATTCCTCCATCATATCCAGCGCCTGCAATTTGGCGCACCCGAATTTTTGCGACAGCGCATTCTAGAAGCCCAAGATTTCGATGAGTTGGGCCAGGAACCAGGCGTCATCCTGTTGGAGCTGCCCTATCGTCCTCTCGGCGGACGACTCCCAACCTGGGATGAATTAACGGCCGTTAGTCAATGGGCTCACCAACGCCACATACCTCTTCATTTAGACGGCGCTCGCATCTGGTCCTGCCGCCCCTTCTATCAGAAAACTTTCTCCGAAATTGCCGCCCTTTTCGATAGCATCTACATCTCATTTTACAAAGATTTAGGCGGCCTCTCTGGTGCTATGTTGCTAGGGTCAGAAAGCTTCATCAAACAAGCCTGCGTCTGGCAAATCCGGCACGGCGGTCGTCTCGTAGCGCAAGGCCCCTCACTCGTTTCCGCCCGGATGGGTTTGCAACGAACTCTACCGCAGATCGATCAATGGGTGGAGATAGCACGAGCCGTAGCCAAGATTCTAAACAGATATGACGGAATCAACACCAACCCCAACCCGCCCCATACCAACATGTTCCAACTGTTCATCCAGGGAGATCCTGAAGCACTAACCGACAGGCATGTGAACTTAGCACGAGAAACTGGTACCTTTCTCTTCCATAGCTTAGGCGCCTCGGCGGTACCAGGCATCGCGCAAACCGAATTACATTGTTGGGAAAATGCACTTGCTTTCGATCTCGCTGCGCTTCCTCCCTTCATCGATAGATTACTATCAACGTCATAGCAACCTAATCACCCCTACGCAGTGGCAATGTCAGAAAAACATTGAAGCCCTCACCAGGCACACTTTCCAAGATAATCGATCCCCCCTCACCGCTCCTTGAAGAGAGGAGCATTAATTTTCGAAGTCTCGATGAATCGATCGATTCCATTACGGGTGGTGACCGCACGGCATATTGTAACTTTAGTACTCAAGCCCAATTTAAGCGCCATCTCAAGATAAAACGTATGCTAGCTGGTTTGCAAACTGCACGGACCACCTCTAGTGCTTTTACTATGCTTTCTAATAGACCCTATTTCATTTTGCTGCGATTCACACGCCGCACCTGCACCGCGCCCATTGCACAAAAGGAGAGATTCCAATGTCAGAAGAAAACAAGGCCATTGTCCGTCGTTTTTAGGAGAAATTCCGTAACCAGGCGAACCTATCGGTCGCGGAGGAATTATTTGCCGCCGGCTTCGCAGACCATAACCCGTCCTGTCCCGAAATTACGCCCTACTCGAGCCGAATGTCGCGCCGTACGGTCACAGCCTGAATGGCTCCTTGATCAAATGACGTCTCGGCAATAAGGGCACAGGTATAGGGGTAATCGGCCCAATCGACGTAGAAGATAAACTCAGCACCGGCCTGGCGATGTAAGCGCGGTAATTCTGAATAGGGGCCAAATGCCTCCTGCATGATATCGAGACTCAATTTGTTAAACACGGGCAGGACCAGTCGAACAAACGCAGGCGTTACTGTCCCCGGCACGGGCTCAATCGTGGCCGCCAGCGGTAGATCCGCCAATTCAGGCCGGACATCATCCAACGTCAGGGGGTCGCGAGACAGCAGCCGGCAGATGGCTGTCAGAATCGATACAACGTTGATATCGTTCACCTTATCAGCCACCCCCACCCTCCTCCTCTTCCCGATTATAGGCCTCTGTGACAGCTCCCCCAACACGCCAGGCATCTGATTCTTCAGGTAGATTTTGATACTCTTCAAATGTTCCCTCTTCGCCAAGGGTACGCCTTCTATGTTCTCGACCGGTGCCATAGACACTCTGGTACCAACCATCGGCAATCAAGGCATCCATACTACCCGTGGCCAACGGAGCTCCGACCGCTTCAGTAGCAATGCGGGCCGGAATACTCATCTCGCTTGCAATTTCGGCCGCTGTCTTCCCTTCCCCGGCCAGCATTTGGGCCATGCGATACCATTGCTCGGCGTGCCGGGCTTCGTGGTAAACCGTATCGGCCAGATCAGCTTTTTCCGCATCCGTTAACGTCTCTTTTGAGAAGATCCCTTCATCAAAGCGAATAGACCATAATGAAAAGGAAAAACGGCCGGCGGACCCACCCAGATCTTGAATAACTTTACCGACTTCTGGGACGTTCGCCGCTGTCAAGCGCTCATTAACCTTCGCCAGGATGGCATCGACCCGTTCCTCTTTACTCTGAGTCGCCCAATCGCCCTCAATGACGCCTTTAGCATCTCCGGCAAATGCTTCAATTTCTGCTTGTTCAGCCAGGCCACCGGGGATGATCGCCGGCAGCGTGCGCGGTCCAATCATGCCATCAACTGCTAGTGGAGGATGAGCCGCCTGCCAGCGGGCGGCCGCCTGAACCAGCGCTTCATCAACCGTGCCCGTTTCAGGCAGGCCAAGGGCAGCTTGAAGCTGGCTGATGATCGTCTCAGTATATTGGTCGCTCCGGAGTTCGTAGTACGACATCGCTCTGACCACCTGGGCCGCTGACAGGAGGTCATCGTCCTCCCGCTGAACAGTCTGCCCAAGCATTTTGCTGACGCTGCGATTACCGATCGTGCGTTGTAATTGCATCAGCTCGGCGGGAGTGAATTCGGCCAGGTTGACCGGGATCGGCGCCGGCTGGGGTGTTTGGACTTGAGTTTGTTCGCTGGTTGACGAGCGCTTGGGCTGTTTCGGGGCTTTAACTCTCGGCTTAGCTTTGTTCCGTGCTTGATTTCCCATATTCGCAGAGCCCTCGATATAGATCTGGCAGATAATGAAAGTCAATATTGACGATCTACGCTAATTTATCCATGAATAATCTGTTGGGATTTCGCCTCTCAAGCCCAGTATACCCCAAAACCCCGTCAACTGGGTTTTCCGCTCTACGTTGTTCTTCCTCTGGCCCCCATCAGAGTAGCTGGCGCAGAGCCCCCCCAATCGCCACTGCCAAAGCGATGCTCGTCACCAGTTCGGCCAGGTACAAGATCCGGTTCCGTTGCAGAAATTTTTTAGACCACGCAAACTCAGCCGCTTTTTGTTTTAATCGACACAAAACCAGATGGTTTGCTGGAAAACCTATTCAACTGGCGGCACTATGAATCCGAAATCATTTTGCTTTGCGTTCGTTGGAACCTGCGGTACTCGCTCAACTACAGAGATTTAGCAGAAATGATGACGGAATGGCGTTTATCGCTGGATCACACCACCATCTACCGCTAAGTCCAGTGTATAGCTCTTGAATTTGAAAAACGCAGCCGCCCATATCTGAAGCAATCCAACGATTCCTGGCGTTTTGATGAAACCTACATCAATATCAGAGGAAAGCGGATGCAATTCGAATCGGACCTCAGTCCCGGTGGGTGTGAACTCTGCGGACGAACGAATACTATTCCTCACCGCCTCTGGCGAGAACATCTAACATTTGGGCTGGGGTGACAAGATAGTGGGGGAAATAGGCGCGACTGCTCTCGAACCCCCAAGCAAAACGCTGCTTAACACCTCTCAGGAAGTGGTTCCAGTGAGCTAGGATTCGTAAACCCACGACATGCTCATGAGAGGCTACTTCGCGCCACCGAAGCGGTTGTTACGTGATATCTCCTCCGTCGTGCATATTGGTCGCTTGTACAACATCTCTCGCGGCGCACTCAAATACAGCTACAAGAAAATCCCTGCCACCCATGCAAAAAGGACTGGGAAAAGACACCCAGTCCATATTTTGATTGGCCTTGCCAGGTAACCCAACAAGGAGAATATCAGATTGTCAATTCGTTATTCAGCGCCTTGCACTCTTATCCTCGATCAGCGTCGGAGAGCACTCAGGGCCGCTCCAAGAGTCGCATTATTGCAAAGCGTCCAGGCCTTGCTGGAGAAGTGCCCTGGCAAGTCCGAGTTGTGGACGCCAAGCTCTGATCTTCTATTACGAATTTGTAGTTCCACATCGCGTTTGCATGTTCTTCAGGGTACGTCCCGGTAACCCACCGTCCGTTATCTGGGTCTATAAAACCTTGGTCGGTGAATAAGGCTGTGAGTTCATCTATCATGGCCTGAACTTCAGTCTGCACGCCGTTTATGTCAAAGTCTTCAACATCCTCATGGCATTCCTGGCAGCGATCCTCGTCGGGTTCGTAAGTATGGTTGCGCTCTTCTCCCATGTGGCAGCCCACACAGGTGTCCTCAACGAGTCGATAGTGGGCGCTTGAGCTGCCGCTCACACCGAGTCCACCTTCGCCGAGCAACATTTGTGATTCAGCCCCGTGGTGAGTGCCGAACCGGCTCGATGTAACCTCGATGTTTCCATCAGTGACTTCGGGCTGTTGGTTGCGGATCTGGTGGCAGTTTGAACACAGGTTGCCTTGTCCACCGTCAAAGGTACCGTCGGTATACTCAAGGTTCACCGGCTGGGCACCTCCCGTAAGGGAGAAATCGGCCGATGTGTAAGTGGTGTGGATGTTGTGGCAGGTGCGGCAGGTATACGGCGAGACGTTCGTCACACCCTCAACGGATGGGTCATGCGGAGGTAGGCCGGCGTTGATGCGCGCCTTGGCGCCCTCAGTGCCATGGCAGCCGGCGCAGTTGGTGCCTTCGCCTCTTATGAAGGCTTCGCCTGTCCCATGAACAGAATGCTCTCTAAACTGCGCCTCCTTGGACCAGATTAAGGTTGTGTCATTGTGGCATTCAGTGCAGGTCAGATCAGCAGCCATGACCACGCCAGCCTCTCCGGATGGGCCTGCCTCTCCAGCCGGGCCAGCCGGACCTGCCGGCCAGTCTCTCCAGCCGGGCCTTCCTCTCCTGCCGGGCCTGCCAATCCAACTGCGCCAGCCGGGCCTGCCGGGCCGGTCTCTCCAGTCGGGCCTTCCTCTCCAGTGCAGGAAGCAAGTAACAGGACTGAAATCGTAACCAAGCTGATTAGTAGTATTTTGTATTTCATACTAAATCCTCCATCATTTCCAGGTTTCAATGAAAGCACGATGATCCAAGATGGCCTTTCTAAATTGTAAGTTATTCCTTTCTATGTGTGAATGGCTGGAATCGCCAATTCTCTTAAGAAAAACGCCAATCAATTGGCGTTTTCTTTCGGCGGAGATCAGTATCATCGAGGTTTTGATCCACAAGGTCGGTCCCCGAAATTGAACGAAATCATTTCGTGACCTCACGGTTCCTCAAAACCGTTAACGTTGTAGCC
>PVMK01132196.1_pt1 | contig 14277 bp, 21 predicted proteins | sample 1853481 | NCBI WGS metagenome assembly PVMK01 (sample SAMN08533507, study PRJNA380276) | Marine sediment metagenome, whole genome shotgun sequencing project. | reverse complement strand
GATTATGGCCCTGAACGTGTAGAATCAGAAATAACAATAGTTGAAACATTATCATGTGAGGTAGAGGCATTATCTACTGGCGGTTGGAAAGAATCAAGGACAAAACCAACATTCGGTATTGACCATACCACATTTCTTCAAACAGTAGATGGCGGTTTTAGTTTCAATGGAGTATCTTTTGACATTACTCATAACTTTTGGACTCCATTTGATGAACAAGCAATTCAACTTGGAGCACTCAACACATTTACAGCCAAAGTCCATGCAGATAAAGGACTGAAAACTCAAGAATTTATCTTTAGTATTCCAGAAGTAGGAAAGGCACAAGATGCAGAAGTAGTTGTTACAGTATCATATGACAGTCAACAAAACATAGTTGGAACCAATGTCGAACAGATATCAAATACTGTTGATGTAGATTCTCTAACAGTAAAACACTCCGTGAATAATTGCGGTTCTGAGAATAATTTACAATGTGATGTGACTGAAATTTCTATAAGATTCTTAGAGCCACTATTCAATAAAGTAATGGCAGTAAATGCAGTTGATCATAAAAATCGAGGTCAGCTGACATTTCTGAACGAAGGGTTTGACATTTCTGGTGATTCACTTAATCCAATGCTAACTATGGAAATTGCAAGTACAGAAAAGTTTGAGGGATTAATACTAATCACTCAGAATGAAAAGTACAGTAATTTGTGGACAGCAGAAGATGGTAGAATCTTTGATAAGACAGTAGAAGGTTTCATCTTGACAAATCCAACAATACAAAAAGGTTTCAATGATTCACGTAACAGTGAATATCAGAAACTAATTGCAGAAGGTCAAGCCCAATTAGCTACGCAATACTTTGATTCTTCATTGATTCAAGGAACTGATGGTGGATTTATACCAGCAATAGTTAGTGATGGAGATCATAGAGAACAATCACTACAATCATTAATTAGCTATAATGGCAACTAATTATTTTCTCTCTTAATCATGTATAGTGGATAACTTTTGAAGTTTAAATTTTGGGAACCAGAGGCAGAGAATTTGAGATGGATAAATCAGGTGGATTCAACCAAATCAATGAATCATTTGAACGTGTAGTTGATGGAGTAAAGCAGAATTGAATAGACCGTAATAATGCATGGTTTAACATCTACAAACAAGGTCAGGTACTTTTAGCCAAAGAATTGTTGAAACAAAATTGTATATCTTGTTTTGATGAGGAATTTGCTGAGATTAATGATATATTTTCTATTGAATTACCAAATCGTACTGATAAATTATTAGATCCAGAAATACAGAATAAAATGTTACAAGAATCCAAAATAGCTGAAAATACTTTGCAGCAAATCTTTGATTCAGTATATGGAAATCATCACTATTAACAAATCTCCAACAAAACAACTTTCCATTATAACGTGGATTATAGCACATTTTTACTCATGAAACGGGGGGATTCTATTTTTACTGATTGTCGATAAACCCGTTTACACTTTGATCAAGATCTAAATATCAGATCAACGTAGTTTACAGTATGAAAAGCGTTAAGCAGTACAAAACGGTAACGACTATTAATTTAGTCTATTTTATTCATTAAGATAAGTCTCTCTAAAAAAAACGATAACTATTCTCTTAATTAGTATAGAAAAAATTCATTTACATCAATGATTTACAAAAACCCTGATTTGAAAATGACTAAATATGGTTAATTCCGATAAAAATTGAACAATAATTGCTTACTTTTTCAAACATTACGCTATACAGATCCACGAAAACTGACAATCTATACATGCAAGTAAGTAAGAAAAAATGAGGAACAAAAATTAAACTATCACGTGAATAATTATGGCTTTTGAAATCTCGACATTAATGAATAATAGTAAAGACAAAATTGTTTTACTAAGAATGAAGAATTCTAAAACTATTCAAGGCAAACTCAAAAACTTTGACATTCACATGAATTTGACTTTGGTGGATGCAGAAGACATATCTGATGAAAAACCTGTAAAACTTGAAACTGTTTTAATACGTGGAGATAACATTTTAGCCGTTTCAATACCCAAAGAAGAATCTTAGAAATTCATTCATCAAACATTAAATTCAATCTTTGATAAATTTTATCATGTATTTATTTTTACTATTCTTTCCATTGATTCTTTTTCCTGCATTTGGAGAATCAATTCCTGATTATAATAATCCATATCCCCAATTTTTACAGACAAGACAACTATACTCTTGGACTGAAAAATAAAAATGACAATCATAGCTCCAAGTTGGAATAGTAATGCAAATCTAATTGATTCAATAGGACACACTGAAGATCATCCAATTAAAATCTCTACAAGGGAACATTCTCTAAAACCCTATAGATTTGCTGAAACCGCTGCTAATTCAGGAATTTTTACTGGTGAGGTTATTCTTACTGGATTTTCTACATGATGCTGATGGTGATGGTAGTATTGATACAACCCCAAAGAAACACTGGAAATGGACCTACTGATGGATTTTTACAAGTAGGTAGGGATTCAGCCATTACTATTTCATTTGAATTTGCAGATGGTGTAGTATTAACTGAATCTGCTCTTGTTAGCTGGAATATAGGAACAATTCAATTTTCTGAAGATGATTATTTTTTAAATGATTCTGTAATAATACGTGTCAATTGATTTTGATATGAATTTAGATCCTGATACGCTTGATCATCTTCCAATACAACTTTTTTCAGATTCTGATATTGCAGGAATTGTAGTTGACTCAGTTGAAACATCTAAAAGTTCTGGCTTGTTTGTTGCTACCATCACTTTATCCCCAACCATGACTTCTAGTGGAAATAGACTTCATGTCTTGCCTGGAGATAAAATTTTTGGTAAATACGATGACCACACGTTACCTAGACCATATTCTACATCATCTAATTTAGTAATCAAAACTTTTGCTAGAGTTGATTCATCTATTCCTCCAATTGAACGACTGAAAAAACTCTCCAATTATTTTATCTGATAGTCTTGGTAATCAATTACAATCATTTTCATCAAATAAACAAATTCAGATAGTTGGAACTATAACAAATGATGATAACTTTAAACAAAAATTTGTCTACCTCTTTCAAGTAAAAAATACCTCTGATTCTGTAGAATCAATTTCATGGGTTCAAGGTGAACTGACTGCAAAACAAAGTTTAGACATTTCCCAATCTTGGGTCCCTAAAAAATCTGGAACATATCAAATTGAAACATTTGTTTGGAATTCTCTTGCTGATACAATGGCATTGTCTCCTGTAATGTTAACTTCGATCATAGTTGAATGAAAAAGTATGATTCCTACGTGATTATTAAATAGAAAATTATGTTTTTACCCGTGTGTTAGGATATTTGCTAGGAATAACGCTAGTGTTAACCGCACTATCTCCCTTTTATTATTACAGAATCTTTTGCAGATTCGTTTGTTGTAGATTTTGATAAGCAACTATACAGTAAAGGTGACTCTCTTTTCATTTCAGGAAAAATTCTTGATTTTGGAATGCCAATTATAGCAATGAGTATCTATGATCCAGATGGAAAAATTTTATCAGCAAATAACCTAGAAATTTTACCTCAGAAAACCTTCTCTAAAACAATCTTACTTGATTCTCCATTTTATGAAAAAACTGGAGAATACATGGTAAAAGTTAGACTATGGACAAATTTCTGAAAATCATTACTTTATGTATTGAAAACTGAATACTCTGAACCTGAAATTTTTGATGAGGGCTTTGAAGAACCAGAAATTATCTCTGCTCTACACTGACAAAAAACAATACACCGACAAAGATTTTATCAAAATTAGCGGTCTAGTTTCTACATTAGATTCTCCTACAGTGTTAATAGGAATTTATGATCCATTTGGAATGCCTGCAGGATTTTATTTTGGTTCAATTGATTCTGATTTGGAATTCTCTACAAGCTTTCTTGTAAAATCTGGAGTTAATTTTAGAGTAGATGGTACATATTCAATAAAAGCACATTATGCAGAAACAGAAGCAATGTCATTTTTTGATTATTACGAAACACCACAATCAGTAATTGATGATACTGTTGATGATACCATTGAAGAGAAAACTAATGAAAACAAATACATCGAAGAAAAAATAGATCATTAGATGAAATTATTCCTAATACTACAAACGTTTCATCAAATGAAAATTCAATAATTCAAAATGTTGTAAAAGAAATTTCTAATAAAAAATCAAAAAACTCCCAAATCAAAGAAGTAAAACCAATTAACGAAAAAAATAATTCAAAAAACATTACACCAAAAAATGAAATTCAAAAACATACTAATCTTACTGTAGAAGATATAGAATTAGGAAAATTATTAAATCAAATTAATCTAAAATGTGATTCAAGTATATTTACTGATACAATTTCATATTATGATGGAATGGGGCCTGCTTTGTATCGATTATGCAAGTTTGATAGTTCTTTGAATTTTTTTAATGAGTCATTAGTTGATAATCCTAATGATGTAGAAGTTCTTGTAAACAAAGGTTCTACTTTAGGTAAATTAGGATATTTCTCTGAGGCAATAGTATACTATAATCAAGCAATCAACATTGATCCTGATTTTCTACCTGCTAAAAATAACAAGGCAAATACCCTTGTAAATCTAGGAAATTTTGATGATGCCATCTTACTGTACAATGAAATTCTAGAGAAAAATCCTAACTACATTACTGCTAGTAAAAATCTTGAAATTGCATTATCTAAAACTTCACAAATTCATAATGTTGTTGATGTAATTGAAGAATTTGAAACAAAAAATATTGTTTATCAAAAATCCTCTTCATCAGAAAAAACTATTTCATTTGAATCTAAAAAACAAAAGTCAACTAACTTTTTTGAAGAAGTAAGTCTTGCTTTTTCTTCTCTTGGTTCTCTATTTGGTTTTCTAAACTAATTTTTACCTTCAACTATGCCTAATTTTTCAATAAATCTATAAAGCCCTGTTAAGACGATCGTCATAAGGTAAACACATGAGTAAGATACTTGAAAAATCATTGAAAGATGCCCTCAAAGAAGATAAGCTAACAATGGGCACTAAACAAGTTTTGAACTCTGTAAAAAATTCCAAGCTAGTTGTATTGTCTCAATCAGTTAAAAAAGAAATGTTTGAGAAAATTGAATCAGATGCAAAAAAAGAAAAAATACCGTTAGTTAACTTTCAAGGAACATCAGTCGCATTGGGTAGATTATGCGGTTTACAATTTAGAATTTCAACAATTTCATTTACATCAATAACTGATGCTAACATCAAATCAATTCTAAAAGATACAGAAGCTGAGGAAAAAAATGAATAGTTGTATTTTCTTTTATGAAAGTTTAAATGAGACATTTTTAGTTCGGAGATAAAAAGGAATTCTTATGACACAATCAATCAAACTCACAACTGATCAAATGCGTATGATGTCTCTTTTCCAAAATGTTACAGGTGCAACTGCACGTGATTGTATCGAAGATGAAAAACAAGATAGAGTAATTTTTGTAGTTAATTCTGGTAAAATGGGACTTGCGATTGGCAAAGGTGGTGTCCATATCAAATCATTACAAAACATTGTAAAAAGAAATGTCGAACTGGTAGAATTTGATGATGATCCGGCAAAATTTTTGACTAATTTACTTAATTCAAAATTAGTTTCTGAAGTAAAAATAATACACGACCAGATGGGTCAAAACAGGCAATTGTTTTGGTGGATCCAAGAAAGAAGGGAATCGTTGTTGGAAGAGAAGGCAGAAATGCTGAAAAAGCAAGACTACTGGCAAAACGATATTTCAATATAACAAACGTACTAATTAACAGTCCAGAAAGAGCAACACTAGAGATGTAAGAATGACAAAAAAATCACCTCTTGGATTATTTGCTGGCAGAGTTTTGAACTCTAAGAAAAAGAAACAGAGATGGGCAATCTCTACTTACAAGAGAAGAAAACTTGGTATTGATAAAAAATCAGATCCTCTTGGAGGTGCACCTCAAGGAAGAGGTATTGTTTTAGAAAAAGTAGGTATTGCAGCAAAACAACCTAACTCCGCTATAAGAAAATGTGTTAGAGTACAATTAATTAAAAATGGAAAGACTGTCACAGCATTTTTGCCACGAGATGGTGCACTGAACTTCATTGATGAACATGATGAGGTACACATTCAAGGTATGGGTGCAACACAAGGTGGTGCAATGGGAGATATTCCTGGCGTTAGATTCAAAGTTTTCAAAGTAAATGGTACATCACTTCATGAGTTAGTAATTGGTAAGAAAGAGAAACCAAGGAGATAGAAATGGCAGAAACAAAGAATTTGTTATTATTTAGAAAATGGGATTTGTCAGATATTGAAGTTAAAGATCCTGGATTAAAGACTGCAATCTGTCTAAGAAAACAAATTTTACCATACACCTATGGCCGTTCAGCATTAAAGCGATTCAATAAAGCTGATGTTAACATTGTTGAACGATTAATCAACAAGTCAATGCACTTTGGAAAGAAATATGCAAAAAATACTGGTAGAATGACTGGAAAAAAGACCAAAGTTCTCAATACTGTAAAAACTGCATTTGATATTATTGCACTAAAAACTGGACAAAACCCAGTTGAAGTTTTAGTTAGAGCAGTAGAGTTTTCTGCTCCAAACGAAGACACTACTAGAATTGTTTATGGTGGTACTACATACCATGTATCAGTTGATGTTGCTCCAATCCGAAGAGTTGATATGGCTTTGAAATTTATCGCCGATGCAATCAAAGAGGCAACATTTTCCAATCCAAAACCAATTGAAGAACATATGGCAGAACAACTAATACTTGCAGCAAATAATGATTCTAACGCTCCTTCAGTCAAGAAGAAACATGAGCTAGAAAGAATCGCACAAGCATCAAGATAGAACTTTACTATTTTTAGAAATTTTTCCAGTAGCCCGAGGCAGATTCGAACTGCCGTCCCCGCCTATCCACTCTTTTGAGATCCAGAGGGCAGAATCCTTGACCGCTAGACTATCGGGCTACTTGAAGAAATTTTGATGTTTTAGAATATATTCATTTGTTGTACTTACTTGATTCTAACTTCATGAATGGCAGTAGCATAATCACATTCAGCTTTTAGTCTCATGTATGGAATTAATTTGAAATGAATTGAATAAATATTTCCTTCCTTTAAGAGAATTCCTCTCCTCATTAACGAAACTAGTCCTCTAGATGGAATTAAAATTGTCACATTTTTTTCTTTACATACCTGTTCACTTTTCTTTTGAAATTGTTTTAATGAAAATGCAACATCATTAGTTTCTAAAATTAAAGGCCAAACAATTTCAGCCCAGACAAACCTCCTGTTTTCTGTGGCTGAAGCATATTTTCCTTTTTCACTCAACATTAATAATAACTGCAAAAGATGTTATATCTTAATTGTCTCAAAAAGAAATTGAAGAATCATTAAATTTGTTAGAAAAAGATTGGGACATTGACCCAATTCTACGAGAATTTACGCTAGGCAAAGTTACTGATGTGTCTGATTATCCAATTAAAGTAAAAGACGTAATTTTTCATGTTCCATATCTTAATTCAAAAAAAAAGTACATTTTATGGAAATGCTACTGGCCTGACTGTCACAACTGTTGTGATAGACAAGGCAGACTTCCATTAACCTCTGATGATCTAATTACTATTGGAAAGGGTTTGAAATATCAAAAGACTTCAGAGTTTGTAAAAAATGAAACACTTACTGTAACCTATCAAGAACCAGGTCCTTCGGGACAAATGACAACCATGACTACAATTAATCTAAAAAGAAAAAAAGATGAGACAGAAGCTGATGATGGAACACATATCTCATGTAGATTTTTAGATGATAAGGGAGGCTGTAGCATGCATCCTGACAGACCTGGAGTATGCTATCTTTATCCATTTTCAACTTGGCTAGAAAATGAAAAAGGAAAAGCCCGTGTGCATGCAACTTTTCAATTCACAGGTGACTGCCCTGGATTTTATCTTGCCGATACTTTAGATCCTATGAAAGAAGAATTCAAAGAATACTCAAAAATTATTTATGATTACAATATGGCATCAAATCGAACCAATCGAGAGGGATTTGGCTCAGTTAGTTTTCGTTAGGCTTTAGCTACTTTCATTAGATTGGATATTTTGATATCCATTCCAAATCTTTTCTCATGTTTTTTCATGTATAGAAATATTGCAATAAAGTCAGGTAATGCTCTGAAGAAATTAAAGTCCTTGTGGATTTTTTTTCTAACAAAATTAAAGACCTTGGCATATACCTTGAAGTGTTTATCGACTGCCTTTTCATATGCTGCAAAGTCATGCATGTTTTCAAGAAAAATATCAACGCACTGCATAGATGGAATGATTCCCTCACCTAACATTGCAAAAACTGTTCCAATTGATTCGCCAACACCAACCACTTTTCCTGAATAGAATGGTTTGCATCTATCAGGTGTGGCCAATCTAATTGGACGTCCTTTAGTTTTTAGTACTTTGCCTCCATATTTTTTCAAGAAATCATCAGTGACTTTGATGTGATTCTTTTTGTAGTCGCCTGCTCCAATATGTGCCCATTTCTCCCCTAATGGAAAATACCAAAAGTATCCAGACATTCCTGGAAATGGTTCCAAGTAAAAGTCATCAAATGGTACGCCGTTTTCATATTCAACTTTGTACTCATATGTTGGCAAGAAGAAATCCTCTTTTAGCTTTGGTAGATAAATTCTATGAAATCCTGTACAATCAACTATCATATCGTATTCTTTTTCTAACTCTTCAAGCTTTGGTGCTGCTCCATACAATACCTTAGAATCTTTGATAAAATCTTTGATTAATGCTAATTTGTTATACGTACATAATCCGTGCAGTCCGATATCAAACTTTACACCATTACCCATCTTGACTTTCATGGTTTTACCTTCATGAATCATAAAGTCATCAAAATTTCTGCCAGTCTTTTTCGCAGAACTTGTCTAGCTCTGACTTTATTGTACCCCAAGCGCAGATAGAGTCATGTCTTTCTTCTACCATTCTTTCGTATCCTACTACTTCATGCTCTGAATTTTTCAGTCTGGCCATGAGATAAGAGCCTGCTACTCCCATTCCCATTACTGCTATCTTCAAGATATTTTGCGATTAATTCATACCTAATAAAAATACTATCTGGAAATGTTTTTGAGATTAGTTTGTGTTTTTGCCTGAAACTTGTCACATTATGATGTTAAGATCACTTAAAATCTCTAGTTTTCTATATTATTTATGAGCCTTGATGATGCAATCAAGAAACTAGAAACATCTAATGACGGACTAAAAATAATTATTGAAAATCTTGATGAGCAACTTAAAGAAATACGCCTAGATCCTAGACTTGAAGGCCTAGTTGATGACTTGGAGAATTTGTTTTACGCATATCTTAAAACCTGGATAAAGAGTAATACTGAAATTCTTGAAATTTTGAGAAAAGAGAAAAAGTGAATAATGAAATTCTATTATTCTGTAATTTCATAGAACTGGTTAAGACGTTGCTTTAACATGTCTCTGTAATCCTCAGTTCTTTTTACAAACTCCATCCTCGTATTTTTCTCACTACTAACTAGAATTACGATTTGTTTTACTTCAATTCCTGTTAATTCCTTGAACATTTCTGAATATGCAGTACCTTGAATGAAATGATCAGTCATCCATTCTTCTTGCTGGTTGCTTCGCTTTGTTTTGTAATCTATTATTGATAATTCTCCATCATATTTTGCAATACAATCAGACATTCCTGCCAGCTTCATCTCATTACTGTACATCCTTAGCTCTATTCCGTGAATGTCGTTGATTTTTTGTATAAACGGGATGAGATTGTTAAAGTGTGCAACTGACAATAGTCTGACCTCGTCAGTCTGTGTAATTCCGTTTAGGTGGTTTTCAATAAGCTTGTGGGTTTGGGTACCTATGGTTGCTGCTTCCTGAGTAATGTATTCAGCAGCAGCTTCCTGTTCTTTCCAGTTTTGTAGGCTTTGCTGTTTTTCAGCAGACATTGTCTTTTGCAGAATTGTCGTAATTGATGGAAAAATTTTGCCTGTTGGCGTCTGATAGTAATGTACATCGTCTTTTTCAATTAATTCTGCCTGTTGAAAATTAATTGGAACGTGGTTGAATAGAGACATTCTATTGTACATTTTGTTATGTCCTATACGTATTATTAATTCTAAACTTTCATAATATATACAGGATTTCATTGAAATTTGGGATTTGCAATAGCCAAGATTATAATCAAAAGGTTGTTTGTTGGAATTTACACTATAGCATCATTATTCTAATTCTATAAAGGAATTTTTATACGACTTTGGGTTTGATTTGAGTTGAGATTCTATAATTGCTTTTGAAAATTTGTGTTCTTTCATCAAATGTTCTGGAATGTCATTACATTTCTTTTTACAGGTTCTACACATGTATTTCATATCTTATTACGACGGTTTTCAGAGAGTATAGAACTGTTTGTTTTAGCCTCAAAATAATATGATGAATAATGATTCTTGAGCACGAATGGCCTGTAGAACTGATGAATATTGAGGTTTATTCTTCTTTGATGGTAAAATTGCAATGGGTACATTGATTATTTTCTTGCTTAGAATATGACAATCTACAATTTGAGCAAACAAGAGTGTCTTCCATATCATCTGTCATAGTGCTAGTCATAAATACCCCATGTTATTATAGGAAGGAATTTTCTGTGAATTATGTCACAAGACAGAAAAATGTACAAATGTACCTGTGCTGACTGCAAAAAAGAAACTGAGGTTCCTTTTGAACCAAAAGCAGACAGACCAGTATATTGTAAAGAATGTTACCAAAAATCACACCAAAAGTAGAAGATTTTAGATTAATTTCGTTTGATTAATTTTAAACATGATTATTTTTAGATATTCTCAAAACCTCTTTTTTTATTTCTTGAATCATTGGGATTTAAAGTCAAGATCAGTTTCTAAACTCTATTCAATCAAAATTGCAGGTTTAAACGGCCTTGCATGTCTAGCTTTTCCTTTAGGATCATAGATGTTGGAATCATCTTCAGCAAACACTGTAACATCAACACCAAAGTCTTGCTTTGCAATTGATAATAGCTCTTCTGATACAAACTGTTTCTCATCAAACTCTTTAGTTTCTAGCTTTGTCTTTCTAATCTCAGTTGGTTCAGACAAAATATCCTTGATAGTCTTTTGAACAAAGTCAGGATTCTTCTTAATATCACTAGTTTCAGGATTTGCAATCAACTCTTTCATTATTGTACCCATGTTAGTCTGTTCATTCATCACTTGCTCTAAAATAGCATGATAAGCTTTTGACTTGAATGAATCAGCTGTGTAAATTGTAATCTTCTTTGGAGTAATCTTTGTAACTTTGAGAATATTTGCAATATCATTAATGATTGACTTTAACAAGTCTTCAGCTTGGATAGATTTTGCATCAATTACACCAGTATCTACTTCAGGCCAGCTGGACTTTGAGACCATCTCTGAATTTCCAAGCTTCTCCCACATCTCTTCAGCTATATGTGGTGCAAATGGCGATAACATTGCTACTCTAGTATTCTGAATTTGATGTAAGATTCCATCGTAATCACTTCTACCTTTGGCTTTAGCTCGTTTGAGATACCAAGCCAAATCGCTCTCAAAAGCAAATAATATCTCATGGAGTGCCTCTCGTAACCTCATTTTCTCTATAGAACCCGTAACATTTGCAATAAGATTCTGTAATCTGCTTGCAATCCACCTGTCTTCAGCCTCATAACTGCTAATTTGACCTGACTTTAGCTTGGAGCATTCCTCAAGAATTGATTCTAGCTTGTTTTTGATTCCGCCAACTGATTCTAGATTAAAGTCAGCATCTTGTAACAGCTCAGCTGATATGATAATTGCCAGTCTAATTGGGTCTGCACCATAATCTTGTATGGCTTGTCGTAATGGAATGATATTTCCCATTGATTTGGACATTTTTTTGCCATCCATCAATACGGAACCATTAACAACAATTTGTTGTGGCCAATTATCTTCAGGAAATATTGCAACATGATTAAAAACAAAAAATGTCAAGTGATTTGGAACCAAGTCACGACCAGAATGTCTTGAATCAACTGGATAAAAGTATGCAAACTCTTTTCTTATCTCCTCTACTGTTCCAGCTGCAATGCCAGATACTTTGTCAGCTGAACCCTCACCCAAAAAGACATAGTCAAAAAATTCCTTTGATAGATTCTCAGCTTGTATAGTTCCATCATTTACAAATCTAGCTATAGTATAGTATGCCATGTAAATTACAGAATCAGATAAACTCTCAACAATCCAGTCCTTATCCCATGGTAGTTTAGTACCCAAACCATGTTGTCTTGCACAAGCTCTCTCTCGTAACCATCCAACTACATAATGAAACTCACCAACTATCTCATTTGGTAATATTCCCATTCCATCAAAACACTTTGTAGCTTTTGCTTTCCAGTCTTTATCACCATAATTAAGAAACCATTGGTTAGTCAAAATTCTAACAACACATTCAGTTCCACAACGACACTTTACAGGAGTATTTGTTAATTCTAATAAAATATCTGAATACTTGTTACTCTCTAACCATTCTCTGATTGTATCTTTGGCTTCTGAAACTTTTTTTCCTGCAAACTGCTCGCAATTATCTTTGAGAACTCCACCGTAGAACTCTTTTCCATAAATCTCATCTGTAGCTTCTTCTAGCTTGGGGTCATCTTGATTTTTAATCTCAAATTTCTCACAGGCCTCTTTTGCTGAAAACTCTCCATATCCCTCAGTAGATATGATTGAGATAGGCTTGATTAGCTGATATTCTGAGCCTAGAGGCTGATCTTTCTTAAAATCAACTAAGCTTGATAGTCAAATGGAGCGTGAGCTGGAACTGACATTACAAGACCAGTTCCAGTATCTGATTCCACAAAGCTAGCTTGAATCATTGGAATTGATTTATTGAGATGTGGAATGGTAACATTTTTTCCAACCAAATCAGAGCCAGCAATTTCCCCTTCATAACTAATGTCTTTGTCCAAAAATTCTAGCTTGCGTGCACATTCTTTAGATACAATCCATTTCTCACCATCAACGGTAATTTTTTTATACATTATTCCAGGATTGACCCAAAGATTTGTCACACCAAAGATAGTTTCTGGACGAAGTGTTGCAGTTGGAATGATGTAATCATCAAACTTGAATTTAATTAAAATATATTCAGTAAAGTCTGGCTCTACATCACCCATTGTATCGTGTTGTGATACGGGATTTTGATCACGTGGACACCATCCAACAGGATGATTCCCTTGTATGATCAAGTTTTTTTCTTTTAAAATATTAATCTGCCATTCAATAAATTTCTGATAAGCTGGAACTATTGTAGTAAATTCTCTTCTCCAATCAATGGAATAACCCATCTCAATCATTCCAGATTTGATCTCTTCATGAAAATAGTCTGCAATCTTTATTGGTTCAACAAAAGTCTTGATGGCTTCTTCTGGAACATGATATATGTTACGTAGTCCATCCATTATCTCCTTATCATTAGACTCTACTCTTCTTGCCATGCCAAGTATTGGTGTTCCAGTATAATGGAAACCCATTGGGAATAAGACATTGTATCCTTTCATTCGATAAAATCTTGCATGAATATCAGCTATGGTGTAAGTTCTTCCATGTCCAATGTGTTGAGGTGAGTTGGGGTATGGATATGCTACTGTAATGAATTTTTTTGGTTTGTCATTTGGATTTGTCTCAAAGTCTCGAGTTTCATTCCATCTTGTCTCTCCACTTTGATTCAATCTCTTTCCAGTTAATTTCCATAATATCATCCTAAAATCATTGATTTTGCTTTGGCTATTGCCTCGTCTTTTTTAGATGTGTCTTTTCCTCCTCCTTGAGCAAATTTGGCATCTCCACCACCAGAACCACCTAGAATTTCTGATATTTCCTTGGCAATTGTGCCTGCATTTACCCCTGATTGCTCACCTGAAAATATCATTATTCTAATTGTTGGGCCAGCTTCAAAGATTCCACAATATGCAGCTTTTGAGTCTCGTACTAATTTTTTGCCAAAGTTCGTGTGAAAGAATTCATCATAATCATTACTAGCTGTAAAGCACAACTTGTTATTCACATGGATTCCATCAAAATCTCCTGATTCTCCAGATAGAACTTTTTCTAATAGAATTGGAATCTTTTCTTTTGCTTTTTGCTTGTTTTCTTCTCTTTGTTTATCTATTATCTCTTT
>PVMK01182552.1_pt1 | contig 14280 bp, 12 predicted proteins | sample 1853481 | NCBI WGS metagenome assembly PVMK01 (sample SAMN08533507, study PRJNA380276) | Marine sediment metagenome, whole genome shotgun sequencing project. | reverse complement strand
TTTGGCAACTAAAGTAATTATGCCCGCCTTAGGAATGGCACAAGAGACAGGAAAGTTGATCTCCTGGTTTCCAACTCTTGATCTCTTCATCAGAGTATTCATTATTATTATGAGATTCTGTTTCACGGGTTAAGGACATCGGTCCAGTTGCGGTTTGATAATGATGACCACCTGCAATCATTAACTTTTCAGCAGGGAAGCGAGAAATCACTTCGCACCCATCTACCGTTACAACCAACTCTTCTTCGATCCTTGCGGCTGACCACCCATCTTCGGATGGCCAATATGTTTCAAGGGCAAAAACCATACCTTCTTCGATCACCTCAGGATGATCGAGAGAAACTAAGCGACTAAAGATTGGTTTTTCCCAGATCGCCAAACCAATACCATGACCATATTGCAATGCGAAGGCATCTTCTTCATTTGCGAATCCAAATTCTGAGGCTTTTGGCCATAATTTAACAATATCAGCAGTGGTAACCCCAGGTTTAATGGAATCAATTGCCACATCAAGATAATAACGACAACGTTTATAGGCATCGATCATCGCTCTGGACGCGCTGCCAATCGCAAATGTTCGATAATAACAAGTTCGATATCCCATATAGCTATGTAAAATATCAAAATACGCAGGGTCACCTGGGCGCAATCTTCGGTCACTATGTAGATGGGGATGTGGATTACAGCGTTCTCCCGAAATCGCATTTACTCCCTCAACATATTCAGAGCCCATGCTGTAAAGCACATTACTCACTAAGCCAACACATTCATCCTCGCGCATTCCAGGCACCATAGTTCGGTACAATTTATCATAGGCCGCATCGACCATTGAAGCTGCCTGATTGAGCAACAATATCTCATCTTGTGTTTTTATCATGCGAGCATGCTGCATTAATTGTTGTCCATCGACAATATTAATTCCCTCATTTTGTAGGGCGAATAACACTGGAGGTTCCACCATATCGACACCCACGGGTTCATTTAAAAGACCGCGTTCCTCCAATTCGATCCTAATCTTACGAGCAACATCCTCAGCTCTGCCAGAAGCTGGATTCATAGCACCACGAAGTGTAGAAATTCCTGCGCGAGATCGTCCTTCGCCTAGCCAAGGAGCATATAAGGTATGGTGTTTTGCAGCAGAACCAAAATCCCAGTTAATAGGATCATCATCTTGGGGTAATAATGCAAAACGAGCAATTTTATCGTATCCCCAAGTACCGATTGTAGTCGCAGTAATATAACGAATATTATTCATATCAAAACAAAGCAAAGCGCCAAGTTCTGAATCTTTTAATATTTTTTTAATTCGCGCCAAGCGTTCTTCTCTAAGGCGATCAAATCTGATCCGCTCTTCCCAATCGACCCCCATTGAACCAAAACTTTTTATGGACATTCTTATCTCCTGGTGCTTAACCTTTTCCACACATGGTTTTAACCATTTCAACAACTGTTTCAATTGTTGGAACGGTCAGATCTTCTAGAACAGGCGAAAATGGAATCGGCACATTCATCGCTCCCATTCTTCTCACCGGGGCATCCAAATAATAGAATGCGCCATCAGCGATCGTCGATGCGATCTCTGCGGTCACGCCATATTGTTCATAACCTTCATCGATCACAATCACTCGACTAGTTTTCTTTGCAGAATCAATCATCGTTTCTCTGTCAAGCGGTAAAGTAGTTCTTGGATCGATCACTTCAACATTTATCCCGATTTCTTCAAGGTTTTTTGCCGCATCTAAAGCAATGTGGACCATACTACTAGTAGCAATAATAGTGATGTCTGAACCTTCTCTTTTGATATCCGCAACCCCAAAAGGGATCGTATACTCTTCGGCAGGGACATGACCTTTAATTGTGCTATACATTAATTTATCTTCAAAAAACGCAACAGGATTATCATCGCGAATTGCTGTTTTCATTAAACCCTTGGCATCATAAGGTGTTGAGGGCACAACCACTTTTAACCCGGGGATATGACTAAACCAGGCATGTAATGATTGTGAATGTTGGGCAGCAGAACGACGAGTCGCTCCCATGGTGGTTCGTAACACCATTGGAACTTTCCATTTTCCCCCAGACATATAATGAATCTTTGCAGCTTGATTGACCATCTGATCCATTGTGAGTGTGATGAAATCACCAAACATGATGTCGATAATCGGTCGCATCCCTGTCATTGCAGCACCAACACCTAAACCGGTAATACCCGGTTCGGAGATTGGAGAATCGATCACTCGATCAGTGCCAAACTCTTCCACTAAACCAGTCAAAACTTTGAAAGGGGTACCTGCTTCTGCAACATCCTCACCAATTACAAATACCGTGGGATCTCGGCGCATTTCCTCAGAAATGGCCTCATTTATTGCCTGACCAAAAGTCAATTCTCTAATCTCTTGTTTAACTGTAGACATGTTGGTCAACTTCATCTAGATCAGGATAAGGCGAATTAATAGCAAATTCAGCACCTGCTTCAATTTCTTTGATCACGTCTTTATTGATCTCTTCAAAAATATTTTGATCAACAACACCTAAATCTAATAACCACTTCTCCAATAGCATTAGAGGATCTTTATTGCTCTTCCAATCCTCTTCCTCTTTTTTAGGACGGTAATAGGCACGATCAATATCACCAACATGGTGACCATAATAACGATAGGTGTCTGCTTGTAAGAATGAGGGGCCTTCACTGTTTCGACCACGTTCAACTAATTTTTGTGTAATTTCGTAGACCTCTTTGACATTCTGACCATCAACGATCTCGGTATGAATGTTAAACGCTTTTGCACGATCAACCAATTCACCAGCCGTGCTCTCGGAATAATGTGTATATTCGTTATACATATTATTTTCACAGACATAAATTACGGGTAATTTCCAGAGCTGGGCCATGTTCATTGTTTCGTAGAATAATCCCTGGGCCAATGCTCCTTCACCAAAAAAACAAACAGCAACTCTTCCATTTCCTAATTGCTTAGCTGAGAACGCTGCCCCAGTTGCGATGCCAGCACTTCCACCAACAATGGCATTTGCCCCCAGGTTTCCAGTGTCTGGATCTGCGATATGCATCGACCCACCTTTTCCTCGACAATATCCATCCACTTTTCCAAGTAATTCCGCAAACATCCGGTCAACTGAGGCACCCTTTGCTAAACAATGTCCATGACCGCGATGTGTGCTGGTTATATAATCATCTATATTTAAGGCTTGACAAACACCCACTGCAATTGCTTCTTGGCCACTATAAAGATGAGCAAGGCCCGGCATTTTGGCAGACATGTAGAGTTCGTTTACTTTTTCTTCGAATTCTCGAATTTTGGCCATTTGTTTATAAGCTTCTAGCCAGAACTCTACATCGATCTGTTTTTGTTTACCATTCGATTTCTTTTCTTTGGACATAAATTATGAGACTCCAGACATTTTTGCTAAAACTTCAAAAATTATCGCGAAATCTTTTTCTTCCATTCCCATTCCTCGAGCTGCGGTAAGAATTTCATTCGTAATTGCAGTAGTAGGCATTGGGACATTCAAACGTCTACCAAGTTCTAAGGCCAAATTCATATCTTTTTGCATCATATTGACATTGAACCAAGCTTCTTCCGGCATATCCAATACAAATGGGCCACGATATTTGATCATTGGGGATGCAATCACACTATTGAATAAAACATCTGCCGCTACTTCTCTTTTTATCCCCATTTTTTCTGCCAGCAGTACCCCTTCGCTGAAAGCCAACATTTGAACTGCTAAACTTAGGTTTGAAGCGATCTTCATTGCAACAGCCAAGCCATTGCCACCGACGTGGTGGGCAGCTTTGGGAGCGATGATCATTAAGAAGGGTTTCACTTTTTCAAATGCATCTGCATCACCCCCAACCATGACGGATAATTTCCCGGCTTCAAGCGTTTCTACACTCCCTGATACAGGAGAATCCAACATAACAGCACCCAGGTCAGATACTTTTTTGGCAACTTCTTGGCTCTTTTCAGGGCTCACGGTACTCATATCGACATAAATCTTGCTGGGTGATAAACCAGCTAAAACGCCATTTTCACCCTGAGTGATTGCATCTAAAGCCTCGGTATTCGTCACCATGCTAAAGGTGATCTCTGAAGCTTCAACTACCTTTCTGGGAGAATCTGCCCAAATGGCACCCTCTTTTACTAATTGATCACCTTTTGATTTAGTCCGATTATAGATCGTGACCTGATTGCCCGAATCTAATAATCTTTTTGCCATCCGGCTGCCCATTACACCGAGGCCAATAAATCCTAGATTTGCCATGGTTTTTTTATCCTCCTAAATAAAGTATAGTTCTTAACTAATTAAAGTAAGAGCTTCTTCAATGTCCTTCCGAACTTGTTCCATGTGAGTGATCATAATGTTACGGGCACCTTCGGCATCCCCATTTTCAATTGCGGCAAGGACCGCTTTATGGTTTGGTTGCCCACGATGCAGGGCGCCTTTTACCTTAGCTGAACGAAAACGCTGTTCGCGTAATTCTCCGATCAAAGAATCGAGCAATGAAAGGATTAATGGATTATGAGTGCTTTCCGCCAATGCCAGGTGAAAATCCAAGTCAGCCTCAACATAAGCGTTTATATCATCCATGGATTGATCCATTGTCTCTACAGCCTCACGCAAAGCATCCAAGTTTTCTTGAGTTGCTCGAGAAGCTGCGATAGCCGCTATCTCTGGTTCTAGAATTTCTCGGAGTTCGATCAAATATTTGTTAGCATCCATCTTCCCGACTTGAAACATTAAATTCATACTGTGCCGTAAAACCTGCGAAGTTTGATCTATAATAAACGTTCCCCGCCCCGGCGTTACTTCAATCAAACCCTTTAGGGTAAGTGCCTTCATAGCCTCTCGCACCGATGTGCGGCTTACGCCGAATTGAATTGCCAAATCACGCTCTGAAGGTAATTTATCCCCCGCAACCAACTCACCGTCCACGATTCGCTTTTCTATTTGTGCTACGATCTTTTCATAGAGCCTGCCTATGCGAACTACTTCGTACACGCTGGTCTCCTTGATAAATTATTTGTGGATTGTGTCGGAATTGGTATAATGGTATGATGTTTATACCTAATATAGCAGATAAAAAAAATTCTGTCAATAATTCTTTGTTTTCTCAACCATATTTTCAATATAAGGAGTAAATAATGTCTTCATCCGAAAACAATATTGGTAACCAATAAAGCGCACGGTGAAATGATCGATCATGCAGCATTGCATGTGTTTGTACGCGATTTTGATTCAGTTATCTCTGACGAACCACCCGCTCGTGGCGGACACAACCAGAGCCCCTCCCCGCTTGAGTATATTTTGGTGGCTAGAAGAAAATTATCAAACCGCGAAAGAACTCGCTAAAGAAAGCATTCGAGCAAAACCAATCCGGTTAGAGATGCCGTTGGACGCTGGGCAATGACACTAGTTTTCTGTACTCACCTACCTATACAAATGCACCCAGGTTCGTAAAAGTACTTATATAATGGTCAATGGGCCGCGTGGGGACAGCGCCCTACCTTGTCCGAGGTTGGCCCAGATTTACGATATACGATTCCGGAAATAAAACAGCAGGAGAACAAAATGAACCCTAACCTTGAATTGATCCACACGGAAGAGAATGACCCAGTTTACAACATGCCTTACACACCCGCTATAAAGGTGCGATCAGGGGCTACTGTTTATGTTGCTGGCGTTACCGCGGCACCCGTCTATCACCATCATCCACATATTAAGTCTGATTTTGAGAATATTCCTCTTGATCCAGGGGAACAAACCAAGATGGCTATGGAGAACCTGCAGAATATTCTCAAGGCGGCAGGAGGGAATTTGACTGATATCGTTCAGTTATTCCGGTTTATACGGGAAATCGACAAGAATCAAGATGCTATCAACAAAGTGATGGGGAAGTATATGGGTGACCATCGGGCAACCAGCACGACTGTGGAGGTAACCCGATTGGCAACGGATGACCGCCTGGTGGTCGAATTGGCTGCCGTAGCGGTTGTCACGGATTGAGATCAGGAGATGAGATGCTAAGCTTGCTACCCAACTAAAGACCAGGCACCGCCTCCTAAAAAGATTAATGCGATAAGCGCCGCTACCAATAGAAAGTTGACATCCCAACCTTTCCCTTCAGGTGTGCTGAGAAAGGGCTCGCCATGGTTCCTGATGCTTACATATGTTGCCACCAACATATTCAGAGCCAGAACTAACGAGGATAATTGAGTATAAATTCCCACGATTATTGCCAGTCCGCCTGCTACCTGGACAATACCAGTTAGCAGAACGGATCCCAATGGGAAGCCATATTCTTCTTTCCACTTCTTGTTAAACACTTCTCGCTTCCAGAATATCTTCGGTAAGCCATGCGCAACCATAACTATGCCCACCGAAATCCGCAGTACCAGAACACCAACTTCAACCATATTTTCTTCCATTATCATCTCCATGGGTAATTAATCCATCTCATAATGACTGCCGTATTTCTTCAAGTGCATCAGGATTTACAAGTGCGCCCAGGTCGCCAAGCTCCTCACTCAAATAGGCCGAGCGAATGAGACGGCGCATTACCTTTGCATTGCGTGTCTTGGGAATGTCACGTACAAAACGAATATCTCTAGGCGCGAGCGGTTTGCCCAACTCTTTGGTTACCCGCAGCCTCAATTCAGCTCGTAGAGCTTCGGTTGGTTCAGAATTATCTTGCAGCACTACAAAGGCAACCACAACTTGACCTTTAATCTCATCTGGCACCCCGATGGCGGCAGCCTCAGTGACTACAGGGTGGCTGACAAGCACGTTCTCAACCTCGGCCGGCCCGAGTCGTTTGCCAGCTACTTTAATCGTGTCGTCGGAACGGCCCAAGATGTACCACAAGTTATCCTCGTCAATCGCTGCAAAATCACCATGTACCCACACATTCGGAATTCTGCTCCAATAGGTTTCCAGATAACGCTCCGGATCCTTCCAAAAACCGCGTGTCATGCCAATCCAAGGCTGGCGTATGACTAATTCTCCCACAGCTCTCCGCACTGGATTGCCGTCATCGTCTACAACGTCAGCGGCCATGCCAGGGGAAGGACCAGAGAAGGCACAAGGTTTGAGGGGATTCAAAACATTGCCCAAGAGAATACCTCCGCTGATTTCCGTCCCACCTGAGTAGTTGATAATAGGCACCTGGCTGTCTCCAACAGTTTCAAAAAGCCACATCCACGGATCGGGATTCCAGGCTTCACCAGTAGAACCGAGGATGCGAAGCGTGCTCAGGTCGTGTCGTTTGACGGGTTCATCGCCATGGACCATGATGGCACGCACAAAAGTCGGAGCCAATCCCAAACAGGTTATGCCATGCCGCTCTACCATTTTCCAAATTCGATCTACATCAGGATAGTCGGGGGCTGTGTCAGAGATAACCATGCTGGCGCCCAAAATAAGCACGCCAAAAACCTCCCACGGGCCCATCATCCAACCCATATCAGTCATCCAGAACATGGTGTCGAACTCCTGGATATCGAAGCCGTGAGCCATATCCTGAGCGCTTTTAATGGGAAAACCACAATGAGTGTGTACAGCCCCTTTGGGCCGCCCAGTAGTGCCGCTGGTATAGATGATCATGAGCAGGTCTTCCGCGTCGGTGTGCTCGGTTTGGGCTTTGGCGGGTTGACCTGCTATGAAATCATGCCACCAGACATCACGCCTAGAAGACATAGGCACATCCATTCCCGTGCGCTTATAGACAATTACTTTCTGGACTGAAGGAATATCCTCAAGCGCTTGATCCACAATAGGCTTCATCGCAATGGATTTGCCGCGTCTGAACATACCATCAGCGGTGAATACCGCTTTTGCCTCGGCATCTGCCAGCCGCGTGGCAACAGCACTCGGCCCGTAGCCAGAGAAAAGAGGCAGGATGACTCCACCGATCTTGGCAACCGCTAGCAGAGCGATGACTATTTCAGGCACCATAGGCATAAATAAGCCAATCGCATCACCTTTGCCCAATCCAGAAGCTCGCAAAGCAGAGGCTATTCGGTTGACCTCATGATATAGATCACGATAGGTCAACATGCGTTCATCCCCTTCTTCCGCCTCCCAACGTATGGCAACACGATTTTGAGTGGGAGTGTCAATCCACTTATCAAGGCAGTTGTGGACAATATTGAGCTTGCCCCCCACGCACCATTCAGGCCACTGAAAACCGCGCGATAGGTCAACGACTTGCGAATATGGTTCAAAGAACTCGATACCCAGGTCATCAAAGACCGCTTCCCAAAACCAGGATATATCAGTCGTGGAACGCTCCATCAATTCCTCATACGTAGCCAGACCATGCTGATCCATGAAACGTTTGAGACGGCTCTTATTCACATATTCTGCGTTAGGTTGCCAGACAATCTGCTGGCCGTAAGGGAATTGTGCTTGTGGCAAAACGGAACTCCTCTGATTCTAGTCTGGATGTAATTCCTTTAGAAATTTACGGCATCGTAACCTTTGAGTTCCAACATCTCGCGAGCCTCCGCCGGGGTGGCAATTTCTCGTTCGAACTCCGCGGCTATCCGCTTTACCTTTTCTACCAAATCGACATTAGTAGCCAGGGTTTTCCTCTGGACAAAGAGATTATCTTCCAGCCCGACCCGAACATGACCTCCCATCATGATTGCCATGGCAGCCATGTTGAACTCCATCGGATAGCCAACACCGATCACGGACCAGCGGAAATTTTCTTTTCCCAGGAGATTATTAGCTGTCTGGACCATCGTGATCAACGCTTCAGGAGTAGCAGCCAGGCCGCCCAACACACCCAGCACAAACTGGATCCAATAAGGAGGTTTTACAAATCCATTCTTCTCAAGAAATTTCAAATTGTAGAGATGGCCAACATCATATGCTTCAAATTCAGGTTTTACATTATTTTTTTCCATTGTTTCCGCGAATATTTCCATATCGCCAAATGTATTCCTGAAAATGAAATCCTTTGTCCCTTCAACATAATCCTGTTCCCAATCAAAATTCCAATCTTGAGGTTTATATCGCTTGGCAACAGGATGCATAGAAAAATTCATCGAGCCGAGGTTGAAAGAAGCCAGTTCTGGCTGACAGGTTGCGGCACCTCTTAAGCGATCCTGAGGTGTCATACCCATCCCACCGCCTGTGGATATGCAAACGATAACGTCACATTTGGCTTTGATCCGAGAAGCTATCTTCTTGACAATTTCAGGATCGGAGGACGGGTGTCCATTCTCAGGGTTACGAGCATGAATATGGACTGAAGTTGAACCAGTTTTTGCACAAGCTACAGCATCATCAGCAATACCTTCGATGGTATATGGCAAATGTGGGGTTTGGGTTGGAACTGTTATAGCTCCAGTGAGTGCTGATGTGAGTACAAGTTTATCCATTTTTCGCTCCTAACTATGAAGGCGTAATCACACTGAGCTGTTAATATTTGATGCGTTTCCACTGAGCACATGGGGATGAGTAAGCAGCACAGGTGTGATCATGTTACTTAGGTAACAACACACTTCATCCTATTCAGAAAGATTCAGATTATAGAAAGATCGTACCGACGTCTATACTATCTTCCAATGCTACACTTATCTCGTGCTTTTGATATCCTGGATACTCTACTCCTAGGCTATACTTGCTGTTATTTACTTCAAGATTATCGATTTTAAAATCACCGAAGTTATTCGTCACGGTGGTTTCGACCACCTTTCCAGAGCCATTCTTCAAAAGAACCTTCGCTCCCTCTGCACACTCATCTACATCTTTTAAAGCCACACTACCAGAAATAAAACTTTTTAAATAGCGGTATAGATTTTTGTAGTACACACGCGGCTCGAGACCATATTCTGGATGCAGGGTGTCTAATTTATCAGATTCAATCATCCGCTGCATTTCTAAATCTTCAATGTGCACAAATTCCAGAGCTCCTGTAGGGCATACTTGAACACATCTCGGCTTATCCCAGCCTTCATCAAGAAGATGGGCACAGAAGGTGCATTTCTGAGGCAGATCTAACTCATCGTTCCACCAAATAACACCATGGGGACAAGACTCAACGATAGATTTTTTCCCTTTAGCCTTCAGCGGATCAATGATCACAATACCATCGTCTCGTTTATAAACTGCCCCACCTTCTGCTGCCTTTATACAATCGGCGTCATCGCAGTGCATACACAGGAGGGGCAGGTAGGAAACATCCACTCTGGGAAATTGCCCCCTCTCTTTACGCAGGATGTCTATCCACCTTTGGCCCATTCTTGGTTGAGCTGATGAGTAAGTTGGAAAATCATTATCGAAGAATTCATCCTTACAAGCCAGGAAACAGTTATTGCAATCGTGACATTTGGCGATATCTACAATCAGGTTCCACTTATTCATGCTACTTCTCCTTCGTGAATTGCGATATCCACGAGACATGAGTTAGGTGCCATCCCGGCCGAGTTCTTGGTGATATAACGGCTTGGAGTCAAGATGTTTATACATCCGGCTCGATCTGCTGTTTCACCGGGCTTGCCTAAGGGATCATATTCCGCACAGGATTCAGAGGAGTGAACCGTGCCTGGTGGGAGACGCTCAGTCACTTGCGCTGCACAAATTACCGCTCCCCTGTCGTTGAAGACCTTAACCAGATCGTTTTGCTGGATACCCCTTTTCTCTGCATCTTGGGAGTTTAACCTTACGATCCAATAGTAATAACCATCTTCCTTAAGAACGCGATGGTCCTTAACCTCGTTTATCCAACTATCCTTGGCATCACCCATGGTATGGAAGCTGAAGCGCGGGTGTGGCGATATCAGCTGCAACGGGTATTTATCGTATAGCTCCTTGGTACGGTGGCCTTCCCAGGATGGGATATATTTTGGAATGACCGGTCGTTCTTCATCTTCAGGGTCGAATTTCTTGAGACTGGAAGATTCAAACTCTATCAAACCTGAAGTTGTCTGAAGTCCTTTCCCAAATTCATCCTGTGATTCCGGATGAGGACCCCAATCAGGTGTGTCCCGTTTTCTATCTTCGGCAAACCACCTCAAAGCAGGTGTTGATTCGTAATCATCTGGTATTGGGACAACAAAATATCCTTTTTTGAAGAATTCATCCCAAGAGATATACTCAGGCAGGTCGCTGGCGTAAAACATACGTTTGACCCAATCCATCTCGGTCAGGCCGCCTTCCGTATAGACATCCTTTAATCCAAGTTTTTCAGCTAAGAAGGCAAAGATCTCATAATCTGATTTCGATTCACCCAGAGGTTCGATGCATTTTTTCTGCATGCTGATAACTCTGTGGTTGACCTGGGTAGTGGAGTCAGGGATATAGCCGAGACAACCAGCAAATTCGCTAATGTCCCAGCGTTCAAAGTTGGTACAGGCGGGCAATATAATATCTGCGAATTTAGCCTCACCCTCAAGCCAGATGGACTGATTTACCACAAACGGAAGCCTGTCGGTCTGGTAAGCCTTGACGTAGCGATTGGTCTCATTCATAGTGCCGATGAACGAGCCCCCATACTTATAATACATCTGGATTTCCGGATAGCCGTCTGCAGGATATTTGTATTTATGGAATTGGGCTTCAATCGATGAACCACAGAATCCTTTGCCTCGCCACTCATATTCGCCATCAAGGATACATTCTGGTATCTTCAACCTGGGGATGTGCTGCCCCGCGGGAGAGTTTATACTTGAGCGGGTAGGGCGCTTATGCATCCTGTATACAAAACGATAGCCAGCGGCAGAATTATCTACATCACCGGATATGCCTCCTTCGGCATAACCAGGAAAAAGGAACTTTGAGTTGTGCGGGACGCCCTGGGTGGTCGACCAGATGTTGACACCTGGCTTCCCCAGACCCTGCATGGCCTGAAGACTGATCATCAGGCGTGCCCAATCTCCTCCACCGGATGTCCTGCAAGCACCGCCCCAACCACCCAAACCGCCAGAAGCCAGCATGGTCTTTTTGGACCCCCATTCTCTGGCTAAAGCCTTAATCTCTCTGGCAGGGATCGTGGATTCTTTTTCTGCCCACTCGGGTGTTTTAGCCACCCCATCTTCTACTCCGAGAATATAGTCTTTCCATTTGTCAAAACCAACGGAACGGGTGCTAATATATTCTTTATCGTAGAGATCTTCGGTGATCCAAACATAAGCAATGGCACATGCCATTGCATTATCTGTTCCAGGTCTTGGCGCAAACCATTTGTCAGAAAAGAGACCCGCCGTGTGATTGTAATAGGGATCGATAAAAACCATTTTGACCCCCAAGTCCTTAAGCCACTGTCTGCGAATAGTACTTTCGAAAGCGGAATAGATGCCGCTAGTGGATTCAGGGTCGCTGGACCAGAACACGATCATATCCGTGTTCTTCAGCGCATCTTCTAGTAAATCGTACTGCTCCGGAATGCCAAGCCGGTGGCTGAATCCCCACTGGTGCATGCCTCCCCAATGCCAACCCTCCCAACTATCCGGGTTATGCTCTGCAGAGGTATAACCAACAAGATTCATAAACCTGAGGTATGCACTGTGGCGATAACCCACATGTCCCCATAGATGGTGAGACCCCGGTGTGGAAAGTATAGCAGCCGGGCCGTATTCGCGTTTGATCCGTTTAATCTCGTTGGTGACAATATCCCCTGCCTCATCCCAGCTGATCCGTTCATAACCTGAGATACCCCGGTTCTCACAATTACGATCACCATTAGGATCGAAATCAACCCGTTTGAGTGGATATAGTAATCGTTTTGGAGAATAGATCATCGAGCGCCAAGCCAGTGAATAAGGGGAGATGGTAGTTTTTCGTGGTGGAGAAAACTCCTGTCCCCTTGCGTTAATGACCCAGGATGCAGCATCGTCCTCATCGAATTCCATCGGCGTGATACGTACTATCTTATCGTCCTTTACATAAACAAATACCGGGCCCCCTGTTGTTCCGTTGGTCAACTTCTCAATGGTTCCCATATCCGAACCTCCTTCAGACAATGAAAAACTAAATACCTTTACGGATACTTCTTCCCTTTCGCTTTTCACGCATAAAACCCAATAATCCTTGTGGTGCTACCAACATGATGAATACTAGAATAAAACCCTGAATTAGCAAACTCATGCCCGCATATCTTGCCAGTTGGAAATGTAAAAAGACAACAATTATCGTTCCAACCATAGGACCCCATTCTATTCCGATACCCCCCATAACCGTGGCTAATAATACGATCATTAACCAATTAATATCAAAAGCACTATTGGGTTCAATATAACCCTGATAGGTATAGAAAACAGCCCCGGCCAAACCCATCACAAATGCAGCGATAATAAAGGAAAACAGTTTCAGTTTGAAAACGTTCACGCCTGAGCTGGCCGCGCTAATATCATTATCGCGAATTGCCGCCAGGCCCAATCCAAATTTCGAGCGTAGTATGATGTAAACAAGAATTACTGAAAAAAGACCAATTGACAGCCCGATCCAGTAGCTAATCTGGGGGGAAATTGAGCTTACTCCCTTGATCATGTAGCCTGCTCCGCCCCCCTGAAAATCTCCTCCCACGGGACGCCATCTAAGGAAGAGCAACCGCAGTATGGCAGGCACAACCAGTGTTCCAATTGCAAAATATATACCTTTCATCCTGAAAACGGATATAGATATAATTCCTGCGAATATTGCCGCAGCCAAACCTCCAATAATTATTCCAAAATAATAAGGGATTTCTACCCAGGTTAATATTGTCATAATGTAACCGCCCAGTCCAATAAAGGCAGCTGGGCAGAGTGCCAATAAACCACTATAACCAGCGAGCAAGTTCCACATATTTGCCGCAGTCAGAAATACAAAAAAATAAAACATGTACAGCAGCCAGGCCTGGGGGACATTAAATAAAGGGAGCACAATCAAACTCACTAGAACCACCACAGGCAATATAAATTGTGTAAAACGACTGGTTTTTATTTCCATATATCCTCTATCGGCCGAACAAGCCTTGCGGTCTAATTGTTAGTACGACCAGAACCATCAAAAAAGGAACAAGCAACTGCCCGGTCGGTCCAAAGAAATATCCACCTAGGGTTTGAGACAAACCAAAGATAATCCCACCAATAAATGTCCCTGCCATACTACCCAACCCCCCTAATATAACCACGCCAAAAGCGATGATTAGCAGGGCGTTTCCCGAAACTGGATTAAACGGAAAAGTCAACCCATAGAACACGCCCGCTATTGCGGCCATCGCCATGGCAATACCAAAAGCTATTTGATATACCTGTTTGGAATTGATACCCA
>PVMK01126409.1_pt1 | contig 14280 bp, 12 predicted proteins | sample 1853481 | NCBI WGS metagenome assembly PVMK01 (sample SAMN08533507, study PRJNA380276) | Marine sediment metagenome, whole genome shotgun sequencing project. | reverse complement strand
TCGTTCAATCGAAGCCACCAATCGTAAAATTGTTATTGCCGCTGTGAATGGTGAACTGACCGTTAAACGATTGGTGACTTCGATTGAACGATCAACAATCAAAATGTCACCGTCATTGATTCCTGCACCGGTCATTGAATCACCGGCCACCTTTACAAAAAAGGTTGCAGGCGGATTTTTAATCAAGAGTTCATTTAAATCAAGCAGCCGTTCTATATAGTCATCAGCAGGAGAAGGAAATCCAGCAGAAATCCCGCACATAAACAGGGGGCGGATAATTTTTCTTTTCTGATCGAAGCCGTATATTTCCGTTATGGATGCATCGCACTTGGGTACCATGTTTATTTTTCCTTTATCTCTACCAGACAGTTCGGGTTGTCGTTCTTCGGATTATTAACTTCTATCCCAACAGGATAAGCAAGAATTTTTTTTTCGGGAAAAGGCGCAAACAGGGATGAAAGGGTTTTCTCATCGGTTCCAGGGTCAAGCCACCTGCCATAGAGTTCCGGCTCGATTATAACCGGCATGCGGTCATGAATATTCCCCACCGTCTCATTTGCACCTGTGGTAATGATCGTGCATGAGTCAATAACCTCTCCGTCTCTCCCTGTCCTGTGTTCCCACAGACCGGCAAAGGCAAGGATATTGGAATCCTTGAGCTTTATAAAGTACAGCTGCTTTGTTTTATTTTTATGGCTCCATTCAAAGAAACCCTTTGCTGGGATCAGGCATCTCCGCTGCTGAAGGCACCACGAAAGGCAGGCTTGCCGGCAACGCTTTCCGCCCTGGCATTAATCATCTTGTAGCCTATCTTTTTATCCTTTGCCCAGAAAGGAATGAGACCCCATCGGAGAAGATTGGTTGCGGTCTTTTTTTTGTAAACTTATTAACAGCTGATTAAATCAGTTGGGCAAAAAATGATTTGCTGAAAGCTACTTAAGACTTAAACATACTGTATGTATTGTTTAGTTTTTGAGATGGGTGGAAAATTCAACACTTGCAGGATGTTAAATTAATTTTTTGAGATATAGCATAAGCAACTTGACGGTACTTTTGGCGGTATTTTCAGCACTACTACTTTTGCATACCCGCTAATAGCAATGCATACAGATTAAAATTCGCACCTTGCAGAACCGGACATGTTAACCCTTGGTCGCTATCGCCAATCTGAACTAGACTTCCAGCCAGAATGTCAGTATATAAAAATATTAGCCGGACAACTACAAGAACAACTACAACGACAACTACAAACGATCGTTCGGCACCATGTAAGGGATGAACAATTTCAATAGGTTATAGTAGTATGGACTGCTACAATAGTTTCCGGCCTTCGGCACCATATACTGTAAAAGAGCCGTATCTTCAATGAGATGCGGCTCTTCTTTTTTGGCTGGTTGCGTATAGGTTGCAGATAGTTGCGCATCTAATCGGTTTACTGCATCACGATTTGAGCTTGGAATCAGGTGACCATATATATCAACAGTGGTCTCAATGCTTGAGTGTCCTAACTGCTCCTTCACATATTTTGCCAGGATGGATGGGGGGGAGGGTTCAAGAAGTCTGTTTTGTTGATAAGACTCCATTCTGCCACTCCAAGCAAATGAAGCAAATGTTAGAGTTGGTAAAAAGAATATAAAAACTATTACAAAGAAAAATCTTTTGATCATAAATTGGGGATTGAAAACAAGATTAATATTTCTTCTGAAAAAAGCTTTTAACTTTCATATAAAACTTTTTTATCTCGTGATAGCTTATAAAATTAGAAGTTTGTTCAGAATGTAGCGCATGAACATACCTGGAATACTCTTCACAGGTCATATTCTTTTGTATTTTGTTTAGGTTAATAATTCCCGGAGGGAAATTATTCTTTAAAAGAAATCTTGTGACAACACTCTGCTTTATATCCAGCATAGTGTTTTCTAGATTATCCAAACTTGTCTTCAAAGTTAACTACCTCACATCAAATTTATAGAAATAGCCTTCAACGATCTTTTTCATTCTCTTATATTTTACCTTAGAGGTTGGCGCTGTATTGTCTATAATCTTAACATAATGTCTACACTCTTTCTCCTTGCTCCAATTTAAAATTGGCTCAGCATTTTTTTCAAAATCTGACAATGACATTGAGTTAGAAGGTAGCGCTTTGGCATTTGGAATAAATTCAATATCGTCATTGCGGTGGGATGGCCAGATACCCTCCACAGTTAAGTCGTTTTCATTTAAGGTAACCGCGTAAATAAACTCTTGTCTGCCTTCGCTATCTGACCAACAAGCGGGCCAGTCATTTCCACATCTTCTTCGCAGATTTTTCTCTCTACTTTTTGCTTCTTTCTCAAATTCTTTTAATTTAGATTCCAATTGTGATTTGTCTTCTTTAAGTTCTTTTATCTCAGAAAGAAGTTCTTCATTATCAAACAAACGTGTGAAGCTCATATTCCCTTCATGAAATTGATTCATAAATTCTTCGCACTTTTTCACTGAAGACTCTTGGAGGGTTAATTTCTTGAACAAATCATCATTGTTTTTACTTAATTCATTTATTGTTCTTTTCTGCATTTCTATTTGAGTTAGTGAATTTTTATAATTTTTATTCGCTTCTTCTAATCTCTGTAAAAGTTCTTTATTCGTTTCATTAACTGTATCTACATTTTTCGTTAAATTAAATACTTTCCTCGAAAATAATAAAATAAATATCAAAAAAATTATAAATGTAAGTTCGGTTAATGTTACATTAAAAAGGAATTTCTCTTTTTGTGGCAACTTATCCATAAATTTATATTTTCTTTATTTCAGTACTTATGTAGTTGGCTGCATCCAGCAGTTGAGAATATATAGTAGTGAAACTTTTTCTGGCATTTTCTAATTCGTTTTCCAATGATTCTTTATGATTAGTTATAATTTGAAGATCTTGATTATAACTTTGTCAAAGATCACTTAATATGGTCTTTAACTTATTAATTTGGTCATTAAAGGTTTCTAATTGTGTTTTTGCCGTACCAATATTTTCATTCAAGCCATCTAAGTTATTAGTAAGAGCACTTAATTGATTATTAATTGAACCGCTATCAATGTTAATATTTGTGGCTTGTTCAATTTTGCTATTGAGAGAATCAAAGCTAGCTATTGTCGAACCAATATTTTCATTCAATAGAACGAAATCAGTACTCATCTTGTTTATGTTTGATATTTTTCTATTAACTGAAGTTATGATGGCTTCATAGTTGCTTATGACTTTGTTAATATTTTCGAAATCAATCTCCAAATTAACCAATGGTGCTATTTTCTTGTTTAGCTCACTTAGGTTGCCGGTTAAATTAAAAAGTTGGGTGTTTATTAAATCACTGTCTATGTGAATATTTGCTGCCTTATTTATTTGGGTAATTAGCGAATTTAATCCTTGGGAGGTTTCTTCTGACCTGGTCGAAATAATATCAAATTTTTCTGTAAGGGTTGTTGAGCTTTCCAGCAGTTTTTCTTGAACGGTAATTTTCTTTTTAAAGTTGTTATTTACCGCTGATAAACTTTTTTCCAAATTTTTAATTGGCTCACTCAGTTTAGATATAAAAATATCATCTGGGAATATTATTGTATTAACTTTATTTTTGAATTCCTCACAGGTGTTGTCCAGGGTTGATATCAGCCCTTCAACTCCTTCATTAAGCATATTGTAAGTTGTTTTAATATTGTCATATAAAACGACATTAGATCTTTCGACAGTTTTGCCTAAGTTTTTGGTAAGCTCTTCATTAAATTTCAATAATGCTTCGGAAGATTTATTTATATTGTCAAGGGTGCTATCTACTACTTTTTTACCTGTGTTAGTCAGCTCATTTATATATATATCTACACTAGTTCGTGCTGTTTCAATTGTATCAATATACGCATCAATTGCCTCTGTCAGTCCATCCTCGGCTCTTTTTTGGCTATCTTCAGCTGTATCATGAAAATTTGACAAATATACTTTATAACCCAAACCTATGATCGTTGTGAATAATGCTAAAGCAAAATTCCAAATCAATGTACTGGAATTATAATCTTCCTTAAGTGAGAATAAAGAAACTGTTAGGGCAATTAGAGTAAAAAGAAAACCGAGGTAATAGCAGCTATCGGCAAATTGTTCAGTAATAATTTTACCGCGATAGATATATCTGCCGAAAGCAATGTAGAGGATCATGAGGCCTATTGGCCCCATAAAACCTATAGAATAAAAACCTGAATATAATCCTAAAATTACAAAAACTGTTCCAACTATTAATGTTGCTACAAAAACTTTTCTGAGTGAAAATTTTGGTGAACGACTAGACAAAAAGATTTTCTTCGCATTATCAAATGGGCTTCCCATAGTAGTAGTTATCCCTCTACAGCATTTGCTTCAACAAGACGTGCACCCTGCTCTCTAAAATAAGGTTCCCAGAAACTCCTTATTAGTGTTTTATTTTGTAGTTTTTCAAAACCACTACGATAGATAAGAAGTATAATCACCTCCACATTGTCCATATTTGTTTTTATGTGGTGGTAATAAGGGCTTGCCTTGAGATCGGAAATACTGGGGTTTTGTTTGTACAAACTAAAGCCCTCAGTATGATGTAACATATCAGAGATAATATATAATCTTTTGGGGGTATCTTTAGTGTTTTCCGGAAATCCATTTATACTGGCGCCTTGAATCATTTCGAATATTGGAGAAACGTTAGATTCACCACCAGTTACAATTTCATCAAAAGTTTTAGATAATGGTTTGTTAAATTTTTCCTCCCACCTTTTTAATACGATTCCCTCATTTTCAGTAAATTGACTTTTGATTTGGTTGCCAGGGTTACATAGAGTTAGCTTGGGTTTTATATTATTAACTGATTCATTATTAACCACAAAAATTGTTATTTTCTCATGTTCCAAAAGATTTAATTTTAAATTCTCAAAGTACTTATTTAGAGACTCTTTTTGTATATGATTAATGTTATTTGTTACATCAACTAAGATAGAAGTATATCGACTTATTTTCTCCTCAGACGGGCAAAGAGTTGTTTTATCAATTGAAACTCTTGAGCTTCTCACTTTATAGTTGTAATACCCTATAAATCCTCCCGCGATGATTATTACCACTAGAATGATGGCACCAATTATATTTTTTTTGAATACAATCTTATCGTCGTCAAAAAAATCAGCCATTTATTGTTCCTCAAAATTTCGAAAATACATATCGATCTTTTCAAATTCACCAAAATAATTTCTATATATTTCTAGAAGATTATTACCCGTGATTCCATATAAGGTTTTCAGTTTTATCATTTGATCCTTAAAATTAGATTGGATGTCTTTGTCTTTTTCCAACTCATCTTCTGCTATTAGTTCTGTTTTGGGAGGCATTGAAAAATTACCATCAAAATATTGGGGTGGTGGAGTTTTTCTTGAGGCTCTATTAGCATGTTGATAGTGTTTTAGGACAACATCGCAAACCCCTTCTAAATGTCGATAATGTTGTTCATACAAATTTATCAATTTGTTTTTGTTAGATAGCAGAATATTTAGGTGGGTGTAATCTTTTTGGGAGTTTTCGTATAAATCTTTAAGCTCTTTTAAGGACTGATTTTTCAGGTTATGCAAACTTTTTACGATGTTGGAACAGCACTGGTGATATTTTTTTTCGGCTTCTTTATACCTGCGATAAATTCTGCCATAGCCAGGATACTTATCATCAAACTTGTATCCATCAATCAATGCAACAATGGAAATAATTAATCCAATAAAAAATAGAATAAACGAGTCAAAATCTTTTAAGAGAAAAGGTGTTTCCATAAAAGCAGAAATAGCTCTAAAGTTGGCCCCCTCAAAAGACAACGACAGTTCATCTCTATAATGAGCAACAAATAGGTTGAAACTAATGGCAATTAATAAATAGGTAGGGATACTTATTATTCCTAGATATTTTCTAGCTTTATTTACCGAATTCATATTGGGCACTGCTAAATAGCCCCCCAAAAAAGCAAAAGCGACATTGGCTGAGGCTACTATCAGGGCCTGTGTGTACCCCCCAAGAAAACCAAATTCGTTTCCTTTGGCAAAGAAGTAGCCATTTCCGATAGACTCTATGAAAACTATTGCCACCAATATTGTAATACTTAAAAATTTAGACTCTGGATAATCTGGTAAACTTGAAAGATCATTAACACTTTGGAATTCTTTTAGGTCAAGGGATAGTTGATCTCTTGCTTCTTTGACGGTTATTAATCGACTACCAAACTCGTTTATTAAACTTGCTGCTTGCTTTTTTATTTTCTCAGGTAAATTTTCAATATTCTGAAAATCAGGATTAATGTCAATTTTTGATATTCTGGTATTAAGACCTACAGTTTTTTCATTTGCCTTCCTATAAGACTCACTTAATTCATCTTTAAACTTTAAAATAATTTTACTTTCATTGGCGTCATATGAAGTTGCGTTAGTCGGGGGCAATTCCTTTTCGCCGGCTTCTCTTCCAAGCCGGTCAATATTTTCAATTTTTATGACTTTATCGACATCTATTTTCGAAAATATTTCGGCATCACTACGGGGAGTAGGGTCCGATTTAAAAATATTTTTCAACCAATTCATTATGCCGCTAGCCACAAGTCCCCCTATTCTGATTGAATGTTAATTTATACAAGCAGAACATTTTTAACAGATTTTCATAGCTGAAGCTATGCCCTCTTTTATAATTTTGTTCTTCATTTTTACATCTCATGAGAACACTGCAACATATAGCAGGTGGACGTGGAGTTGGTTTGTCTTCGCTATTTTGTTATTAATCGCTGCAATATCTGATCACATAGATTTCAAAAGACAGTGGTTGTGCAGCAAATGTGGTGAAAAGTTTATTCCCACTTCACGTAAGTATAAAAAAATGTTTGAAAATGAGGGGTAGCATAGTCTGGTTTTTAAAAAATTAAAATTAATTTTCTTATACTGGTGGTTATATTACATACTACTATCTACGTAATTTCATATATCTACGTAATTTCATAATCGGATTACACGTATAGGACCCTTTTCCACACACTTTTTTTGAGATTAAATTTACGACCATGATTATTAAATAAATTTTAAAATCTGATAGGATTAAAACATGAAACTAGGACAAATTTATACTCGTGATGAAGTAGTAAAAATGGTTGGTGCTGGTGGTGATGATTACATCCTTACTAAAAATGGAAAAGTACAAGCCATAACTCTTAATCCGGAAATGAATCCCAAAGCCCCAGAGGTAGTTATTGTCGGGAAAGGGCCTAAGGTTCAAAAAAAGCGCACTTGTTAATTGAATCAAAAAAACATTATCCCACCTTTATTAAATGCAAGCCTAATCAATGGGAATATGTTGGCAAATATAAAGCTATTGATTTTAGATCTGATAATCAGACAATTGAAAGTCATAAAGCTCATAGAAAAGCTGATTCCATTTATGGGATTTTATTCTTGGGCAAGTAACCCAACACAAAAAAACAGGGCGTTGTTAAAGCCACTCACTAATTTTTTCTGAAAATTTTCAACCACGAGTGAAAAACATTTTTAACATTTTTAATAAGTCATTTATTTATCAATGAACAAACTAACCAATCCCTTGAGGCGGGGGATAAAACGCCCTCTCATCTCATTCCATTGTTTCCTCTACACGGGGCCGTCATTTTGGGCGGCCCCACTCTCTTTTCGGCAGTCACTAACCTAACTGCCTTTTTTTAGGGCATTTTTTCGGGCTATTCTGGTATAATTAGCTAAAACTAGCCAACAAGAGGATAACCATGAAACTTATATTGAGAATAGTGACAGTATTTCTTGTAATAGGACTTGTTTCTGCCTTCCTGACTCAAGAGGGATTTGCTGAGATGAGTGAAAAAGAAGTCGCTAATATCATCAAGAATATCATCAAGCATGCTGAACAAGGGAATGCTGAAGCCCAAAATCTCGTTGGTGAAATGTATTTTTTGGGTAAGGGAGTAAAACAGGATTATCAAGAAGCCGCCAAATGGTACCGCAAGGCAGCTGAGCAAGGGAGTGCCAATGCCCAATATAACCTTGGTTTTATGTATAAAAATGGTCAAGGAGTAAAACAGGATTATCAAGAAGCCGCCAAATGGTACAGCAAGGCAGCCAAATGGTACCGCAAGGCAGCTGAGCAAGGGCGTGCCAATGCCCAATATAACCTTGGTTTTATGTATAAAAATGGTCAAGGAGTAATACAGGATTATCAAGAAGCCGCCAAATGGTACAGCAAGGCAGCTGAGCAAGGGGATGCCAATGCCCAAAATCTCCTTGGTGAAATGTATTCTTATGGTGAGGGAGAAAAACAGGATTATCAAGAAGCCGCCAAATGGTACCGCAAGGCAGCTGAGCAAAGGGATGCCAATGCCCAATATAACCTTGGTTTACTGTATGAAAATGGGCAAGGAGTAATACAGGATAGAAAAGAGGCAGCCAAGTGGTATAGGATGGCAGCTGAGGAAGGGTATGCCTATGCTCAAAATAACCTTGGTTTACTGTATGAAAATGGTCAAGGAGTCCTTAAGGACGATATAATGGCTTATGCGTTATTTAATCTTGCAGCAGCCCAAGGAAGTAAAGAAGCAAGAAATAATCGGGCCCTTTTAAAGACAATAATGAGCCGGAATCAAATTGCTGAGGCCCAAAGACTCTCAAGACAATTACTGGCAAAAATTGAATCTACTAACAATGATACCGCAACTGAACCTGACTATATAATTCAGGAGAGCAATCAAATTAAAAGCATGGGAACAGGTTTTGTAATTAACACTAATGCTCACATAGTCACTAATCATCATGTCATTAGCGACTGTAAAAGAATAGAAATAATTAATAGTAAGATAAACAGCAGGGCAAAAGTCTTATTTTCAGATGAAATTAATGATTTGGCAGTCATTAAATCAAATAGCCCAGTTAATAGTTATGCTTTTTTAAGAGGTGGCAGAGGAATAAGAGTTGGTGAGGATATAACCACTGTGGGGTATCCACTGGGTACAATTTTAGGTGAATCTGTTAAAGTTACAACTGGCAACATAAGCGCTGCAACAGGCTTTGATAATGATACAACAATCATGCAAATAACAGCACCGATTCAACTAGGCAATTCAGGTGGCCCGGTTTTAGATATGAGTGGAAATGTAGTTGGTATTGTTTCATCAAAAATTAATGAATTGGGGGTGGAAAAGGCAACAGGTTTATTTCTCCAAAACATAAACTTTGCTATTAAGTCGCAGACCTTGCAGATCTTCTTAGATGCTCACCAAATTGAATATAAGATGAAAAACGCTGATACTAAGTTAGAAACAGCGGATATAGCAGAAGCAGCACAAGAATATACAATTCGGGTTACTTGTTATGAGTAAACTTTATAAATTAGAAGATGAATAACGAGTCCATTTGAAGAAATATTTGCAAGTAATTTTTAAAATTATTAAAAAGGGCTATGTGCTTAATAAATATTAATTTAGGAGGGAATATGAACTTCAAAAGTTTTTTAATCGGGTTTTTACTTGCTGTGGTAGTGTTTTTATTGGTTGGTGCTGGTGGTGGAAACGAGTCATCTAGATATCAAATTAGAGATGAGAGTTCTCCTAGTGCTACAATAATTGATACACAAACAGGAATAGCTAAAAAGATTCACAGAGGCAGAGTAGTGGAAACTTACAATTTTAACGCCCAATGAGCTGCGCAGCGCTGATATTACGCTGAGCCATTCTCAAAGTGGCGTGCTGAGGCAGTTCCATTATTCTTCCTCCTTATGGTCTTTCTGCCTCTCGATTTCCCTCAGATCCTGGTATACGCCCCTGTGTATATGGGCGCTTGTGGTCTTTGATGCTTTTCGGCTGAACTCTAGCCGGAAAACTTTGAATTTTTTAATCACTGGTTCTTTTTCTTTCGAACCCGCATGGGTGTACTTGGAATAGACTCCACCGTGTAAGAATATTTCTTCCTTCGCCAGTTTTTCAATGTTATCAGCTATCAGGCCGAGCCTGTTTATTTTGGCTGTCTCGCCTTGAAATCCGTCATCAGTGTACATCGGGTGGTCCCTGTCCCAGTCAAGGCCAAGGTATTTACGGCAGCGGTAAATGGTGGAAGCTATTAACTCCGCAATGTTAGAATTTACATTACATAATACCTCCCATTCTAATTCCCTTATTTGTTTATCTTCCTTGTATTTTTTTTCGTAGTGCTGCTTTTCACTGGGGTAAAAGAAATATTTTTCCGGCAGCATTTCTCTGTCTTCCTCATTGAGAAGGTAATATTTTGTCAGGTTGGTAAGGTCGCTAGAAATGTTTATTCTAGACAGCCTGGTAATAAATGGATAAATTTCTTTTGGTAAATGGGCGGGCAAATCATTTGCAATCTGCTCCAAATCAACTTCAAGTGCACCTGCAATATTGCGTAATGTTGTAATTTCCATTTTATGGCTGTTTTCTGCCCTCTTAATAGTTCTTGTTAAGTAACCGGCCCTTCTGGCAAGATCTACAATTTCCAGGTTCTTCTTTTTCCTTAATGCCTGAATTTCTCTTCCGTTTGCCTTATAGTATGTTTTCATTGAAAGTTCCCTTGTCCCATTGATTTGCTGGTTGCCAATTGGATGCCCCTTTCCGTGACAATAAACCAAGTGGAAATTTTGTCAAACGGCAGAGTGGGACAATTAGAAAATTTTATAAACAAATAGATGACAGAAAGTCGACAGAAATTTTAAAAACAGGAAAGTAAAAATAAAAAAAACCTAAAACATATTAATATCAAGTAGTTGATGTTTTCATGGTGATATGGACAAGGAAGACATCTTTTTTTTAAAAGTTTTTCTGCTGAAACGAAATGGGCTGGTCTTTTACCCAAGGTTGGAGTCCTGTAAAAAATCTGTTGGCATGTAAAGGAGGATGAAGGGAGCAAAAAAGGAAGTTGATAATCTGGACATCAAGTCCCTTATTGGTGAGTGAAACTCTGGACAGCACCAGGTATTGAGTAATGCATAGCTTCCGCAATTGCACTTTATTATCGTATTATTATTGGCGTTCCTTTGACCAACCGACGCCAGAATCCCCACAAGGATTTCTTAGGCTGCTTCGTCAATATTTTGCCTCTGACTTTCACCGTTTCGAATGATATGACCTTTGACGAAGTTTTGCGCCAGGTAAGACTCGAAATGCTTGCAGCCCACCATAATCAGGAAATGCCCTATGTGGGTAGTAGGCCACGCCCGTGCCGGTTCGAGTCCGGCCTTCACCATCAATAAATAATGGTTAAATCCTTTGAAAACAGAGGGGTTAGCCCTTATTGCTTTTGCCGATTTTCTTGGTCACCATAAAATATTGACTCGCACTCCTGGCCAATTTTTATGGCGTTGCATAATCATATCTGTTAAACAAAAAACATTTGATTATATCAGCATCGGGTTTCATATCCGGTTCTTACTAAATAAATTTAAAGGAATAGGATATGTATAGACATATCATATTTGTGATAATGCTTGGTTGGGTTTTGGTATTAAGTGGGTGCGCAGCAATTGATAAAGGTCATAATATTGAAGGAGAAGATTATAGAAGTGGTTATCCTCCTAGAGGTGGTTATTCAAGAACTACTCCACATAAAGCTCTAGTAAGTGAAGCTTGTAATATTGAAGCTAATAATCTTGTAAGTGTTGAAGACTTTATGGGTGACGATAGAGCCAGGCGTGTATATTTCAGTCAATGCATGCTAAGAAATGGATACAATACTGATGGCAACTATGTCGGAATACCGCCTAAATAGTTACTCTAGCCTCATCAGGCTCGCGTCGAATTCCCTATTGGGCTGAATACTCCGCCTCTATGATCCTGTAACACGCCATGAGTTCTTCATCGGTGAGTTCGAGTACGGTTTCCTTTACCATCGGGTAACCCTCTTGCACCCACTCATAAAAACACCAATTCCCCTCTCCTGTACTACTCTCTATCCATGTCCATGCGCCATCACCATTCTCTCCTTCTTCTCCTCCATACGCCCTAAACCACTCCCCTTCTACATCTCCATTTGCCTCCAACATTGTTGTTATTTCATCGTACGGCTCCACATCCCTGAATCCATCACTCATCGCCCTGAATTCATCCTCACTAAAACAGGGACATTCCCCTTCCGCAGGCACGGCGCAAGGCATTTCCGGGTCTTCCGCCTTCTTTATTTTATTATACTTTTCCAGTATTTGCACCTCTGGCCTGCCGTTTTGGATTGCCTCTCTTTTCTTCTCCATAAACGGCAATTCATTACTCGCAAAACCTTGCTCCCCACAGAACGCCAGGCACAGGCTATACAACCCTTTCGTCACACTTTTATCATTGAGCAGGTCGCAGAGACCCTCCTGTGCCGGTGTCTGACCGTAGGGTTCCTCTGCGTATCCAGCGATAGGCATTATTGCTAAAACTAAAAAAACCGTCAGTAACAATGTGGCACGCATAATTAGATTCATGGCACTATCAGGCTTAGGTTGCATTGTCGGCCTCCTTTTGTTGAGTATGGTGGTTGAGTTGCTTCATTCACCTATACTCCATTGACGGCCGCCTTTAATAATTATCAGGGCCAGAAATGACTCTGCCTTTCAGATTAGGACTACGTTGGATTTTGTTATGTGCAACTTTCTCCTTCTGGAAGTTTAACAAGAAGTTTAAAGATAATATTATTAGTATATTGAATGATCTTATCTGCGACCTCATCAGAGAGTGGATTCCCTCTTTTGGCCTCAATTTGGTTTTTAAATGCCTCAAGTTGATTGACGGCTGCACAAATGTTATCTTTTGTCGCTGACTTTTCAGCGTTTTCTACTTTTGTGATAAGAGGGTTTGCCAGATTTTCATCTATAATTCCTTCTGTAACAAGTATATTTATAACGTCAGTTAACCCTCTAAAGTTATCTACACATCCATCATTATTAGCATCAAATCCGTTTGAATCTTCAAACGGACAATTGTCGTTAATGTCCAAGATTCCATCATTATCATCATCGTCATCACAAACATTACCAAACGCATCGCCATCATTATTCTCCTGGGTGACATTTGCATCGAACTGACAATTATCAACTACATCCAAAACCGTGTCATTGTCATCATCATCATCAACACAATCTGGAGAAAAATCGCCATCGTTGTCAGCTGACTTGCTATTGGGATCTAATGGATCAGAACCGCAGGCAATTTCATCAACGTCTAACTGATTATCATTATCATCATCATCGTCAATACTGTCTGCCATGCCGTCACTATCTGTATCTGTGATCACGACGATACGCCGCACCTGACTGGTCGTTTCATTTCCATACTGATCCTGGGCAACAATTCGCCAGTAAAGAGAGCTGTCTATCTTTTCCATACTATCCAGCAATTTTGCCAACCTCTTGTCCTCCTCCTCCTCCTTGTCCTTCACCGTGAAGGAGGTTTCGTCAAACCAGGGATCGCTAAGTGACGGGAAAGTGATCGTCTCACCCTCGGTAAAATCTTTTGTGGTTGAAAACTGCACTCTGAAACGATCAAAACCGATTGCCTCCCATTCAAATACGGGATAGTAGCTATTTTTATTAAGGTCAAAACCATCACCGGGAGAGATAGCAGAAAGAAGCCGGGTGGTGCCCAGATATATCTCCTGCCCCACCCCCCGGCCACTCACCCAGACAAGGTGATTGCCATGTATTTTCGGTTGTTTTTCATCAACACCGTTGTCTGTTATCTGCATATTTTTTCGCAGACGTTGATGGCGAAGGAAGATTTCCTTGTCTTGACCGTCAAATTTAGTGGTGATGGACAGGTTGCCGTCTTGAGTCGGACTTTGCACCGTGGCGAAATTATCCGGGGCGGGATAGGTTTCGTCGCTGGTCAGATCGTGAACAAAAACCGTTGATTCTATATTATCCGAACCTATTTGCACCCAGACGACCTTTGTGCTGTCTATAACAGGCGTGTGGTCGTCCAGGTTGCCGTCAGGATCTGCCGGGGCTGAGATGGTGGTTGAGGTTCCAGTCTCAATATCATACAACTCGATCTCTCCCGGCAGTACGGAATCCGCCATTACCTGGGCTGCCCAGACAATGCGGCCGTCGGCAATCCGGGGAGGGGATTTGATTATGACATTATCCGTTTCCGGTACCTCCGGTACCTGGTTGATTAGAACGCTGTTGCTGTTGGTGTCATAGTAGAAAATATTGCCGCCGGTATTGTTCATGCCGAGCCAGACCACATACCTGCCGTCCGTCTGAGGAGCGATGTCAGGATAGTCGTTATCAGTAATCTG